>ERZ767285.409-NODE-409-length-15372-cov-3.022687_pt1 | contig 15372 bp, 14 predicted proteins | sample MGYA00374953_ERZ767285 | MGnify/ENA primary metagenome ERZ767285 (study PRJEB28947, sample SAMN06267186) | marine metagenome | isolation source: Columbia River Estuary | place: USA:Columbia River Estuary, USA | collected 2013-07-23 ...
TGTAAAAATAATACACCGAAGATAGATTATAGCAAGTCATAAATTGATTTATATCTTTTTTTTTAAAAACAAATTTTTTTTTATTGATATAAACCTTAACTTAAATAACTAATTAAAGAAATATAAGTCAAAAAGAATTGTAATTTAAAAAAAGAAAAACCTATTAATAAAGAAAATTAATAGGTTTTGTAATAATGTTACTCTTCAGACTGGGAGTCTTCATCCAATTCTTGTTCTTCATCATCTTCAGTTTCAGCAATTTTAGCTACTGAAACTAGCTTTTCTTCTTCTACTATATTGATTAAAGTAACACCCTGAGTATTCCGTCCAATAATTGAAACATCAACTGCTCTAGCCCTAACTAAGGTTCCTTTATTTGAAATAAGCATCATTTCATCTTCATCAGTCACCTGAATAGCACCTACAACTTGTCCATTTCTATCAGACGTTTTAATAGAGATAACTCCAGAGCCTCCTCTCGCTTGAGTGCGATACTCATCCAATTGAGTTCTCTTGCCATAACCTTTTTCGGTTGCTGTGAGTATAGGATCATTAGATTCAGCGACGATTAAAGATACCACTTTATCGTTATCAGCTAATCGTATCCCTCTAACCCCTATAGCAGTTCTTCCTACCGCGCGAACATCTGACTCTCTAAAGCGAATAGACTTTCCAGCTGATGAGAATAATAAGATGTCATGCTCACCGGCTGTAATCTCAACACCAACCAATTTATCATCATCTCTTAAGTCAATAGCAATAATGCCGCCTTTTCTTGGGCGAGAAAAGTTTTTTAGTGATGTTTTTTTACAGGTTCCAGTACTTGTAACCATAAATACAAACTGATCATCAGTAAATTCTTTTACTGGCAAAATGGCATTAATTGACTCATCCTGTTCAATGGGCAGTAGATTGATGATTGGCTTTCCTCTTGAAATTCTTGAGGCCATTGGCAGTTCATAAACTTTTAGCCAGTGAACCTTACCCGTTGAAGAAAAGCACAATACGGTGTCGTGTGAATTAGCTACAAATAATTGATCTACAAAATCCTCATCCTTCATTTTTGTAGCTGCTTTGCCTTTTCCGCCTCTACGCTGAGCATGATAATCACTAAGCGATTGAGCTTTAACATAGCCACCATGAGATAACGTCACAACTCGATCTTCTTGAGCAATCAGGTCCTCTAGAGTTAGGTCAATCTTGTTTTCAATAATTTCAGTCATTCTAGCTGAGCCAAAATTATCTCTAATTTCAGTGATTTCTAGACGTATTACATTCATTAAAAGATCTGGAGTTTGAAGAATATCAAGCAGATTTTTAATTTCCTCTAATAACTCATTGAATTCATTAAATATTTTATCTTTTTCAAGACCAGTAAGTCTATGAAGCTTTAAATCAAGAATGGCTTGCGCCTGCTTCTGTGATAATTGATAATCACCATTCTTTTGAAGACCAAGCTTGGGATTTAAATCTTGTGGCTTGAATTGAGACATATCTCTATCACCAATAAGCTCTTGTATAACTGAACCCTGCCAAGTTCTTGCAACTAAACCATCTCTTGCATCACTTGGATTAGGTGCAGCCTTTATCAACTCAATAACTTCATCAATATTGAAAAGCGCTACAGATAAACCTTCTAATAAATGGGCTCGGTCTTTTGCTTTATTAAGCTCAAAAATAGAGCGACGAGTAACCACCTCTCTTCGATGAGCAATAAAGGCACTTAACACAGACTTAAGATTCATTAATTTTGGCATTCCATGGTCAATTGCAACCATATTGATACCAAAAACAGTTTGCATTTCAGTTAGCTTATATAGATTATTAAGCATAACTTCTGGTACTTCTCCGCGACGAAGTTCAACAACCATTCGCATACCATCCTTATCTGATTCATCTCTCAGACCAGTAATACCATCAATCTTCTTGTCTTTGACAAGTTCAGCAATTTTTGTAATAAGTCTCGCCTTATTAACTTGATAAGGAAGCTCTGTTACAACAATGCTTAACTTATCTTCGCCTTCAACATGGGATCTTGAGCGCAAATAAATCTTTCCTTTGCCAGTTTCATAAGCTTCACGAATTCCACTTGCACCATTGATTATTCCGGCAGTAGGAAAGTCAGGACCAGGCAATATTTCTAAAAGCTCATCAACCGTTATGTCCTCGTTATCAATAAACTTAAGACAAGCTTCAGTAACCTCCAAAAGATTATGAGGTGGCATATTTGTAGCCATACCAACAGCAATTCCTGAAGAGCCATTGACTAATAAATTTGGTACACGAGTTGGCAACACTGAAGGTTCACTTTCAGACCCGTCATAGTTGTCAATAAATTCAACCGTGTCTTTGTCTAAGTCTCTTAAGAGCTCATGGGAGAGCTTTGTCATACGTATTTCTGTATAACGCATGGCGGCTGCTCGGTCACCATCAACTGAACCAAAGTTACCCTGACCATCTACAAGTATATTTCTCATCGAAAATGGCTGCGCCATTCTAACTATAGTGTCATAAACTGCCGTATCACCATGAGGGTGATATTTACCAATAACATCACCGACAATTCGGGCAGATTTTTTATAAGATTTATTGTAGTCATTACCAAGCACTTCCATGGCGTAAAGAACACGTCGATGGACTGGCTTTAAGCCATCCCTTACATCAGGCAAAGCCCTACCAACAATAACACTCATTGCGTACTCCAGATAGGAGCCACGCATCTCATCTTCTATTGTTACTATGGGGTATTTTTCTTCAAAAATTTCTTCAGAATCGTTATCGTCAGACATACAATAAACCTATAAAAAGAAGTAGGTTTTATTGTACCCTAGATGGGTTAAAAAATACCTAATATTTAGGCATTTTTAACTAAAGAAAAGTTAAAAAAAATGCTTTAATTATTGCGAACTTTGACCGACTTTGCCAAGTCCCTTAAAAGCATTTCAGTGTCTGTCCAACCAATACAACTGTCAGTAATACTAACACCATATTTGAGTGAAGATAGAGGGCCAACTTTTTGATTACCTTCGTTAAGATGAGACTCAATCATAACGCCAAAAATTGAATTTGAACCGTTTTCAATCTGTGAAGCTATATTTGCACCCACTTTCAGTTGGTTTTTATATTGTTTTTCAGAATTTGCATGAGAGAAATCGACCATTACTTTAGAAACTAAGCTTTTTTTACTTAAAGCATCACAGGTTTTTTCAACATGCTCTTCAGAGAAATTTGGCCCATTCTTGCCTCCTCTAAGGATGATATGGGCAGTGTCATTTCCTAGAGAGGTAAAATGACTTATTCCACCATCCTTATTGACTGAGAGAAGGTGATGGGGGCTATTTGCAGATTGAATCGCGTCAATTGCAATTTCTAAAGAACCACCGGTACCATTTTTAAATCCAACTGGACAAGACAGTGCAGATGCCAACTCTCTATGAGATTGACTTTCAGTTGTTCTAGCACCTATAGCGCCCCATGAAATCAAATCGGATAGGTATTGAGGGGTTAAAACATCTAAATACTCAACACCAACAGGCATATTAAGTTCACCCAGATCAACCAGCAACTTTCTGGCAGTTTCAAGACCTTTATCAATATTAAAGCTCTCATCTAAATATGGGTCATTAATTAATCCCTTCCAACCAACTGTTGTCCTAGGCTTTTCAAAATAAACACGCATAACAATAAGTAAATCCTCAGACAGCTCTTGTTTTAGCTTTAATAGTTTATTGGCATACTCCATTGCAGCATTAGTATCATGAATAGAGCAAGGACCAACAAGAACCATGAGACGTTTATCATCACCATAGAGTATATTTTTTATAGCTTTTCTAGCACCAACTACTCCTGATGCCGCCTTTTCAGACAAAGGAAGTTTATCTATAAGGGTGTTCGGTGACACCATCGGCGCACTCGAAATAATTCGAACATTATCAGTGTTGTACTGCATAGGCTTACTTTTGATTTGTTATCATTGCATAAGCAGAATGATTATGAATAGATTCAAAATTTTCTGACTCAAGTGAATAAAAATTAATTTTTTCATTGCTATTTAACTCAACAGCTATATCTCTAACAATATCCTCTACAAAAGCTGGGTTGTCATAAGCCCTCTCAGTAACAATCTTCTCGTCATCACGCTTCAAAACAGCATAAAGCTCACTTGATGCTTTCTGCTCTGCCAAATCAATCAAGTCCTCTAAATAGATTACACTCCCTGCAGTTGCTATTGCTTCGATTGTGATGTGTGACCTTTGGTTATGTGCACCATATTTAGAGATACTTTTTGAACATGGACAAAGACTGGTAACTGGCACTTCAACCTTAACAGATAGATTACTCTTTCCATCAACAATACTGCCACTTAATGTTGCTTGATAGTCAAGTAAACTTTGCGCACCTGAAGAAGGCGCTGACTTTTTTCGAAAAAAAGGAAAGTTAACAACAATTTGAGCGCTATTTGAACCTAATTTATCAGCAACTATCTGAACTAAGTCCATAAAACTTTCAACACTAAAATTACATTCGCTTGCATTTAGTATTTCAATAAACCTTGACATATGAGTGCCTTTAACATTTTTAGGCAGTCTTACAGTCATTGTAAAATTAGCAACCGATGGAAATGACTCCTCATCACGATTAATAAAGTTAATTGGATGCAAAATATCCTTTATACCAACCTGGTTAATAACAATATTACGAATATCTTTAGTATTCTGTGTATCTGGAAGTAGTGTATTTTTCATTTTCTTATTCCGAATAAGTAACTGCTGACCTTGGTGTTTCCCAAATAGTAACTTCTTTAACCTTAACATCTTGATTATTAATTAAAATATCAATTTCTTCAAAAAAATATTTAGCAATATTTTCCGCCGTTGGATTAAGAACATCGAAAGGCTTAATTTCATTTAAATATTGGTGATCTAATCTTTTAACCACTAACTTAGTTTGCTTCTTAATCTCCCGAAAATCTATAGCAATACCAGATTCGTTTAAGACCTGAGAGCAGACCATTACCTCTACTTGCCAGTTATGGCCATGTAGTCTGGCACAATCACCAGGATAATCACGAAGGGAATGGGCAGATGCAAAGTCTGTTACAATTTTTAGTACGAACATTTTCGGAAAAATTGATAAAAAATCGCAATTATACCTGTTTGAATGTCACTATTCCACCTACATTAAGTGTGAGAATAGAGCTTAAGATATAAACTAGAAGCCTTCTTGGGCCATATCAAGTATAGAACTAATCAATGACTTCTATACTGTCAGCTTTATTAAAAACACCTGGAAGAATTAAACCTTTTCGAGCACGGTGACTAACAAAATTGATTAAATCTTCAAAAGAATAATTTTTGTGTTTCTTTCCATTCTTTCCATATTGGACTCTTAATTTTTGATTATCTTTAATTGCACAAATTCCAACAACAAACTCTTCACCATCAATAAAGTCTTTTGTTGCAATCTGAATAAGTTTATTGCCTTTTCCTTTGGAAAGTTGTGGCAATTCAGAGACAGGAAATATCAACAATCTAGCTCTATTGGTAACAACTGCAACAAACTGACTTTCTATATCTTCAACCATAGCAAGTCTAATAGCTTTTGCTTGATTAGATAATGTAATCACATGTTTACCAGACTTGGTTTTTGATTTTAAATTACCTAAGTTTGATATAAAACCATAACCAGCATCAGATGAAAGTATTACTAGCTGATCATCTCTGCCCATAATAACATCAATAAATTCTGCACCAATAGGTGGTGTCAATCTTCCAGTTAAAGGTTCTCCTTGACCTCTAGCGCTAGGAAGACTATTAGCTAGTAAAGTGTATGACCTGCCCGTAGAGTCAATAAAAAATGCCATCTTATTACTTCTACCTTTAGCATCCTTTAGGAAGGTATCACCAGATTTATAGTTTAGTGAAGAAGATTCAATTTCATGTCCTTTGGCGGCTTTTATCCAACCTTTTTCACTTAACACTACTGTTACATTTTCGGCAGGAATCATGTCCTGATCATTGAAAGCTTGTGCGGAAGGAACATCTGAAATAATTTGACATCGCCTCTGATCTCCAAACTCCTCAAGGATAACTCGTAGTTCTTTTTTAATGAAGGTCTTTAATCTTGTTTCACTTGATAGGAGTAATTCAATGGTTTTGCGATCCTTCTCGAGTTGCTCTACTTCATTTTTAATTTTAATCTCTTCAAGTTTTGCCAAATGACGCAACTTAAGTTCTAGGATAGCTTCAGCTTGAATTTCACTTAGCTTGAATTTTGCAATGAGTACTGGCTTAGGTTTTTCTTCGCGTCGAATTATAGCTATAACTTCATCAATATTAAGATAAGCTACCAGCAATCCTTCAAGAACATGTAAGCGTTCTAAAATTTTATTAAGTCGAAACTGAAGTCGATTGACAACCACTTGCGTTCTAAATTGCAACCATTCTTTTAGTAATGGAATTAACGGCTTAACTTGTGGCTTTCCATCTAGCCCAATAACATTCATGTTAACTCGATAATTTCTCTCAAGATCAGTAGTGGCAAACAAGTGCAACATTAGCTGATCACAATCTACTCTGTTTGATCTTGGTACGATAACAATTCGAGTCGGATTCTCATGATCAGACTCATCACGAAGATCTTCAACCAAAGGAAGCTTCTTGTTACGCATCTGAGTGGCAATTTGCATAATAACTTTGGCACCAGATGTTTGATATGGAAGGGCTTCAATAACAATTTCACCATCTTCTTTGATGTAACTTGCCCTCATTTTTACTGACCCATGGCCAGTCTCATAAATTTGATAGAGCTCCTCTTTAGAGTTAACAATATACGCATCTGTTGGATAGTCAGGGGCAGGTATTATCTTAATCAATTGGTCCAGGTCAGTAGAGGGCTTCTCAAGAAGTTGGATACATGCAGTAATTACTTCAATAAGATTATGAGGAGGCACATCAGTTGCCATTCCTACAGCAATACCTGAAGTACCATTAAGCAATAAGTTTGGAACCTGTGCAGGCAATTGCTGTGGCTCTTGAATTGTGCCATCAAAATTATCTGTCCAGGAAACCGTGCCTAAATTGATTTCACTAAGAAGTAAATCTGCATATGGCGATAATTTAGATTCTGTATATCGCATTGCTGCAAACGATTTTGGGTCATCTGGAGCCCCCCAATTTCCCTGTCCATCAATAAAGGGATAGCGATAAGAAAAAGGTTGTGCCATAAGCACCATTGCCTCATAGCAAGCACTATCTCCATGTGGATGAAATTTACCTAAAACATCGCCTACAGTTCTGGCTGACTTTTTAAATTTTGCAGTAGATTTAAGTCCAAGCTCACTCATCGCATAGATAATGCGCCTTTGGACTGGTTTTAAACCATCACCAATAAAAGGTAGTGCACGGTCAAGAATGACATACATTGAGTAATCAAGATAAGCGCGCTCACTATAATCTCCAACGCTTTGTCGCTCAATGCCGTTTTGGCTCATTATTTCCTTAATAAATTTAAATCGAAAGTCACATCTAAAAGATTAATGTGAATGAGTGTTATTTTAATTCAACTCTTGAGCTAGTGCACATTAATTATTTAACTTCCAATAAGAAATTAACCTGGCGGCCAAGTCATTTGACGCCCACCTAAGCAATGTAAATGAATGTGAGACACGGTTTGACCACCATCACTATTACAGTTCATGACAAGCCTATAGCCTTTTTCAGCAAACCCATGCTCTTTAGCAATATTTGAGGCGGTAATATTCATTCTGCCCAATAATGCTTCATCAGTAGCATCATTTGCTGTAGAAATATGTATCTTCGGTATTACTAAAAAATGTTCGGGCGCTTGGGCATTAACATCTTTAAAGGCTAAAACTTGATCATCCTCATAAAGCTTTTCAGCAGGTATGTCGCCATTAATTATTGAACAAAAAATACAGTTTTCCATAATTCAATTTTATATCTATTAGAAACCCAATATACAGAAAGAGTAAATGTAAAAGTACTTATAATCACTCTTAATTAAATAAAACTTAAGGATACATTGCATGCTTTCAATTTCAAATTTAGACGCGATTTTTACAAATGCACGAAGTCATAAAGGTTGGCTAAAAAAAGATATAACTGAACAGCAAATCAATCAAATCTATGATTTACTTAAATTTGCACCAACCTCAGGCAACTGCTGTCCTGCTCGATTCACTTTTATTCGAAGTAAAGAAGCCAAAGAAAGACTTAAACCTACATTGGATCAAGGAAACATCGATCAAGCTATGAATTCTCCTGCCGTTGTTGTCATCAGTTATGACACTGAGTTCTATCAAAAGCTTCCCTACCTTTCACCACATAATAATGCTAAATCTTGGTACGAAGGCAAGGATAAACAAATAAAGTCTTCTGCTGAATTTAATTCAGCGCTCCAAGGAGCTTACTTTATTATGGCAACCCGTTCAATAGGTCTAGATTGTTGCCCAATGCTTGGGTTTAACAAAGAAAAATTAAATGAAGAATTTTTCCCTGACAACAAATACAAAGCCATCTTTATATGTGGGATTGGTTATGGAGATAAATCCAAATTACATTCTCGGGCACCACGCCTAGACTTTACAGAAGCTTGTAACATCTTGTAATATTGACTTATCCAATTTTAATACTACTTAAAAACTGAAAAATTATAATTATTACCAGTATTTAGGATAGCTTCGATTTTTAGAGATGTTGTTATAAAGAAGTGCCACCAATACTATTAATAATGAACCTATCAAAGTTGGCATCCATAAATAATCCCAATTAGCGCCCAACAAAAAAACGATAAAAGGGTTGGAACCTGCCGGAGGATGCGGCACTCTTAAGAACTGCATTGCTGCGATAGCAAATGCCAAAGCCAAAGCCATACTCCACCACTCTGAGCCAACTAAATGATAAAAAATTAAGCCAACAAGAGTTGTAACAAAGTGGCCAATAATGACGTTTCGAGGTTGCGCAAAAGGAGAGTCTGGCAAGACAAACAGAACAAAAATTGAGGCACCAAATGAACCCATAATAATTGGTTCATTTGTGTAATAAGCCAAAAAACCAACAACACTAGCCGCTAGAAAAGCACCTATAGAAATAAAACTGAGTTCCTTAAGTGGTGGACTAGGTGGAATTGCTGCTGGAGAACCTTTAAGTTTAGTAAGATAAGACATAATTACCCCTGAAACGAAAAAATTCAGTGATTATATACGAAATCAAATTATTAACCTAACTAAGAACTAAATAACTTCTGAGTTTTTTTTAGTGAAATACTTTTGTAAAAATAAACCTACACAAATAAGGATAACGCCAATAATAGTTGAAGTTAAGATAGTCTCTTTTAATACAAAATGAAGAATCAGAAGAGATAAAAAAGGAGTAATAAAAACTAGGCTAGCAACTCTAGAAACAGTTGTTGAAGTTTTTAAAGCTACCTGCCAAAGAACGACAGAAATTCCCATCTCAAATAAGCCTATATATGCAGACCCAATAAAACCTTTTATTGAGGGGATGATAAATGAATTACTAAAGTAAACAATTAATAAAATATACGGCAAACTAAATAGAAAAATTAGAAATAAACTGACAACTGAATCATTTGAATTTTTGGTATTAAAAAGCCAAAATAAGGCCCATATAACAGTAGTAATCAGAATATAAATAACTCCTAAAGGGCTCTCAAACTGCATTGAAAATATATCACCCTTTGACGCAATAACTACAACACCAATATAGCTAACAATAATTGACAGAAAAGACTTAATATCTATTGTTTGTTTAAGAATTGGAATCGATAAAATAACAATCATTACAGGCCAACTAAAATTAATCACCATAGCCTCTTGAGCAGGCAATATATCATAACCCTTAAAAAGAATGATGTAATAAAGACACGGGTTTAAAAGTGCAAGAAAAGCACACTTTAACAGAGCATTCTTTGAAAAGTTTTTAATTAACTTTAGCTTACCCTGAAAGAGAACAATAAAAAAAAGTACTAATACAGAAAATATTGTCGAATAAAAAACTAACTGGATAGGTTCTAAATGCTCTAATGAAAGCTTAAAAGCAGTGGCAACAGTAGACCAGAAAAATATTGCAATAGCAGCAAAAAGATAAGCTTTATTTTGATTAGAGAGAAATTGAGACATCTTATTTTATGCGGCTATTTGATACAAGCATAATTGACAACTTACACCTTCTTGAACGTTATAGTCTGAAGTATGATGCTCAATCTGTTGCCATAACTTAGAATTTTCTAGATCTTTAATAATTTTTTCATATGGCGAAGTCTCCCACTCTTGCTTGCGAACAGTAAAGCTTATATAACCTCCATTTTTTGTTATACGCACCATTTCATAAAGAGTTTCAGGACCTACATGGCCACATGTGAATGTGCCAGCACAAACAATTGCATCAAAAGCATCATCTTTAAAATCAAGCTTTTGAGTTAAATCACATAAATTTAGGGATTGATAAATATTTTTTTTAAGCGCTCTATCGAGCATTTGCTGAGAAAAATCAACACCTACTATATTTTTATATTCTTTATTGTAAAGAATACCACCAACAAGTCCTGTCCCACAACCTGCATCTAATATCTTGGCTTCCGTGTTCTTTAGGTATCTAAGTAAAACCTCGGTTGTAACCAGGTGGCCAATATAACCAGCTAATTGAATAGCATCATGCTCATAGTCATCCCAATTTTGATAGAGATCTTCTAATTCATCTAGATTTGATACGTGCAATGCTTTAAAAATTGTAGGAATCATTTTTTCAGTATTTTTCATAGATCACCCAAAGAAAACCTCTAAAAGCCAACACTATTATTGACTATTTATTTTTAATAAGCGCATAACTATACATTACAAGACCTATCCAAACACCAAAAAATCCAATCAACTGATTAACATTTACTAACTCATCATATAAAGTATATCCCACCAAAAATTGAATTGTAGGGGTAATCAAAAACAATATACCTACTGTAGTCATAGGAAGAAGCTTTGTTCCAGCAGTAAATAGCGCCAACGGAACGACAGTAACCAGACCTGCCAATATTAATAAAATATCTGTAGATAGATTCACATTAAATATGGCTACCTCATGATTGGAATAAAACCATATAGTGAATATAAATACAAAAGGTAAAAGCAATAATGTCTCAATATATAGGCCAGGAACTGGTGAGGTTACCATTGCCTTTCTTGCTACTCCATATGAAGAAAAAGTGAGCCCTATCAGAAGCCCTAACCATGGAAACGAGTCTCCACTAAAAACATAATATAAGGCACCAAAGGTAGCAAAGAAAACTGCCCATTTCTTAATTCTAGAGATCCGTTCATGGAAAAAAATATAGCCTCCTAGCATACTTATTACTGGAGAAAGAAAGTAGCCCATAGAGGCCTCTACTATCTTTCCTAGGTTAACAGCAAGAATATAACCACCCCAATTAATAGTTATCAGAGTTGCAGTCAAAAACAAAAAAAGTAGCTCTTTTCGAGAAGTTATAGATTCCCGAAAATTAGCTTGCCAAGATGGCCGAAAGTAGACAAGAATAAAAAGTACAGGGATTGACCAAACTATTCTATGAACAAGAACTTCTGAAGGGTTTACATGATTTAAGAAAGCCCAATAAATTGGGAAGCAACCCCACATCAGATAGCCAGAAAGAACAAGCAAGATGCCTCTATTCATGAAGTAAAAACTATTAGAAGAAAAGCGCTATTGTAGACTAAATAGAGCTCTATAAGACTTATTAATGCTTGTAGTAATCTTTTTCAAAACTAGTATCACTAAGACTCTCACTCTCACTAGTTTTGTCATTAATCTCATCCAAGTTTTCATTGATACGAAATAGAATGACAACGAGCTCACAGGCAACCCTAGAGGCAAGTGAACCGCCAATAACCCAAACCAAACCACGCCAGAAATCACCCTCAATAAATATATCTCCAAGCCCTTTGGTTATAATTCCAAACAACAGTATCCAATACAATAACGTAATTAACTTAGGGGTCACCATTTCATCTAGATAAAACATGTAATGGTTATCCATCTTATCTAGAGTAGCTTTAAAAGCTTTTTTTATACTTTCCAAGATTTCATTATTATTCATTTTATTACCCTTACTTTCCTTGAACTGAAGTTATTATAATACTTATGAATCAAAAAGTTCTATATTCATACCTCGGTTAATTACTTTAAGAATATTATAAACAAAAAAAGCCCATCTTAAAGATGGGCTTTTTCATAGATATTTAATGCTTATTATTTATGGATCTTTACGTTAGTAAATACACCACCAATAACTTCACGCTCTGCATATGAGCCATTAGCTGTACCACCTGCATCCAACTCAACACCAGTAGCACCAACATAGTCAACAGGTAAACCACCTGAAATCCATTTCAGGCAATTACCTAAATCACCAGCACTACATTGATTACCAGGAGCATTCGCAACATTTAATACCTGAGCTTGAATAGCTGCTCTGTCAGTTGAACCTGCAGCCTGAGAAGCTAGAATAATCAAAGCCATAGCATCATAAGATTCAGCAGAAAATACGCCAGAACCATCAACACCACCTGCTGCAGCTACTGCTACCCAGTTAGCACCAAGTGCTTCATCTGGAGAAGGTAAAGTACCCCATGAGCCATCTGCAACCGCTCCTGAAGTTACTGAACTAATCATACCGTCACCAAAGACGTAGTCAGTAAATGCACCTGTATCTTCTGAAGCAGCAATGATTCCTCTACCACCAGTATCTGCATAACCAAGAACTGCAAGAGTAGCAGAACCACCAGCTGAAAGAGCTGCTACATCAGCAGAGTAGTCAGCCTTATCGTCATCATGTCCTGCCATAACAGTAACTGTTCCACCAGCAGCTTCATAAGCAGTTACGAATGCATCTGCTAATCCCTTACCATAGTCACTGTTTGAATGCGTTACCGCCATATCAGTTTGTCCTCTAGAGATTGCAATATTTGCAAGTACTGGACCCTGTCTCGCATCTGAAGGGGCAGTTCTAAAGAACCATCCACCATCTTCTAGGGTAGTCAAAGCAGGTGAAGTAGCTGATGGTGAAATTGCAACTACACCATTAGGTACTAACACATTGGTTATAACTGCACCAGTATTACCTGAGCAGTTAGGACCCATAATAGCCATAACATTTTCATCATTAATCATGCGTTCCGCTTCAGCAGTTGCAACCGCCGGATCAATACATACTGAATCACCCTGAACAACAGTAATTGTTCCATAAAGGTAACTTCCAGAAGCATTCGCTTCTGTTACTGCTAGGTTTGCACCACCGGACATAGGTCCTATCATAGATTCGAGTGGCCCTGTAAATCCTTGAAGCTCACCAACATTGACAGTAGCACCAAAAGATGCAGTTGCCATCGTAGCTGATAATACAAAGCCAGCCGTTGTTTTTAAATAACTTTTCATTTTGTCTCCTAATTTTAAAAAAAGATTCCCAACGCTTAATAAATCATTAAGACGCATTTCCAATGGGATTCAGGGTAATGATAAACAGTTTTTTGTGCTTTGTGTTAAAAATATTATAAAAAAAAATGAACTAAACCTAACTACAGAGTATCTTTCGGCACAATTTAGAATACTTATAGCTCTTTATTTTTCTCAGGAAGAATACCGCCTGGAGAGAATCTCATTATTAAGAGCAATATAGTGCCCATAAAGACAAGTCTAAGATAGTGAACTCGATCTTCTATGAACTCTAATGATGTGTTTCCTTCTTGAATATAGTTACCAAGCATTTCAACCACCCAAAGCCCCATTGGGCCAGATTGAATCCAAATAAACCAGATAATAAAGGCACCTAAAACGGATCCTAAATTATTACCCGAACCACCAAGAATAACCATTACCCATATCAAAAAAGTAAATCGAAGGGGTTGATAAGCAGTAGGAATAAATATTCCATCATAGGTAACCAATAAAGCACCAGCAACACCAACAATTGCAGAACCTAAGACAAAAATTTGTAGATGTTGACGCTTAATATTCTTACCCATCGCCGAGGCTGCAACTTCATTATCTCTTATTGCTCTTACTTTCCTTCCCCAAGGAGAATTTAAAGCAAGATTAGAAAGCAGTATGAAAGCAACTAAAATTAAAAGAATTAAACCTGAATAACTAAGCTTAACAAAAACGACTGATGCCGCTCTAACATAGTCACCTAGCTTATCAATTTGATCTGATTGAGACAACAACTGAAGTTCTGATCTGTGAATCCAAGCAACAATATTTTGTAGCCATTCAGATTTTTGCATATCAACTTCGTAAGGAACAGGTCTGGGAAGTCCATAAACATTCTTAAGGCCTCGAACAAACCAGTCTTCATTCTTAATGACATACAAAATAATTTCAGAAATACCCAGCGTTGCGATTGCAAGATAATCCGTCCTTAAGCCTAAGGTTATCTTGCCAATCCACCATGCCGCACCTGCTGCTGCGAAACCGCCTACAATCCATGAGAAAGCTACAGGAAGTCCAAAACCACCTAAATAACCTGTAATTGCAGGATCTACTTTTTCAATTAAATCTGATGCTTCAGAGAAATAATATCTTGTAAATAGGTAACCAATAACTACAATTGCTGATACTAACCATTTATTAACGCCTCTTCTATTTAGTAATACTCCTGCAGCAATAGTTGCGGCACCCAAGATCAAGGCGAAAAGCATCTTCATGCCACCAGCATCTATCGCTTCAGTAACAGGCTGTTGAGCTATCAAAACTACGCTGACACCACCTAGAGCAGCAAATCCCATAATTCCAACATTAAAGAGGCCTGCATAACCCCATTGGATATTAACACCTAGAGCCATAATAGCTGAAATTAAAGATAAGTTAATAATACCAAGTACCAATGCCCACGACTGGTTTAGGCCTACAAATAAAAGTATGAGCCCCATTATTGTAAAGCTAGCAATCGCTTTATTGGCTTGCCAAAAAGTATTTAAATTATTCACCAACTATCACCTTACCCTTAAACAATCCTGTAGGCCTTATTAAAAGAACAATAACCAAAATAACAAAGGATATTGCGTATTTATATTCTGTACCAATAAGTTGAACCAAAGAGGTAGGATGCATAGAAAGTGGTAACAAGTATATTAAAAATTTCTTGTATGCATAAGTGAGAAGTATCTCAGAAAATGCGACCAAAAAAGCACCCACAATTGCACCTATAGGAGAGCCAATACCACCTACGATAACCGAGGCAAAAATTGGTAATAGTAATAAATGATATTGTTGCGGTGCAAAGCCTTTATCAAGACCATAGAGTGTTCCAGCAATCGTTGTAAAAAGAGCAACCAGTAGCCAGGTT
>ERZ767285.410-NODE-410-length-15357-cov-5.162042_pt1 | contig 15357 bp, 11 predicted proteins | sample MGYA00374953_ERZ767285 | MGnify/ENA primary metagenome ERZ767285 (study PRJEB28947, sample SAMN06267186) | marine metagenome | isolation source: Columbia River Estuary | place: USA:Columbia River Estuary, USA | collected 2013-07-23 ...
GACTATCCAAGGTTGAAAATCGCTCGACCAGAGTTGAGTCGGCTCCTCCATTCTTACCCGAGTTTTGCACATTTGAATTCAGAATTCGATAAAAAAAAAATCAATTCCCTTTCTTGTTTGTACAAATTTATGCTCGGGCAACAAATTTCACGAAGCCTATAGTTTTTAAAACATTTAACGTAGGAATTCAATACTCAATGCTCATGTAGAGTTTTGTACCAAAGAAGATTACAAAAAAAGTGCGCGAAAATTAATATTCATTCCGAAGCCTATAGTTTTTAAAAAATGTACATAGGAATTCAATACTCAACGCGCATGTAGATTTTTGTACCAAAGAAGATTACAGAAAAAAGTGCTGGGACGACCATACTAACCCTAACCCTAACCCTAACCCTAACCCACATAGAATGAACAACATCACATTTCGAAGAAGTGGTAGGAGAAGTACTCATTTATGATGGTAGATTGATATTATTAAGTATCATGATATTCACTTTTCGATAATGAATACTGAAAACTATGAACTAGTTTGATATATACAAAAAGTACCATTGCTTGGATGTTCAAGATATGGCCACGTTGGAATAAGTATTATCTTTCGTAATTGAAGTTGACTTGAACGTGGGAATCAATATGATTTTTGCTCTTTTTGTAGTATGTACAAATTTACATACAAAAATGAAGTAAGTAGAAATGGCCATTCTTGGTATGTATCTGTGAGTGTTACAATGGACACATAATCCAAACCCTGACCCTAACCCTAAGTACTACAGCAATACCACGCCGTCTTTCATTGAATTAACTCTTTGGTAGAGTCTTAGATGCGCCTGTCGACCTAAACTCCACATTACTGCGGCGAACTCCACCAAGCTGGGGGAACCTAGCACCCCAAAGGGTACGCGCAAATCTTGTGGTGCTACCGGAAGATACATAGACCTCTGTACGGTTAAGAAAGGTGACAAATTACTATACACTAATTGGGTATCAAACCCAAAACAAAACAATGCATACTTGAGCTTAGAACCCATATGCCAGCCTTAAATAAAAAATTTAACAGTGGAAGTACTTCTAAAATATTCAGTTATTCAAAGATCTAAACTAGGTCTATTCAAGACGAGGTTCGTCTCTTGAAACTTTGGCTGGCTTTTTCCAATTAGTGCCAGCTCAGACTAGTCTCGTTGTTGTCTTGATCATCTTTCCATATTCCATGTTTTCTGTTAACTCTTGATAATATATTGTTCAGCCACATAGGATTGACATTGGCATCATACAAATATTGTGTTGTCCATAATTTCACTTTTTCAAGAATGTCCTTTTCTTTATGTAAACGCTTCATTGATTTCTCAAATTGGTCAGCAGAGGTACTCTCTTGAGCTAAAAACATGTGTAAGAGTGATATGAAGCCTCCAAGCAATGGCATCTTTGGGTATGTCAGATGAACAATGTCTTCGTACATTTCTATTCGATCATTTGGACCAGAAAGAATATTTAGTGCTTCTGTTGATGATTCAATAGCTCCTTTCCGACAATCTTCGTTGTCACATGAAATGGTGACCGGAATGCATTTGGATTTGTCGCATGCTCTGGGGAATGAAATTAAGCAGGACAAATCATTCATTTTGTTATCCAATATATTGTTCATTGAAACAATATGTTTCATGTGCAAATCAAAAGTTTTGGAACCATTGCTTTGAAGCTCATCCAATTCATGTAATTGCATCCGTAGTTCATTTCGAAAAGATGAGTATACCAAATCTCTGAAGTATGTGTTTGAGGGAGAATATGCTAAATTCAGCTTTCGAATGTGATTGTATACGACTCTTGACCTGTGTGGAGTTTGTTCTTGACCACTTGAACTGTCATTATACAATATTGGTGGATGAATTTCTGATATGCTGTTGGTGCATGGTGTAATAAAATAACCGTACTTCTTTGAGAGGTTCCTGGACGTTCCAATGTGAATATAAAGAAGTTGTCCCCAGATGTGCACATGGTGATGTTGATATCCTCCACATGTATCATGTCGGATGACGCTCTTTATGTTACAGTATGAATAATGGTGGGTAGTTACGGGTTTGTTGCTGTTCCATATCGTTACGGAGATCTTGAACTTTAGTGAAAATATTGGACATAACATTGCATGATTGTTTTGTTCATCACGTGATTTCACATTATTGATGAAATGTTCCTTGGGCAAAAGCGACTGCTTAACATACTGTGTCTGGTCATGACAGTATAGAGTCTTCATAAGATGTTCCCAGTCTTCATCTGTGTGACTGAATTCATTCAAAAATGCTTCAAAATTAAATGGATCATTGTCTGATATTTCTTGCTTGGCGTGGTCAGACCACTTGTACTCTATGTTTTCCATAGCTTCGACAAGGCTCTTAGTCAATGATTCTGTTCTTATTCCAGATCTCTTCCATGCATGATCCTTTAATCTTCGCATTGACGGCATTTTATTTGGAGAATTGTTTGAATTAAGATGTTGGTGTGATAATGAACGTGATGTTTTCTTTCTTTGGGTATGCTTAGTGGTCTTTGGAAATGAATATCGGGAGTCGCCATAATAAATCACAATCGTTGTGTCAATGGTTGGAGACCAATCTAATGAGTCAAATGTGTACAATACTGACTTTTTGGAAGGGCTGAATGTGTACATCATGGTCTTTTCTTTTGGTAGGTCGTAAAAGGTTATATCCATTTCATAAAGGAAAGAGATCAAAGGAAATATCACATCGGGAGCGAACATGTAATACTGTTCGACATGGTCTGGGGAGGCCACCATTGGCCATCCAATGAGAATGCTATGCTTCATTTCAATTTCTTCAAGATTGGTTGTTCCTTCGAAAGATGGATTTTTTAATCCGTTATCCAGAATGAAGCTTTTGTCCAAACATATATTATCTTTCAGATATGTTGAAATCATTTGCCTAATAGGCTTACTGGAAGGTAGGTTTAAATAAGACGCCAAGGACTTGTAACCACGTTTGGAATCATTGTTGTATTCTCGTCGGTAGTTTGTTGGAGCTGACGTCACTAGAAATTTTTTCCGAAGGATTGATATGGTCTTATTCTCCATTGGTTTGTGGATTGTATGATGAGTGATGGGTTTAGGACCATTGATTGTTATTACAACGTCTCTGTTCATGATTTTGTTCAAAAACAAGTTTGCATGCTTGAAATATGAACAATTAGATTGAAGATCGGTCTTATTGTATGCCACACCTGAACATGGAAATAGGTAATGAGTGGAAAGAGCCTTGATAAGGACTTCTGTCTTGAGATTAATCCCAATAATTGGTACAGAGAGACATTGGCAGATCTCTTTCAACTGTTGGAGTGATATTGGGGATTCTTGTGTCAATATGTTCATACAACCACTTCCAATGACCGGAAGTTGTTTTTGGTTGGTGGTTTGGGTGTTTTGACATGGGAGTGACCAATTCTCTTTGTGGCATTCTATGATGAATGAGAATAAGTATTGGTTGAAAGCAGGCGAACCGAAGAATATGTGCTTATTCAGTTGATCAATTGAATGGATAATTTGTGTGTATGGATTCATAGTTGTGTGCTTTGTAGAGTTTGGTTGCAACAGGAGTAGTTCATACTCTGTAGTGGGTGGATATTCTGAAAACATATTCTGGAAGTCTTCTTCACATTCCATGTCATGATCATTGTATTCTCCTTCAACCTCACCGATATCATTCCTTTGTCCAGATTTTGCCACTTCGTCCATGGTATCATTCCTGGATTCTGAATTTGCCATAAGTGGGATGATATCATCAGAAAGGGCTAAAATTTGTAGCTTTCCCTGGTATGACAACTTTGTAAAACAGCTAAGAGAACCTTCTGCATTCGAAGATGTGCTTACATATGTAACTATATGATCCGAGTCCTCCCTTGAAACATTGTGTTCTGTTAAAAAGGATATCAACTTTGTGAGAAGGGAGTTCAATTCATTTTCATTTGTTTCCGAAGCTGTTTCTAGGCATAATTCCATGATATTGTCCGCCGCAGGTTTTGGAGTGATGTGGCACTTTCTATCCCCATGGGGATCAAAAAGTGTGGCACTTTTTAACCACTTTATCACATAGTCATAATAGAACAGCTGTGCAAAACCAGCCAAGTTCATAATTTGGCCCATTTGTGCCTGGAGCCATAGTGAATGGCTCGCATGGGGGTAGGCTTGATTGAATGTTCTCGATGCCCTCAGACGTAGGTAGGGTCTCAGTCGATGAATCAAAGTGTTTAACCTTGTTGTTGTGTGTTCGATGTTTACAGTTTGCTTGCCCACACTATAAGCTCCGCGGTAAGCGTCAAGTAGGCTGAAGTATGCAATCATTAGGAAATCGTTTAGATGGCCTGTAAGTCTTAAACTTGATTCATCCTCTTCTATTACAGGTCTGATTGATACTTCCGATCTTAGTCCGACACCTACTGATTTTGTCCAATCAACCGTATTTTTGAATGTGTTCCAAACTGTGTCGAGCGCAGATGTGAGTTGTCTTATTGTTCTGTCAGGTAAGAAATGCATGTCGCTTTGCTTTTTTGGTAGACTGCCATATATCTGCATCAAGCAATGAAAATGATCACTGTAGAACTTGAGAGAGTATAAGTTGGAAATGTTCATTTCGACGTTTTCTTTGGTTTCTGTTTCTGTTGTGTCACTTGCCGTCATCTTTTTAAAAATAAAGTAACGGTCGGGATGATAATTGTCAACACATTCCGAACCAACAAGTATTGTCGTTGCACTTGATTTTGAACTCCGATTTTTTGTTTTGATGATAACCGTTCCTGTTTTCCTTCTTTTTCTACCATTTGGACTAGCATCATATGTAGGGGTGTACATCGGGTATACCACCAAATCAGATTTGCTCAAAATGGTTGAGTTTGTGTTTTGATCATTCACATTCTTAGAGGCATCAATTGACAGGAATTCACCCTTCGGATGTGGTGATGTGAATGCTAAGTCAAGCTGCAGAATCTCAACTGTCGTTTCGTGATTTAAACGAAGTTGTTTGATATTGGAGAAAAGACGATCAATGCTGTTTTCTGGATTACTTAAATCTGACGGTTCAATCACAGCTTTGATTGGTATTCTCATTCCAACATTAGCAACGTGAATGAAGTTTTTACCCTGATTGATGCATGAGTTAATGATGGCATTAATAACGAGTCCATAGCATGGCAGGTTTATTGTCTTTTTCGGATCGAAACATATGTCATGATTGGGAGCAGAAAACACTGGGAATCCCCCTTTCCGCAAGAAATCAATGATCCTTTCTTTACGGGATATATGCACGGCAATTTTGATTGGGGTATCAATGACAATCACTTCTGAAGATTCTATTTCTCGAGGTAAATGTTGGCATTTGTTTCGGGAGCAGCCGAAAATGGAGCTATCACCACGACAAAGTACTCCACGATGCGGTACACTGATCGCAGAGTCGAAACTTCCAAACCCTAGTAAAAATGTTAATAACGATCTCTTGGTTTGTGCCTGAAGAATCCCATTGCAGGTGATTAGTATACTAATTGCGTCATAGTCTATCTTGATCGTAGGAACTTTCTTATCATCTTTTTGAGCTACTATGCACTGACAGGATTTAATTAATCGATTTCTGAAATCACAATCGGAGGTTTGATCATGACCCCTTTTGAAGTTTTTTTCGTTCATTTGATTTTAAATAACCGATTTGTCAGAAAAGCTAAGTATATTGATGTTTGTGAAACAATTGTAAAAAAAATTACATACCATTTGTAAAACCTTTGATTAGTGTTTTCGTAATCAGAATCATTTGGATCTTCTCCATGGTCTGAATTGTCAGCCATTTCACCACATGAGTTTTCGTAATCAGAATCATTTGATTCTTCTACATAGTCTGAATTGTCAGCCATTTCATCTAATGAGGATTATTGATAACTAATATACTGAGAAAAATGGAATCGGGAACTTATGAGTAGTTCGAAATAAATACTAAACTGTTCGTCTATCCCTTACTGTAACTGATAAATCTAGTGTGATACTTTGAACCAGAAAATGGGATCTCGTTTTGTCACGTTAATCTCAAAAAAGGTCTTTCAATTCATCGCATTTTTCCTCATTTTGCTTCTTTCGACATTTGGTGATATTCGCAAATCTATCACCCCCCGTTAGAAACAAATCATTGTTGAAATCTCTTTCAATTCTGAATTCGCTTGCCCCCTTGCGAACGGCATTTCTAAAATACTTTTCCCTCCCTACCAATTTTGGCTTTTGTTCTTCTGTGCTATTATGGACTAGACGTACCATTTCATCCAAAACATGGAATTCCTCCCGTTCTCTTTCATGAAGGGTAATTCCACCTAACTGAGCCTTCTCATTTAAAGAATCATGCATCTTTTCCAAAAGTGCCTTGTAAATGTCATGTACAGCAGGTGTTAGTCCAGCTTGCGTATATCTCTCTATCGCAGGACGCATTGGATTCAAATTATTCAAAATCGGAAATTCCATGGGATCTGATCCTGTCATCCCTTTGAATGAATCATCTCCTAATCTCCAATTGAGAAGAATACCACAGGCCACTTGCCATTCAAATGTTTCTTCCGATCTGTTTTGTCCCGCTGTTTGTTTACGATTCGAACCATGCTTCGAACCTTTCACAAGGCAAACAAATGATGGATCATAGCATTCCATAAACACTGCATGAGCCAAATAGAGGAAGAGGGTGCTTGGATCAAAGAATTGTCCCAAATTCCCAGAACCAATAGTATTTGCATCGATTGCATGTTCATAATCATCCTGTACCTCTTTTACTTGCCTTTTCCATTCTTCGTGATTTCCGTCGCTTAGAAGAAAGTCATCAAATTCAGGTTGTTTAAAGAGTTCAAACCAGTTCGCGATGGCAGATACGGTGTCTCGACTCAAGTCAACATTGGCCAAACATGAAATGATCATTTGTGAGGCTTTCATCAGTAGAGTAACATGTAGTTTGAATGGATCATACTTCGTCTTGTCTGAGATTTCTCCAGAGTCATTAGGTACTGTAGAATTTTCATCGTCAATGACCTCTTTCACAAAGTCCGGTGTATGTTCTTCTACAAACTTTATAGTCAATACACCACATATCTCATTGTGCCAATTAACAACACTCTTCATTAGGTTGCCTTTGATGATCAATTTGTCATCTTCGTCATCGGACATATCGACTTTATCCATGAATTCCTGAATATCAAGGAATTGTAACTTAAATGCGTAGCAAGATGTGACCCAAACCGGCAGTGAAGAAAAGTGTAATATACAAATGTCTTCGGACATTGTTTGCAAAGAGTTCGGGTTATGAACTGTTGTAGATTATATGGCTTTTCAAAGTGAGTTTTTGAAATTTATGAGCACAAGTATTGCACTGAACACATCCCTTTTTTTCATTATATCAATGCCCGGGCGAGGTGATAATGGCCAGGAGTATGCTCTCAGTCGGCATCCATGTCTTACATGGGAGTCACTAACCAATGGGATCTATTTAGATTTTGAATCATTGTCTGAGTTGCAGCGCAAGATCCCCCACGAAGATAGTTCGAGGCCCGTGTTCTCGAAAAAGTCCTTTTCGACGAGGATAATTAGTGCTACGCAAATAATTTGTTTTTGTGAAATTTAATTTGGATCATGTATTATGTATTACATATTATGTATTACGTATTACATATTTGGTTTCTGTATTACTTATTTGGTTTCAGTATTATTGAAAATGCAAAATCTGTATTGAGTATTACCTAATTTCACAAGACCAATAATAAGTATTACCTATTCTACAAAGAAGGTATTCCACAAAATACTGAATCTGAATTTTCTGAAGTACTGAACTTTCTTGTGACGGATACTTCGGCCCTCAGAGAATCGGCGGATCACGAGAAAGAGTTGAATTTGCATTCCATGCAGAACATTGAGCCCCCTGTCATCACGCGTCAACCTACATAAAAATCAGTTTGAGGTAATGCTGAAAAATCTGAGGAACACCGAAAAGACAGTTTCAGTATTCTGTATTATGGAAATTGTATTTTACGTATTATGTAGCACGGAATTTGTATTTTCTGTATTATGTAGATATTCTGCATTATGTATAATGTACTATGTATTTTAAATATGTAATACGGAAAACTAAACATGTATTACATTTTCGAAGTTTGCTAATAACCGATAAACAATATGATTTTCGTATACCTAATAACAATCATCACAAATCAAGGAATTTTGTGATCCACACGACCGATCCGTCACACGGGGGATCTTGTGTTGTATCATCAATCATCAGTCACCTGTTGATACTGACATACACGTCTACTGTCAAAAGGGTGGTCAAAGCGCAAAGCATGGTTGAAATTCTTAGTTATTTTTGTGTGCGGTCATCTCTTCAGTTACATTAAATTTATCCTACTTTTTCTCCGTACCGTAACCCCAGGATCGAATCACCGCCTTGTACGAATCGTCATCGCACATGTTTGCGATAATGTGATAATCAACAAACTCCCACTTACAGTTATCGAGCATTTCTCTGAATTGACCAACATTACCAGAGAAACTTGATGGAAGAGTTTTCTTTCTCCTTGGGTTGAGCATATTTGCAGCAATCTCTTTGCCATAGCGTTGTTCCATTTGTTTACTGGCTGTCCTCTCTTGCAGAAGGAACTCAATTGGATTAATACCAAAAATGGACAAATCGGGGGATGGGCCACCGAGAGGGACTTTAAAGTATACATCGCCAACAACGTAGTTAGACCCCGACGTATCTTTGAGTTGTTGATTTCGAGATTGTCCAACGGTATCAAAACTCTTCGTAGTAAATCTCGCGGCGTGAATCATTGCGTTTACACGATGATTTGGTGGGAGGCTTTTTCTACGTCCATCCTCATCAAGCATGATTTCAAAAGAATGTGTGTTGCCGTCATGGCACCAGAACAACCGAGCGACACTTTCCAACTGAACATCACCAGGTACACCACTAGTTCGACCAGCCCCAGCTGTTGCTGACGATGTCATCAATTGAATAACTTTTGTGCGGACATTATCCTTGTCAACACCTAACCAAATGTCTGCCAGGTCATTTTTCGCATTAATGCGAATGAGAGAGCACTGAAGCTTTGGCATTGTTATGTTTTGAGGTGTTGAAAAAATTATGAGGGCAGTGTTGGTGTTGTTTGGGTTAGGGGGTTAGAGTTAGAGCACAGTTAGAACAACGTTAGTAGCAAAGGTTCATACAAGATAAAATTAGTACCTATGGTCTCTTCTACTGAGCTGTCGCGAAACAGTGCTATATCATTAGTTTTAGCACAAATATGTTTTAGACTATAAGTAACCTCTATAATTAGTGGGAACACCCTTCTAACCCTAAACCCTAACCCTAACCCTAACGATAAAAACGTGAAGATAGATCATCCTAGATACGGGGGTCAGACAGACGCTAAAAAATGGTGACTGGTGTGGCTTGTCCCCCCCCTAGCCCTAACCCTAATTTTGTTATCTCCGTACCACTTTGTATTATTAATAATATGACAACCAGATCAATTGTACGACAATGGCTGAAGGTGTTATCCCCAGTACTACATTGTGATGGGCGCAGGAAAATTTATGACACCTATGACTCACCCCCCACCTGAATTCTTCCCAAAGGAAAATGAAGGCTGTATAGGATAACATGATCTGGGATGTCCTGTCCAATGTAGGCAAAAAGCTTACTCCATTTTGTTCTTGGTCATCATAAGCCAATTCTTATTTTAGGTCGTGCATACTGAGTACTCGAGTGTATCAAAATTTGGTGGTGTATTGCACTGCGTTGTCACGACTTTTCTCAGAAATGAAAAAATATGGGGTGTAATCAGCATCTTCAGAGAGTCCCCTCCTTTGCACCAACAGGTAAGGGTAACAGGTCTGATTCTGGAATGTTACTTCCATAGTGAACAGTTTGATGCCATTAATGGTAATGAGAGCCCCACTCTTTACAGTAGTAACGGATCCTCGGCGTAACTGATTGCGAATGTTCTTCAATTCTCGGTGATAAGGTTTTTGATCGTCACGTGTCAAATAATCGAACAAATTTTGGCCATGGTGCCAGTAGAGTAACACACCACCTTGTCTTAAACCTAACACAAGCTGGCCCTCTAGATCTTCAAGTGCATACATGGTAGATATGAATGATAGTTGTTAGTTGTTAAGGGAGTAGAGGGATACTGACGAAAATGGTGGGGTTTGATAATTTATGGTAGTTAACCGTGCATCAAAAACAGCGGAGGCATCCATGTGGCGGTTGAATAGTTCCCACTAACCCTAAACCTATACTATCCCTAGATACCTGCCGAATACTCTACCAAGGCGGGTAGGGATCCAATCCTCTCAAAATATCAACTCGTGTAATTTATCATGACGGCAGTAAATGATGGTGTACACGTCACTTGTCACCAATTTACTGGTATTCGTTAGTTCAACATGTTTGTCATCGAATCTGTGCCACGTTGTGTCGCCGGTCCTCATGATCACGTCGTAGTGTCCTTTACAAGGGGAGGCTCCATAGTGTTGTATGACAGCAATAAGGGAAAACTTGTTGTCAGATGGGTCTGTTTGTTCATCGGTCTCTGTGAATTTTGTCATGTCCAGGTCATCAAATGGAAAATCAACTCTTGTGTTATTTTTGGTTCCATTAACGCTGAACCTTTTGAGTGATATAATCAAGATATTTCTCGGCTCCAACCGGAACCCCTGAAAAGCGGGCCTGGCAAGTTTGCAGTGACCACATTTCCAGTCATGAACATCTTCGAGCCGGAAGTGAGCTGATATACATTCCATTATGCTGCGTCCTGTTATGGCTACCTCGAGGCTTGTGGACCAATCTCCCCTGTTATAACTTTCGCGGTGACATGACTGGCATCGAACATAGCTGATAGCGCGACTGCGAAACACCTCCGAAATTGGGTCACATTTATTGTCTGTCCTCAGGGCCTCGCTTAGAGTGTCAAGGAGTTTTGTCAATAATTCATTGACGTCTTGCTGGCGAGTGTTGTCAAAATCCCTGAAGGAATGGTGCAACACAAGGACATCCTTGAACGACTCGACAGAATGACGACAATTATGTAAGTGCATCTCCTGGAATAGTGTGTGTAGGGCAACAGCGATGAAGCCTCCCTTCTGTCCAAACATGTCAAACTGATGAACTGTGGTAAGATCAAGCCCCTGCCAAAAAGAACCACTCGAGAACAGATTTCTAGTGCATTTCATTCCGTACAAAAGCTGGACTGTCGTGTTAATGTAACAGAGACTTCCCGGATTTTCTAATCCAGGTGCTGGTTGCGCGCGCCAATTCAACGGGTGGTCGGGATCCAGGAGATGTTCAAAGTAAACCTGTCTAGCGTCGCATTCTACCTTCTGAATCTTGCTTAGGGTTTCCTCATGGCCACGGGGGGCCTTACTCTTGTCGTCAGTATGACGTACATGATTATTAGTACCACCCTTAGTAGTCGATTCATCTTGGTTTGACTTGAACTGGCGAAGGGAAGGCTGTTCAATAACTTTCTTACTCGGTTCTTTCCGCTTCGCAAGTTCTGAAAGTTCCACATTCGTACAATTCTTTCCTACGACATCCCTGGCCCTTACCCTCACCCTAGCCGTTTTCTTCGTGCGTGCCATATCTAATTTAAAGAAGGACTAGATAAGGAATCTCACTAGGAAGCACTTTCTTTACTTGGCGTTCCAAATTTTATGATACGATAATTTTCCTATGACTGACCCTATTCTAAAATGTATCAATGAGCCCTAAAGATCGTTTGTGTAAAATCCAAGGGAGACCCATCTACTATACTCCCAATCACTGATCCCACCCAGAAATTTGCAAATGCAACTTAAAGCTGCAACAGCAATGACCAGGTTCCCATTCGAATTCACATCCTAAAAATTTGCATATACTATTTGAGGAGGATCCAATGTGTTGCACCACTCATTGATCCCATGCCATCATTTTCATCCTCCCTGACAAGGACTTAATGTTTCGTTCTCAACATGATGACGTTATCCCATCAGACTCCTTAACAATGTCGTCATTCCCATCAGACTCCTTAACAGTGTCTTGACCGTACTGATCAACAATGTCGTTAACGTAGCCACGGTTTTGAAGAAGTTCGAATGAGACAGTGAGGTGGGACAAGATCTTCCGAATGTGATAATTTTTCCAATCGAAACTTTTCATTGACTTTTCAATTTCTTCATATGTTTTCCTTTCAAGTTTGTCGTGCTTGTTTGCCGTTTGCCCCATCTTCTCAACACGAAACTTATTATCAAAAATAATCAATGCCAAATGTAGCACAACCAAGTCTTGAACGATGTTTGTCTTTTTTTTCTTCGTTTTTTTTGGTTGAAAATATTGACTGTGCTCTTCAATTATTTTTTCGCACCTAGTCCACCGCTCCCTGTATGAATTTATTTCACCTTCTTCATTGAAATAATCGAGTATAGCACTTGTCCTTTTCATATCGACTGTTTTATCTTGACCCCATTTGTGATATTGTTCTTTGTTTTCATTATCTGAGGTGACCAAGTCTTTTCCTGTTCTACTAGCCGTAGTTTTCTTTGGTTGGACCTTTCCTTTTTTGCCTGCTTCTTCCCCCTCAGATGTGCGCTCATTCATATCATCGTTTGTCGGGATACTTTTCCTTTCTTCATTTGAGACCGTATGCTTTATGTTTGCATCAGTCAACATTACATTGGGAGACGTGGATTTTTGACGAGTGGTATTCTTTCGATTCTTATCATACCCAATCAGTTTTGTTGTATATGGACTGTTCTCCTTCGATACGGTGCCTTTCCCTAACTGTTTCCCCTTTGGTACGGTACCTAACTGAGACAGGGTTAGGGTTAACTGAGACAGTACTGTAGTATCATCTTCGTCTCCTTCAGTCTTGTTATTCAGTTGAGTTTGATTGACCTTCTTTTCTTCTTCGCCTACTTCATCCTCTTGAGATGTGCACTCATTCATACCATCGTTTGTCTGGCTACTTTTCCTATCTTGATGAGGAGAATCATTTTTTCTCTTCTTGTTGTTCGTGCGTCCTATGTTGACTTGCTTCGTGGTTGCTGTTTCTTCTCTGTTCACTCCATTTGGTACCTTCTCTGCGGTTGACCTTTTCTTCGCCTTTAATGACTTCAACTTCTTCGCCTCTTCCTTCTCGGACGGCTTCATAAGATTGTTCTTTTTAAACTTGTTCTTTTTTGGCGCATGAACCCCAATCTTCGAAGATTTTGTGTTTTGTGACTTAGAGTTGGTTTCGCTGCTGTGACACGTTACGTTAATTGACACAGCTTTGACAAAATCGTCCGGAATCAAGGGTGGTTTCTTGGTCATCATTTCCTTCAGCAATACAATCCCGCACTTCCTATTCATAGCAGCATCAAGAAGGACTGGACATAGGATCTTCAACACAAACTTCTCTTTGACGATTATCGCAGGTTTGGTTTTTTTCGGTAAGATTTGCTGTACCAATTCGGCGAAAACAGCAAGCCTGCAGTCAACTGAGTTCTCCAGTTCAAGTTTTTGTGAAGCTTCATCCGATACTTTCTGATAGGATGAAATGAACATCTTCTGGTCGGGGTCGGGTTCATCCTTTGTGTGTCTAAGTGTTGTAATTTGCGTCGCCAGCTCAGCCATTGGATCCAAGGTCATGATCTCAATTAATGGTGGAAGAATAAATATTCTTTTGAACCAATTCGCTATAGACCAATACGTGACAACGTTTCTATCGTTGTCTGAGAAAACAGATAGCTTACTTACAGAACCCGTGAAGTTGGCTTTCAGTTTCCTCATCGTAGTCAGATAATGATCGGCGAACACCCTAAATACAGAAATGGGCACTTCTTTGGATTTGAGAATGCAGAACCATTCAGATGAGTTCGACACAGCCTGGCTCAAAGCATATGCATCGATGAGAACGGTTTGTTTCGCAAATGCTGACACTCCTTCAATCTCAGCCTGACTCCTAATCTCCCGACTAGAATACACTACACATATCCAGATGATTTTTACATAGATCCTCAACCAATCAATTGGTTTAAACTCATCGTCAGTTTGCCAATTCTTTGCACCGTACTTAAGGCAGACAGTGATTTCTCGGCAGCATTTTGGGCTGCACCATGACCAGAGGACAACCAGGAGGACTAAGACCGAATCATTTACCGTGTATGGACAAAGCTGTGACACCTTACTTGGTTTTGACAGATTGTGATCAGACCAAAAAGTTTCTGGTATGACGTCTTTGAGAATTTTCTCAGATGTATCCCTTATCCATTTGCGCAGATTTTGCTCGTTCGTTATGCAGACACTTAAATTCTTATTGGGTAAATTGCACAAATCAGCAAGAGTCGAGAGCAATCCTGTTCCTTTCATCTTGGTGCGTTCTGCGATTGACCTTTCCGGTAAAAGAAAAAATATTATGGGCTTCCCAGTTAGACAGTTCTTAGACTGATAAGTAGTGGCCAGATCAAAAATAAAATTCTCTGAAGTTAGCTCAAAATCTCAAATAGATGACTGTGATGATCAGATCAAAAAATTATGAGCCTGATCGGTGAAAAGGTTGCCCTAAGGCAGGTCAGTGAGACAATTGCTATGCAATCCTGTCCAAATGCAGCGTAATACAATGACTATCTGAAAATCGCTGAATCGGATTTAAGCCGGCATTCTGCCACTAACCTAAAAGTTTCTCTCAAGTTCGTTCGAAATCAGAAATAGATGATATCGATGATCAGATCAAAAAATTAGGACCGTATTCAGTGAAAAGGTTACTAATCAATTGATGACGCAGCAGCTGCAAGCTTCGTAATGAGGTACTTTCTAAGAGACACAGAAGCTTGGATAATGGCTATAATGGCTATAATGGCTATAATTGCTATAATTGCTATAATTGCTATAATTGCTATAATGGCTATAATGGCTATAATGGCTATAATGGCTATAATGGCCATTCATAATGGCCATAATTGGCCATATCTAGATATATATATAGATATCTATCTAGATATAATACGAGAGAAAGTAAAATTTTCAACTGTGAGAAAGTGTCTCGCCTAAAATGATCAACTCAAGAAAGATGTCAAATTAATTGCTAAATTAGATATAATATGAGAGAAAGCAAAATTTTCAACTGTGAGAAAGTGTCTTGCCTAAAATGATCAACTCAAGAAAGATGTCAAATGAACTGCTAAATTAGATATAATATGAGAGAAAGTAAAATTTTCAACTGTGAGAAAGTGTCTTGCCTAAAATTTTCAACTCAAGAAAGATATCAAATTCTCCATTCTGAACAGGAACAGCCTTCCTTTTTGTAAGAAAGTATCTGCCAAAT
>ERZ767285.422-NODE-422-length-15123-cov-2.781603_pt1 | contig 15123 bp, 8 predicted proteins | sample MGYA00374953_ERZ767285 | MGnify/ENA primary metagenome ERZ767285 (study PRJEB28947, sample SAMN06267186) | marine metagenome | isolation source: Columbia River Estuary | place: USA:Columbia River Estuary, USA | collected 2013-07-23 ...
CTTTCCCTACACGACGCTCTTCCGATCTCCATGTTGTAAGGAAATGAAATTAAGCCCGAAAATATTGTTGTATTTCTTTGTAAAAATGCCATTATGTTGCTCGTTGAAAGTAAATTGTATTTTCTATAAAAGTACCACTAGGTGGTGTTGCCGATGTTCCTATAACTATATTCCTTGCTGCTTCCGCAGTTTCTAAACTTGTATTAACTTGAGTAGTAACGGAAGGTGCGGCTATTTGTGTTATAGAAAACTTACTTTTATTAGCTACGGTTGTTATAGTTGAACTATCACTATTTTCTCGTCTTGAAGCTAATCCTATTGTATCTCCCGATGATAAATCAAGAACTGTTGTTAATACACAAGAAGCTTCATTTAAACCACTATTACTATTTCTTATATAAGCGTGACTTGATTCCTCTGCAATAGCAGTTCCGTTAACTGTAATTGTAAATACTGGTGTTGCTCTTTGAACGGTACTTGTACTACCAATATCAAATGATATTGAATAAAAACCATCACTAGGTATAGTTATAGCACTTGATGTTGTTGTCCAAGTTCCACTTTCAAATAAAGTTGTTCCAAAGAAACTACCCGAACCAAATGTAAGTGCGTTGTTTACGGTTGCAGATACTATATTAGTTTTAATTAAAACGGTTGATGCAGAACCTCCACCGCCTCCACCACCGTATGCTAATATTGCAAACTGAACTGAGGCTCTTGCACTATAAAAATCTCCTACCGATATTTCACCGTTTGTAGGAATGTTTTGATTATACGAGTTGTTAGATACATTATCACCACCACGATAATATTCGTTTAAACTATGAGGTTCGGTACCTCCAAATTCATCAACAATATCTTGTATCGATAAAGTGCCAGAAGCCTTGATAGCCATATTATTTGCCTACTTTTTCAGTTAATTCCTTAATGGCTTCGATTAGTAGACCAACCAGATTTCCGTGCCTTACAGCATAAACTGTTTCTTTTGTATTTGGGTCTTCTATTTCGTAGACAATACCTGGAACAACATCTTTAATTTCTTGAGCCATAACACCGCTCATTTGTGTATCATCACCTTTATAATTAAACAAGTAACCGCCTAATTGTTGTACTTTTTCTAAAGCATTATCAATTGGTGTAATGTTTTCTTTCATTGTGATATCTGATACAGTGCCATAAGCAGTAATATTACCAGTTGCAACAACAGAACCATTAACACTAACGCCACCGAATGTAACATCTGAAGTTGTAGCTACTGTTTGACCAATAGAAAATTCTCCTGTAGATGAGTCGTAAGACATACCAGTTCCTGCTGAAAGCGAGGATCTAGCTCTAGTATCAGTATACCATAAATTTGTTGGTCCACCTAAATTGTCAGGCTTTTCAGCTAGCGCGTCTGTATAATGGTTTGTTAAACTTGATACAGTACCTTGAACGTTACCTGTAAATTGAGCTACACCAGCAGCAGTACCATTTCCGTTTTCGAATACTTTAGTCGAACCGTTTGAAGCGTAAATATCACCAACATGATCACCAGTAAATGTTCCGCCAGTTGCAGTAACAAATGATATAGTATTTGCACTTACATTTCCTGTAAAAGTACCGTCAAGATCAATATCTCCTGTTATATTTGTACTTCCTGATACGTTTAAATTAATAATATCTAAGGTACCTGCAGTCGATAATTTAAATTTAACATCACCAGAACCAGTATCGATAACGAAATCACCGTCACTAGAGTTATTAATGCCCATATCCCAAGATAATGTTCCATCTGTATATCTAGTTTGTGCTCCAGTATTAAAATTAAATATAGCAACTTGTTTAGAACTACCGTTTATTTTTATTGGTGAGTTTAGATCAATTCTGTTATTGCTAGAAAAAGATTCAATAGTATCTGATTTTAACAATGTATCGGCAAATATATTATTTGCTGTAAAGTCACCGGCTAATGAAGCATCTCCAGTTGTAGAATCTCCTAACGCTGTTGCTGTTATAACGGATGATCGCATAAGATCTACCATCTCGTTGGTTTTATCAAACCAATTTTGAAATGTTTGTGTAGTGGTAATGTTTTGAATATTAGGTTTTGCCATCTCTACTTCTCTATCTTATCTAGTCTATCTGTAACTTGTAATAATAGACTTTTAATATCATCAATTTCTTTGCTTAGGTTATTTACTTTTCTATGCAATGCTCGTTCTTGCTTATATTTATTTAAAGCCGCGGCATCGGTATTTAAAATTGCTCGCGTTTTGTCCCTAATTAACCCCTGATTTATCATGTCAAAGCTAACGCTCTCATATCCCTAAGAGTTGGTACTTTTGCAATATCTGGTGAAAGCATATCTATACGTATAGCAAACTTTCTATATCCTAAGAAAGTTCCACCTGTACTTGTATATTCTATAACTCCGCCATTTTGATTTGCAGCTTTAACTCTATATTTGATTTCTCTATAATCTTGTAAATTAAGATCTGAGCTAAATGAACTTCCACCTTCAAATGCTTCTAACTCCATCCAAGGTATACTTGCAAATGATGCTGAGTCATATACATTCTGCGGTTTAATATAAACTTTAATATCAGAACCAGATGGTTTATACGCAGTTATAACAACTTCCATATCTTCAGCGTCTAAGTCTTCTGCCAATTCAATTGTTTTACTAATATATTTAGAAGTAGTATCAGCAGTATTTGTAACTCTATATTGATATGCAAGTAAAGAAGATGTTTCTAAATCAATAACGGGCGAAGTAGTTTCAGAAGATCCGTTTGCCATATCTACCACAATTTCAAATGGTTTCGATAAAGCGATATCGTTTGATCTTGAAAATACTGTAACACCCTTCTTATTAAAAGTGTTCTTAGCACCAAATTGCATTGGCAACGCATAACTAGTTGAAGTATTAGCAGGGTCAGTTACAACACTGCGTAATCCTGTGCTAGTGGTAGAATCATTTGTTTTCATAATTAAAGGCTGCACATAACTTAGATTAATATTATCTACTGAACCGATCGTTCCTTCTATCGTACTTCTTAAACCTGTAATAGTTTGACCAGCTAAGAACTTTTTAGAATTAGTAGCAGAACTTTTTACAAGATGCATTATACTTCTTTCTAAAGGATTATAATGCGATATAGTACCAGCTATGATAGGTGTACCTACAGTACCAGCTCCAGCTTGATAAGATATTTTCTTAGTCGCAGTCATTTCTGTTGAACTATCAACACTTGCGATTTCAAATATTTCTTTATTTACTCCAGAAGTGATAAGAATTCTATCACCAGCTGCGTAAGTATCTCCTAAAGCTGTACCACTTATAACATTAGTTCCTGAAATCATTGTTACAGATGCGCTTGTCGAACCTGAAAGAGCAAGAGCAGTATATACTTCTTCTCCATCACTAAATCTTCCAGTCCAATCAGATAACGTAAAGAATTCATGATCGTCATTAGTCATAGTAACTGCACCGGTTGCAGAGTTAAATTTATGTCTATAAATCGTGAACTTAAGATCTTCGTCTTGGTAAGATTTCCAAGCCATGTTATTTGTTGATGAGAATAGAACTCCATCACCCCAGTCTTGAACAACAGCTTGTCCTTGCGTTGCACCAGGCGTTAAGTCCGTACCACCAACTTTTGATGTAAATGTTAGATAGTTTGGATCGTTAGCATCTGGCATGATAACAATAGCGTATTCTTTTTCTATATCTAATCTTACAGGCGCATCGAAATCTATGGTTGTTACTGCGCTAGCATCATCTGAAACATTAACTGCACTTGCTTGTAAATGTATTTTAGAGAAAGGTAAGATTGCAGATGATGGATAACCGTTTACTACTTCTCTTAACATTACAGTAATGCCGTTAACTTCAGATTTACGCTTAAAGTATAAATCAAGCTTTGAAGCAAAGATTGAGTTTGCTCCTCTACCCATACCGCTTTTAACAAAGAACGTTTGAGCTAAAGGATCGATATTAAATGGTCGACCAGCAACGCTTCTCGTAGTTACAGTCGATGTAATATCGAATTCTGGTACTCTAGTAGAAGTTGTTAAACTGCTTTTTTCTATAGAGATATTATAAGCGTGATAATCCATAGATGCGCGAGAAGTAGATGCAGATTTAATATCACCGAATGTACTACTATCTGCAACAGTCAGTGTTCTTTCTCCTACGAAGAATGTATTGCCTGGTAATTCGAATACCGCTCTTAAGATACCATTTGAATCTGTACTAATTTCAGTACTGGACAAGGCACCGAACGGTTGAACATCACGTGCTGTTGTAGAGTCAGGATCGCCTGCTCTTACTTTATCAGTAACTGCAACACCGTCAAAATAGAAATAATGCGGTGTGTCTGGTCTTAAACCAGCAATAAATATTTTAATATCTCTTGCTCTCATGAATGGTGAGAATTGGAAATCTGATACAAAGTCACCTACTGTATTGTTAACTGGAACAGAATTAGGATCAATACCTAAAGTATTAGTTGTATCTGTAAAATCAGTTACTGTCTGCCAAGTACGACCTCCAAGATGGCTCGTAACTGAACCGGTATTTACGGCTGTAGTTTGAGTCAAAGGAATAAATGTTTGTAAATTTTCTATAAAGTCTGTGAATGGTGTTACTAAATCTATATCAAGAGTAACTGGATTCGATGTAGTATCGTGTGCCATATCGTGGCTAGGTGATAATTGACCAGTTCCGTTATAAGACCAATAGTTACTTACTAAGTTTCTAAAGTTGGTACCGTATGGTTGCCCAACGATTTTTGCATGATCATTTCTGCCTAATGTAGCTATCTCGGCATCAGAAGTTGATGGGAAGATACTAGATCCTGTTGCTGATTTATATTTTAAATCCAGAGGGAATGTAGTTAAACTTGGAGATAAAATGCTGTCATCTTTTTGAATAGCAGCAGAGAATGTTGCATCCTGCAAGTTAGAAATATTTGTATCATTAAAAGGATCTACTAAGAAACCGTTTTTAAATCTTGTTAAACCGTTTTCATCAGTCACAACCATATTTTGTGTACTTTGCTCTAATTGGTTTAAACTTACATAATATTCTAGATTTTTAATGCGCTTATCAAAGCCAGAAATATCTTTCATAGTATAATTTCTGACACCAGAAGCTTTAGTCTTTACTGCGTAATAATCTTTATTTTGATCTATCGCCTCTTTGGGTGAAAGCGCAGGAAAACCAGGTACTGTTACTTGTGTTATAACTAATTGATCAGCACCGACTTTTGGTGGAACGGGAGATGCTGTTTCCGTACCTTTAATCGTAGCTACTTTACCAAACGAATCGATTGTAACCATGTCAATTCTTGATAGATAATGCTCTATATCAGAAGTTAAACTTCCGTTTATTGCTGGAATTTGAAAAGTATAATCTGAGAACGTAGGTTGTTGATCTCCTACGCCGTTTGTAACTACTCCAGCCGAAGCTTCAACTGAAGCTGTATAACTTGCTCCACCATCTTTATCTCTATAAGGTCTAAAATCAACGCATTCCCTTAATCTATAAACTCTTCCGGTATCTGATGTATAAACAGGTATTTGTGTTGAACGAACATAGCCAGAAGGAAGATTAACTGATACATCATCTACTGGATAAGAGTTAATTGCGAAGAAATATTTTCCAGTCGCATTACTTGGTTTAAATACTTTTAAATTAACAGATATCGTACCAGCTGTAGGCAAAGGTCTGCCAGGAATAACTTCTAAATATGAATGATCATAAAAGTTATCTTTTTGGTTTGTAACCAATCTGAAGCTATCTTTGTAGTCAACGTTTGAACTATCTTCAATAGTTAAGATTTCATATACGTCTGGCAACCCAAGATTATACTGAGTTGTGCCGTTATTCCAAATAAATTTAGTCCATGTATCGACGGATTGTTTGTTATAAGGCGTTACATTTAATTCTCTTTTATTAAAATAAAGAGTTCCAGCAGGATCTGAGTTAGCTGCGGGATCTAAATTAACCGTTAAAATCGAGTTGTTAACAGACATTGTATAACTTAAAATAGGAATAACTGTATTAGAAGCATCTACAAATACCATATCTGAGTTGTCGACACCGAAGTCTGCTCCAACGATAGGTCCTATTGTAATCACATCATTCGTTACACTTACTGAACTATCTTGTGCTCTTACAGGTAAAGAAATATCAGTTAACTCTTTTAAGCTTTTTGTTCCAGTATTAAATACTAGAGGAGATTTGTTTGTCTGTTTAAGTTTTGATCCAGCTGCAATCGTAATAACACCAGAAGTACCTACAATACGTGTGACGTCTGCAAATGTATAACTTGATACAGAGATCGAAACACCAAATAAGTATAATCTAGTAGGAGTAATGTTAGCAACAAAGGCTTGACCAATTGTTTGACCAGTAGATCTTTGTAAAGTTACAGACGAGTAGTCAACGTCTACTGTACCCTGAATTGCAGTAATGTTAACATAAGAACCGTATTCTAACGAAGTAGATTGATTTTCTTGAATTTCTGTAGTAGTAATTGGATCAATAGTAACGTCCTGGTTACCTCTGTTTTCTACTCTATATCCTTTAACGTATGCAGTACCTTTACCTACTAAAACTTTTAGATCTGTGCCTCGTCTTTCTGTAGTAGATTTAAAATCACTGACAACATAATCACCAGATTCTTCATATGTTCTCTTAGCCATTTCTTCGCTAATAGAGTTAAACTGAGTAACATCGCGAATTGTAACCGGAAATCCGTTTTGATAACGAATTAATGTAAAGAAGCCTGAGTCGACGTCTGCAACTGAAGTAGTTTTAACAGTAAGAGTCGGAACCATTTTAAGTCTGTCTGCACCTGGCGCGTTTTCATTGTTAGATCCGTTTGCGTTATCGAACAATGATGGATCTTGCAACGATGAAACTAAACTTTCAACGACTTCGTAACCAGCAGAAAGATCATTAGGCTGATTTGTATACTTAGAAACAATTAAAGTTTGAGCATTAGCAAATAAGAAATGACCCTTTTGAAATACAACACCATCAGCAGCTTGTATACCGTAAGAACTCCCTGTAGCAGGTGTCAAGTTAGTAACGTTAATAGATGCTACATTAAGCGATGTTTCGATTAATAATGAACCGTTATAACGATATTTGTTAATTGTTAGATTTTCACCGTCAATAAACTGTGAGTTTCCAGCAGTTGTATTAAGATAGTTAATATAGAATGTATTAAGATCTGGAGGACGTGTTTCAAAACCGCGCGATGCCGTAATGATCGATGCCTTTAGACCAGAATTTTCACCAACGATTTCGTATTTTGTATCAACAGAAACAGTTACACCACTAACCAACTCATCTGCTATTCCTCCGATATAACTTTCAGGATCAAACCCAGTTTTATCAGTTAACTTTACGAATTCTAAATCATCAAGAGTAGTAAAGTTACAACCTTTAACAATACTACCTTCTTTATAGATGTTATCTCCAAATTGTTCAACTTGATTTTGAAGTATCGTCTGAAGTTGGGTAAGCTCTCTAGCTTGAACCGCGTACGCAGGCTTAAACAAGATTTTATAAAATTGCTTTTCAAGATTAAAATCATCGAAGTAGGGAGCAATATTTAGATTGGTGTTAATAGGCATCTATTGTTTTCCTTAAAATTCTAATACTAACTTGTATTCTTCTCTAGACATAAACGTTCTAGCAAGAGGAACAAAGTCTTCCATGAAGTATACTTGCCCTGTGCGCTGAATGTAGTCAGACTCTATAATATTATTTGCTGTAGGTGTATTTATGAACATTCTCTGCCCTGTAGAATTCACCAATGCTTTAGTTTGATCTATCGAAACGTCGTTATTAGCAGCATTTTGATAAGGTCCCATATAATTAGATAAGAAAACTGTATTTGAGTTGGCATCGACTTCTTGAATTTTAGCTTTAAAAATAACTTCGTTATCTTCGTTAAATTGTTGAAGTGTATCGCCTGTAGCAGCATATGCTATATCATCAGTTTCTATCTCAATTCTATTATCAAATACATCTGGATATGTTCCGCTTGCAAATGATGGGTTTTTTACGACTGCAATATGAGAATATGTACCAGTTTTTCCGATTTGATTGTTATCTGTTTCTGTAATATAACCATAGAATAATATATGTTTACAATGTAATTCATCTATAAGATTATAACCGTGTCCACCGACAGGAGATAAGACTGGTCTTAAACTTGCTCTAATATCAATAGAGTTAGGATCTTCTGGATCAAAATCAAATATCGGATCTATAATTTTAGCAGTGACGTTTGTATAACCAGTGCCAGCATTCAAAATAAGTAGCGTAGATATATTTCCTTCTATAACATTAGCTACAGCAACAGCACCAGTTCCATCGCCTTCAATAAGGCATGTTGGTGAAATGGTGAAAGTCGCGATATTTGATACTTCGTCACCTAACGGATTGCCTTGTACTTTTGCTTTACCATATCCTGTTCCAGCTTCGAATACATAAGAATTAATCTTGTATAAGAATGATCTACCGTCAGAGTTGGTCAAGTATATAGACATACCATTGTAATAATTTGTTATTTGATTAATACCGTCTGATCTTAAAGTAAGAGTTCCGTCATTACCTGGTGCAGCTGTCAATGTGCCTGATTGAGTTTTATAACCGTTATTATCAATAGGGTTCGATACGAAAATATCAGAAATCTCAGAACCGTAAACTATATTGTTAGCATCAGCATTAGGATCTGGGTTTTGTACAAAATAAGAACCAATTAATGGAACATAACCTATTGCGTTGTACGCTTCGAACTCTGCAGAACTTATAACATATAAGAACTTCCAAACATAACCGTCAGCAGTTCTATAAACTTGGCTAATGTTTTCTGGGTTCCAGTTCGGAGGAGCTGTAGATGCAGAACCGTTATTATTTGATAAGCATTTGAATACTCTATAATCGCCGGTATCATTGTTATTTGGACTTACTATGGCATAAAATCTTTTACCATCCATATCTTCCTGATCATCGTATTGAACATAAACAGCATCTTTTTGCCAATCATAAAACTTAATCATAAATTTTGTATCTGAGCCTAAGACTTTTTTACCAAACAAAGTATTTTCTAATAATTCGTTTGTATAATACTGAGCGTTCACCGCACTTTGCCGTGTTGTTCCACTAGTAATTGAAGATACGAGTACATAATAGTTATTAAGTTGAACGTCATCAAAAAACATTCTAGTTGTATCGTTCTTCATTTTTGAAGTTAATATCTCAGTCATTTCACCTAACCTGCTCTTTTGTAATATTTATAAACATTTCTATTATCCTCTTGCTCTTACACGAGTTCTAGGATAAGTTTTACCTGACGTAGGTCTATTTGCGAAATTTTTCTTAGGAAGCGTTGCTCCTGATAGTGGTCTTTGGTTTATCCATCTTAACATTCTATTTGGAGCACCTTGCAAACTATTTCTATCAGTTGCATCGTCTGTTCCTGTGTCCGCCATTTCACCTGTATTAGCGTTATCAACTATCCAAGCATGAGCTTGAGCTTGAGTTATATTGGGCCAAGACTCTGCAAGCAATGCAACAACTCCTGTCACTTGTGGACCTGACATACTTGTTCCTTGATACTTGGTTAAATCATACGAACCATTCCTAGTGTCAGCAATACCGCCTGTATGTACGCTACTTTGAATACCTTCTCCACCAGCAAATATATCTACTTGATTACCGCAATTACTAAAGTTAGCTTTATCTTCGTTGACATCGTTTGATTGTGCACCTACATTGATAAGAGCAGCATATCCTGCAGCTGCACCGGTACCTCTATGTAAGTAACTTGTTTGTGTAAAACCATAATATGTGCATTTATATGTATTATTAAAATCTTGATCAGTAGAGTTTACAGTTTTCCAACTATCATTACCTGCTGAGCATACAACAATAATACCATCATCAATGGCATCTTGTATATCCGCTTCACGCGAATTAAAATAATTTGGGATTGATATATCAACAATTGAATCACCAGCCCAAAAACCTCGTGCATTTAACTCTGCTGAAGTTAAGTCTCTACCAGGTGCAAACGTAACACCTCTATAATTTACTTCTGTCACTGGTCCGTAATTTCCGTAGTTTACTCTTTTAGAACTATTATTGGTTATAGTAGGATTACGTCTACCTGTCTCGGGATTAATTGGCTTTGAATTGTGCCATGCTCTAATATAATCCCAAAATGTACTACTACTAAGTCCCAAATTACCCCAATTTGGATTAGAACCGTAAGGACTAATGTTATATATATTTGCTTGACGTGCCCAACCTTGAGTATTACCTGCTACTGTTCCTGCGCAATGGCAACCATGGTTTTGGTCAAGATTATAATTTGCATCAGATACATCTACGTAAGGTGTATAAACGTAAGTTCCAGTTCCGAGTCCTATATTATTTTGAAACCAATTATATTGAACAACTCTGCTTCCACCTGTGCCATTTGAATTAACAGCAAACTCTGGATGTGCAGGGTCAATGTGGCCATCAATAATAACAACATCAACATTTTTACCTGCCGCAGTCACGGTAACTGTATCTGTTACGTTGCTACTACCGTTTGCACCCCAATTACTTCTGTTTGTTACTTCGGTATGTCTTAATAATCCCCAGTTTTTATCTGATTCGTCTGTAAACCAATCTTTTGAAAAAGTTCCAGTAGTAGTCCAACCCATTGGCCTTGTTGTTTCTTCTAATTCTATCGCAAGATCAACGCCAACAACTCTTTTGTCTGCTCTTACTTCTTCAGCTTCTTCCCACGTCAGCATATAATGTGTATTACGACTAATCATTCTTCGGTTTACTAGTTCTACTTTACGATCAGGTATAGTTATAGAACCACCTGGTGTTTCCATATCATCGTAAAAATCATTTAGATCTTCTTTACTGCGTAGAGTAACAATCCATTCGAACTTTTGCATGTTATGCCTCTAGTTTTAAAACATTAAGGGTTATTGTATGCACGGCTGACGAACCGTGTTTACTTCTTACCTTAACTGGTATGTTTGTTGTCGGTGTTGTTTCTAAATTATAACCTATAGTAGCAGGACCAATAACAACAGTTTCAGCGCCTGCAGTAATTACCTCGGCAATGATGCCGGCATCTGGTGCAGGATCTTCAGTCTCAAGTCTGGAATTATCTGCTGTTCGAGCTGAGTTACTTGTATAAAGAGTTACCCATGCTGCATGGCTTGTTTCAATAGTCATTAATGCATATGCTTTATGTCCAACAATATCAATGTCAGTTGAAACTCCGTTTGCAATGGATGCTGTGTTCGCAGAAACTTCGGCTCGCGTTTCTAAAGTACCACCTCCGCCACCGCCACCGATTTCGGAATAATCTGCTAATCTAACCCAAGAACCTGCGTGTGCGTAATATGCTTTACCAGTTCCATGTACGTGAGCAAACATACCATGATAACTGCTAGCTGAAGGTAAATCGCCTTCTGCGGAATATACATTACTAAATAGTATTTTGTTACTACCCATATCTAAGTCTGAACTAGTTACAACATTTATAACTTCTGTGTTAGATAAACCACCACCTCCGCCACCTGATGCAGCGTCAATCCAATCATAGTCTGAGCCATCCCAAGATAATATTTGGTTTGTATTAGCTGTACTTGTATTTAAATGAGTATCAACATCAGAGTTAGCATAACCTGCTACTTGATCCTGGAATGTGATAACTCCAGCACCGTTTGTTGTAAGCACTTGCCCGTTAGTACCGTCATTAACCCAATATAATAAACTCGTAGGTCCGCCAGTTAACGAAGCATATGCTCCATCGAATGATGCGTCGTATAACTCGGTAAAGTTAGCATTGACTTTAACCATAGCATTACGTAACGGATCTCCTGTTCCGTCATTGGCGCTTGCGCCTACTCCGATAATTTGTTTTGCCATTTTCTGCTCCTAAGGTATTTTACCTATTTATCCTGCGGTATCTACTCGCAAATTTATACTGTCTACTGAAATTGTATTTCTATCTGCGCTATAAACTATTACGCCTTCTATTCCTGGTTGGTTTGGTCCGACTATAGGATCACCGCCAATTAACGGATCTTCCTTCTTAGCTACAAACATTCTCGCTGATACACCAACTACAGATTTTTTATTGTAAGTAAATTTACCAAATAATCTTGTACCGGCCAAATGAACGTTTTGTTTAAGTGTATCTCTATATGTTTCTATATCTACAGTAGATCTAATTTCATAAGAATATTCTTGATAGAAATCTGAATCGTGTAATTTATTTCGCGAATCATAATAAGTTCCATCTGTTTTATAACCGTTTAAGTGTGATGTTTCTCCACCCCAGAAACCAGCTGAAATACCCTGCGCGTCAGCTGTCATAGTACCTTTAGCAACTATATTACCATCGTCGTCTGTTAAGAAAACTGTTTCTCCGTTAATATAGCCGAAACCAGAATTAAGAATTTTAACTTCTGAGACTCTACCAGTAGCAAACAATGTTTTTGATATCATCTTAGCATTTTTACCATACTGATTTGAACCGTAGTCTCTTTCAGTAGAAATAATATCGTATGTTGTTCCCTTATGTACGATATCTGTTTCGTCAAATCCGTAATACGCATATGGTCTCACAGTAATAAAACTATTGTCGGGATTAATACTTGTAATAATACCGTTCACACCAGAACTAGCTTGAGAAATTGGATCTCCAACCGAGAATAAAGCACTAAAATTATCGACAATAATAACTTGTTCATATCTTTCAAAAGATATCATAGTCTCATCTCGAACTAATGTAAATACGTCGTTAATATAATCTGATCCAGGGTTGATGTTCTCGAACGATCCTATAGAACCAATTGTAAACGGTGTTAAATCAAAAGCTGAGTTAAGAGGCGTAGCTAAAGTTACTGGATTTGCTGTACCACTCATAGGAGCAGTAGCAGGAGGAACAGTATTGAAATTAGCAGAGTTTAAAGGTACTGATAAGAACCCAGAAATAACGTCAGTAATAAGACTAATTGTTTGTGAGTTTGAAAGTACTTCTACTTTAACGTCGTTAACATCGCCAGTATCTGGATATAAAAGACCAGGTGAACTGTCATTTTTTGCTGCTATTTTTAAAATGTTATTAATAGTTATATTACTCGTTCTATCTACTGTATTAATTATACTATTCTGAACGAATTCATCACCAACATCCATTAGTAAACCAACTGACGAAGCATTTTGGCCTATAACTTTACCTCTATTTCCGAAATTATCTTCTAAATATTCTAATTCAACAAAAATAGAATTAGGATTTTGTAATATTAAAGACTGGTTAGAAACAAGAAGTCTTGTATTTTCTATCGTATAACCAAACCCGCCATCTTCTAATGTATAGTTAACTATCCCAGTAAATTCATCTTCAGTATCAGTTACAATACACGTGGCGCCTTTTCCGTAAGTAGAAGTAATGTTAAGAATATCACCTATAGAATTACCTGTAGTTCCGCCATAGTTTAAATCTATTTCTACACCAGAAGCAGAACCGTTTACAATACCGAACGAAACATCTTGGCCATTTATTCTAGCGACGACATCGTCATATCTTTGGAACTTACCTTTAACTTGGTTTATGTAGATAATCGGAGTTAATGTATTATTTAAAAGAATAAGGTTAATTTTATCTACAGCAGCTTTTGCGTGAGAAGTTGAACCAACAATATTTTTATTTAACAAGTCTCCGTAATTATAATATGTTACGCCGTCTCTTGCGTAAAACGTACCAGAGTTTGGAATTAATTGTAAGAATTCACCAGTACGCCAATTAGAATCTGATGGTTTAAATATATTATTAGAAGGATTATAGATTTGAATATCTTCTTGATAGAACATTCTAAAAAAGAGTGTAATACCGTTTTCTGAACCCTTTCTTCTATAAAGAGCAAGAATATTCTTTACCAATAATCTAACACTTGAATCATCTAATAAAGGTAAATCTACTAAGTATTTCTTCTGAAAGAATATAATCATAGATTGAAGTGTAGTAGTAATATCGCGGTATTCAAACATTCTTCTGCTATTATAAACAGCTTGGTTTGATTGAGTCTCCATAAACTTATAATAGTCAGTAACTAAAGATACTAATTCATTTTGTTCTTCTCTGTATATCGCAGGAAACTGTTGCTCTATTTTAAACGCAATATTCTTTTCTACATCGTAGGCCATTATTTAGACTCTATTAAATTAATTGTTACATCTGAATTTTTGATTGCGAATATTCTACCGTTAGGTGTAGTAATATCTTTCTTTAAAGTTGTAGCCATAAATTTAATTCCAGAACCAACATAACCATCTGTAATAAATCCAACAAGATTAACTTCTCCTGTTATATAATTTACACTACCAACTTTAGGTTTAACAACTTTTGGATTTGCGATATCGTCTGCGATAACTTGCATGTTCCCTCTACCATCGTCTTGTAAATAAACATTAGAACCGTTCATAGAGTATACACCGCTTTTAATAGCAGGCTTATAATTAGTAAATCCGTCTTCTTCATCGAAAGGATAAGGTTTAACCAGCTCAGCTACAAATTTAAATGAAGGATTTAAAGATATATTTAAGTTTGGTGAAAATTCAATATAAGGCATTACTGTTATACTTGAACTTACGACAGAAATATCTGTTGCGTCTACCGCAGCAGCAAGTTTAGATATTCTTAATGTTTTATTAAAGTCATCTAAATAAGTATCACTATATAATTTAATAGCATCTCTTATCAATACATCTAAGTCACCTTCTGATTTACTTGTAAGCTTAGGATTATAAGTTACATCAACTGTAGTACAACCATATATGAATTTTGATGGAACGAATACTGGTTCAATCGCCAGTGGACTTCTATCTTTTAAATACTCAATATAAGTATTTGATAACGTCGTAGATAAACTCGTTTGGTTTTGACCAAGATATATTGAAATCGCAACCTTACCAAACTGAGGAGGTTCTAAATCCTCACCACCATATGCAGCCACTGATTGGATCTCAGGGAAGTTTGATTTTAATAAGATTTCATAATCGGATGTTGTTACTGCACGTTCTTGTACTTGAAGAGC
>ERZ767285.424-NODE-424-length-15079-cov-4.029129_pt1 | contig 15079 bp, 13 predicted proteins | sample MGYA00374953_ERZ767285 | MGnify/ENA primary metagenome ERZ767285 (study PRJEB28947, sample SAMN06267186) | marine metagenome | isolation source: Columbia River Estuary | place: USA:Columbia River Estuary, USA | collected 2013-07-23 ...
TGTCGATGTACCAAAAGCAACGTCTTAGATTGCATGTGGCCCGGCGCGAACATGAGATGTTGCCGTCCATTGTGTCGTTACACCCCAGTGCAAACTGGTTTGAGCGCGAAGTATTTGATATGTTTGGCCTGCTGTTTTCGGGCCATCCCGATTTGCGGCGTCTGCTGACGGATTACGGCTTTCGCGGCCATCCCCTGCGCAAGGATTTTCCCACCACTGGCTATACCGAGGTGCGCTATGACGAGGCGCAAAAACGTGTGGTCTATGAACCCGTATCACTGGTGCAGGAATACCGCCAGTTTGATTTCATGAGCCCTTGGGAAGGGGCTGATTACATTCTTCCTGGCGATGAGAAGCAGGAGGAGGCGTCGTGATGGATGGTTCAAAAGGGTTTTCTGATGCCCTGACCGGCGAACAGAAAATTCGCAATTTCAACATTAATTTTGGCCCTCAGCACCCGGCAGCCCACGGAGTTCTGCGCCTCGTGCTTGAGTTGGACGGTGAGATCGTTGAACGCTGCGATCCGCATATCGGGCTGTTGCACCGTGGCACCGAAAAGCTGATGGAAAGCCGGACCTATCTGCAAAACTTGCCCTATTTTGATCGGCTTGATTATGTGGCGCCAATGAACCAGGAGCACGCCTGGTGTTTGGCGATTGAAAAACTCACCGGCACCATAGTGCCGCGCCGCGCCAGCCTGATCCGGGTGCTCTATTGTGAAATTGGCCGCGTGCTCAACCATTTGCTCAATGTCACGACGCAGGCGATGGATGTGGGGGCGATGACGCCTTTGACCTGGGGATTTGAAGAGCGCGAAAAGCTGATGATCTTTTATGAGCGGGCCTGCGGTGCGCGTCTCCATGCGGCCTATTTCCGCCCAGGCGGGGTGCATCAAGATCTGCCTGATGCTCTGATCAATGACATCGAAGAATGGGCCCAGAGCTTCCCAGCGGTTTTGCAAGACATCGACACGATGTTGACAGAAAATCGGATTTTCAAGCAGCGTAACGCAGATATTGGCGTTGTGACAGAAGACGACATTCAGAAATATGGTTTTAGTGGCGTTATGGTGCGCGGTTCTGGCTTTGCCTGGGATTTGCGCCGGGCGCAGCCCTATGAATGCTATGACGAGTTTAAATTCGACATCCCTGTTGGCAAGAATGGCGATTGTTATGATCGCTATTTGTGCCGCATGGAGGAAATGCGTCAATCCGTGTCGATCATCAAACAGGCCATCGGTAAATTGCGCGAGGAGCCCGGAGATGTCATGGCGCGCGGAAAAATGACCCCGCCAAAACGCGGTGAGATGAAACAGTCGATGGAAGCTTTGATCCATCACTTCAAACTTTACACCGAGGGTTTCCATGTTCCCGAGGGCGAAGTCTATGCGGCTGTTGAAGCGCCAAAGGGTGAGTTTGGGGTGTATCTGGTCGCAGATGGCACGAATAAACCCTATCGCAGCAAGATAAGGGCACCGGGCTTTTTGCACCTGCAAGCGATGGATCACCTGTGCAAAGGGCACCAGCTGGCAGATGTGGCGGCAATCATTGGCACGATGGATGTGGTCTTTGGAGAAATTGACCGATGAGATGCCACGCCGTTCCTTTTGAAATCTATGTCGCGTCTTTGAACGCTTAAATTACAGGGCCTTACATGCTTCGTCGTCTACACGCAGATCAACCCAGCTCCTTTGCTTTCACGCCTGCCAACCAGGCTTGGGCAGAGGCGCAGATGACCAAATTCCCCGAGGGCCGGCAGGCCAGCGCGGTGATCCCATTGCTGTGGCGCGCCCAGGAGCAAGAAGGTTGGCTGACGCGGCCCGCGATTGAGGCGGTGGCTGATCTTTTGGGCATGGCCTATATTCGGGTTTTAGAGGTTGCGACCTTCTATTTCATGTTCCAGCTTCAGCCCGTTGGCCAGGTGGCGCATTTCCAAATTTGCGGCACCACCACTTGCATGATTTGCGGTGCAGAAGATCTGGTCTCTGTATGCAAAGAAAAAATTGCAAGCAAGCCCCATGTTATTTCCGAAGATGGCAAGTTCAGCTGGGAAGAGGTAGAATGTTTGGGGGCCTGCGCAAATGCGCCGATGGTTCAGATTGGTAAAGATTACTATGAAGATCTCACCGCTGAGAAATTCGCGGATCTGATTGATCAATTGGCCGCAGGCCAGCTGCCAACCCCCGGTTCGCAATCGGGCCGCTATGCCGCGGAGCCGGCGACGGGGTTGACCTCTTTGAAAGACCATGAGCCGGGCAAGGCGGCGTTTAACGCTTCTGTGCAATTGGCTGTGGACTTGGGGGATACGGTTAAACGGATTGACGGCAGTGAAGTGCCGCTCCTGACCCCATGGTTGGGCAAGGCTGTAAAACCGAAAGCTGCCCCGAAGGCCAAAGCAAAGGCCGCACCAAAGCCCAAAACCGCCAAGGCGAAAGCTGCCAAGGCGAAAGAGACAAAGTAACCGATCGCCTCCTGGCAAAGACAATGCGTTGAAAGACCGAACACAACATGCACAGCGAAAAAGATCATATCCAAGCCAAGAAAGGCCGGACAGCCAGTCTGGTCATCGCCGGTGCGATGGTGATTTGGCTTGCCATGCAATGGGCCGCTGTGCAGCTTGATATTTCCAGCCGTTACATGCTGTTGCTGGATTTGGCCGTTATGGCTGCGATGGTTTGGTCACTTATTGTCACTTTTCAAATTTGGCGTGCGCGCCGCGATGCAGATAAAGGCTAAATGAAATGCTGAAAGATCAAGATCGTATTTTCACCAATCTCTATGGGATGCATGAGCGCACATTGAAAGGCGCCAAAGCGCGGGGCCATTGGGATGGCACGGCCGCTTTGATCAAAAAGGGCCGTGATTGGATCATTGATGAGATGAAAGCCTCCGGGCTGCGCGGCCGCGGAGGGGCAGGCTTCCCAACGGGGTTGAAGTGGTCCTTTATGCCAAAAGAAAGCGATGGCCGCCCGTCCTATTTGGTCGTTAATGCCGATGAATCCGAGCCGGGCACCTGCAAGGACCGTGAAATTATGCGTCATGATCCGCATACGCTGATTGAAGGCTGCTTGATTGCCTCTTTCGCGATGAATGCCAATGCGTGCTATATCTACATTCGCGGCGAGTATATTCGCGAGCGCGAAGCGCTACAGGCGGCGATTGATGAGGCCTATGACGCTGGGTTGGTTGGCAAGAATGCCGCCAAATCGGGCTGGGATTTCGACATTTACCTGCACCACGGGGCGGGAGCCTATATTTGCGGTGAAGAAACCGCGCTTTTAGAGAGTCTTGAGGGCAAGAAGGGCATGCCGAGGATGAAGCCTCCGTTTCCTGCTGGGGCGGGGCTTTATGGATGTCCGACCACGGTGAACAATGTGGAATCTATTGCGGTTGTGCCAACGATTTTACGCCGCGGTGGTGCGTGGTTCTCAGGGTTTGGCCGTCCCAACAATACGGGCACGAAACTTTTTGCAATTTCTGGTCATGTGAATACGCCCTGTGTGGTGGAAGAGGCGATGTCGATCTCATTCGATGAGCTGATTGATAAGCATTGCGGCGGGATCCGTGGGGGGTGGGACAATCTCAAAGCGGTCATCCCGGGCGGATCTTCCGTGCCGATGTTGCCCGGTTCAGTCATGCGACAAGATGCGATAATGGATTTTGACTGGCTGCGCGAACAGCGTTCAGGTCTTGGCACAGCGGCCGTCATTGTGATGGATCAATCAACGGATGTGGTCAAAGCTGTTTGGCGTTTGGCAAAGTTCTACAAGCATGAAAGCTGTGGCCAATGCACCCCGTGCCGCGAGGGCACAGGCTGGATGATGCGGGTGATGGAGCGGCTGGTGACCGGTGATGCGGAACCAGAGGAAATTGATATGTTGCTGGATGTGACCAAACAAGTCGAAGGCCATACAATTTGCGCCCTTGGGGATGCAGCCGCCTGGCCAATTCAGGGGCTCATCCGGCATTTCCGCGACGATATAGAGCAGCGCATCGCCCATAAACGCCGTCCCTTGCGTGGTTTGGCGGCTGAATAACCCATGACCCTGATCGCTTCATATCCTGCTGACATGCGCATCACGCTGAAGGCCGTTGCCTTTGCGCTGTGCTGTGTGCCGGCGCCGGCTATTGCCGCGAAGGGTTTGGCGCATGAGGTCGAGATCAACGAAGGGCTGATTGCGATTTCTATGGCCAATGTGGTCCGTGAAACCTGTCCTAGTATCTCTGCACGGCTGCTGAGGGCTTGGTTTTACATTACATCACTTGAGGCAGAGGCTCGATCGCTCGGCTATTCGCCGCAAGAGGTGAGTGCCTTTGTTAAAGATCCTGTGGAAAAAAGTCGTGTTCTGAGCATTGCTCAAAAGCGACTTGCAGATCATGGGGTTATCCCTGACCAACCCGCGACCTATTGCACCTTTGGGCTTGCTGAAATTCAAGCAGGCTCTGCGATCGGAAAATTGCTGAAAGCGAATTAGATATGTCTGACCTGCGTAAAATCATCATCGACGATCAAGAAATCGAAGTAGACGGCGCGATGACGTTGATCCAAGCCTGTGAGCAGGTCGGGGTTGAGGTGCCGCGGTTTTGTTATCATGAGCGTCTGACCATTGCTGGCAATTGCCGGATGTGTCTGGTGGAAGTTGTGGGTGGCCCGCCGAAGCCTGCCGCCTCTTGCGCGATGCAGGTCCGCGATCTGCGCCCCGGCCCAGAAGGCCAATTGCCAGTTGTCAAAACCAATTCTCCGATGGTGAAAAAAGCCCGCGAAGGGGTGATGGAATTTTTGCTCATCAACCACCCGCTGGATTGCCCAATCTGTGATCAGGGCGGAGAGTGCGATCTGCAAGATCAAGCCATGGCCTATGGCGTGGATTTCAGCCGATTCCGTGAGCCCAAAAGGGCGACAGAGGATTTGGACTTGGGACCCTTGGTCGAGACCCATATGACCCGTTGTATTTCTTGCACCCGCTGCGTGCGCTTCACCTCCGAAGTGGCCGGTCTCACCCAGATGGGCCAAACTGGGCGCGGTGAAGATGCTGAAATTACCAGCTATTTGGGGCAAACGCTCGACAGCAATTTGCAGGGCAATATCATTGACCTGTGTCCGGTTGGTGCTTTGGTGTCCAAACCCTATGCGTTTACCGCTCGTCCTTGGGAGTTGAGCAAAACCGACTCCATTGATGTGATGGATGCACTTGGCTCCAATATCCGCGTGGACACAAAGGGCCGTGAAGTGATGCGGTTTTTGCCGCGCAACCATGACGGTGTGAATGAGGAATGGCTGGCCGATAAGTCGCGTTTTGTTTGGGATGGCTTGCGCCGTCAGCGCTTGGACCGGCCCTATATTCGCGAGGCGGGCAAATTGCGTCCCGCGACCTGGCCGGAAGCGCTTGGAGCTGCGGCCGCGGCTATGGCTGGCAAAAAGGTGACCGCTTTGGTTGGCGATCTGGTCTCGACAGAGGCAGCCTATGCGCTTCAGCAGGTCATAGCTGGGCTCGGTGGTAAAATTGAGTGCCGGACAGATGGGGCGCAATTACCGATGGGCAATCGGAGCGGCTATGTCGGCACTGCACGCATCGAGGATCTCGAAACTGCGCAGATGATCCAGTTGATTGGCACCAACCCGAAGATGGAAGCGCCGGTTCTGAATGCCCGTATCCGCAAGGCTTGGAGCCGTGGCGCCACAATTGGTTTGATTGGTGAGCCAGTGGATCTGACCTATGACTATGTGCATGTTGGCACGGGGCGTGCGGATCTGCAGGCCTTGCTTAAGAAGGATTATAAAGCCGTTCTAGAGCAGCCCTCTGTGGTGGTTCTGGGGCAGGCGGCTTTGCAAGGCGAGGATGGCGCGGCGGTTCTGGCGGCCACGATGGAGCTTTGCGAAAAAACTGACAGCAAATTGCTGATCCTGCACACAGCAGCGGCACGCGTTGGTGCGATGGATTTGGGATGCACCACCGAAGGGGGTCTTGCCGCCGCCGTTGAAGGCGCTGAGGTCATCTATAATCTGGGGGCGGATGAAATGGACATCGCGCCCGGGGCCTTTGTGATTTATCAAGGCAGTCATGGCGATAGAGGGGCGCATCGGGCCGATGTGATCCTGCCGGGCGCGGCCTACACGGAAGAAAATGGTATTTTTGTCAACACTGAAGGGCGGCCACAATTGGCGCAGCGCGCTGGCTTTGCACCGGGTGAAGCCAAGGAAAACTGGGCCATTTTGCGGGCGCTGTCTGCTGAATTGGGCGCGACCTTGCCCTTTGATACTTTGGCACGGCTGCGCAATGAGATGATTGCAGCTGTCCCCCATTTGGCGGCGATTGATGGGGTGCCAGAAAATGAATGGCAGGCGGTGTCAGGCGGAAAAATGGGCAAGGGTGCGTTTGGACAGGCGATAAGCGATTATTACCTCAGCAATCCGATCGCCCGGGCCAGTGCCTTGATGGCGGAACTATCTGCCAATGCCAAAGCGCGTAATTCTGCGTCTCTTGCGGCGGAATAATTTTATGGGTTTGGTTTTGATGGATCGTTTGGACAGCTGTCGCGCACCGGAGTTCGGCGGGACTTTGCAAGGTCACGGGCGCTGCCGCGGGCTTGCGGCGTACAGAGCGGTGATTTCATCGAAAAACCATGCAGCGAAGGCTGGTATTTTTACCCAAGATACGGTTTACAGCCCAACATATGACCCGGCTGACATCTCGGCCGATATTCAGGCGAAAATCAGCACAGCTGAACGCAAGGAACGAGGGATACCAAAGGTATGAACGAATTCTTTTCCACAAACCTCGGGGTCGCAGTGATCCTTTTGGGCCAAACCCTTGCGGTGGTTGGTTTTGTGATGATCAGCTTGCTGTTTTTGGTCTATGGCGACCGGAAAATCTGGGCTGCGGTTCAGATGCGGCGTGGGCCAAATGTGGTGGGTTTGTTTGGCCTGCTGCAGACCGTGGCCGATGCCTTGAAATATGTGGTTAAGGAAATTGTCATTCCAGCGGGCGCAGATCGTCCTGTCTTTATATTGGCGCCGCTTGTGTCCTTTGTGTTGGCGATGTTGGCTTGGGCCGTTATCCCCTTCAACGCGACCTGGGTTTTGGCCGATATCAACGTGGCCTTGCTCTTTGTTTTCGCAGTGTCTTCGCTCGAAGTTTATGGGGTGATTATGGGCGGTTGGGCCTCCAACTCGAAATATCCCTTTCTCGGCTCCCTGCGCTCTGCAGCGCAGATGATTTCCTATGAAGTCTCGATGGGGTTGATCATCATCGGTGTGATTATTTCGACCGGATCGATGAATTTTGGCGCAATTGTAGCGGCGCAGAATGGCGATTTGGGCTTTTTCAATTGGTATTTCATCCCGCATTTCCCCATGGTGTTTTTGTTTTTCATCAGCGCCTTGGCAGAAACCAATCGCCCGCCCTTCGATTTGCCTGAGGCAGAGTCGGAGCTTGTGGCGGGGTATCAGGTTGAATATTCGTCAACGCCGTTTTTGCTCTTCATGGCCGGTGAATATATTGCGATATTCTTGATGTGTGCGTTGATCACCCTGTTGTTCTTCGGGGGGTGGGCCTCGCCTGTCCCTTTCATTGCCGATGGTCCGGTCTGGATGGTCGGGAAAATGGCAATCTTCTTTTTCCTGATTGCCATGGTCAAAGCCTTGGTGCCGCGGTATCGCTACGACCAGCTGATGCGTTTGGGCTGGAAAGTATTTCTGCCCTTCTCCTTGGTCTGGGTGGTCTTTGTGGCCTTTGCAGCGAAATTCGGTTGGTTCTGGGGCGTCTATGCCCGCTGGACAGTGGGAGGCTAAACCAATGGCAAATATTGATTATACACGTCGGGTCAAATATTTCTTACTGCAAGATTTTTGGGCTGCGTTCAAATTGGGTATGAAATATTTTTTCCGGCCAAAGGCGACTTTGAACTACCCGCATGAAAAAGGACCCTTGAGCCCAAGGTTCCGCGGTGAACATGCTTTGCGCCGCTATCCGAATGGGGAAGAGCGCTGTATTGCCTGTAAGCTTTGCGAAGCGATTTGCCCGGCGCAGGCCATCACCATTGACGCCGAGCCGCGCGATGACGGCAGCCGCCGCACCACCCGTTATGATATAGATATGACCAAATGCATTTACTGTGGCTTTTGCCAAGAGGCCTGCCCGGTGGATGCGATTGTTGAGGGGCCGAATTTCGAATTTTCAACTGAGACGCGTGAAGAGTTATTTTACGACAAATCCAAACTGCTAGAAAATGGCGACCGTTGGGAAGCTGAGATTGCCCGCAATCTCGAACTCGACGCGCCATATCGCTAAGCGGCCAAGGGAAGGAATTACGATGGGTATCGCGGAACTCGCGTTTTACGCATTTTCAATGTCCACTTTGATCGGGGGCATTTTCACAGTCGTGGCGCGCAACCCGGTGCATTCGGTTTTGTGGCTGATTTTGGCTTTTCTCTCGGCTGCGGGCCTTTTTGTCCTGTTGGGGGCGGAGTTTGTGGCCATGCTGCTGATCATCGTCTATGTCGGCGCCGTGGCGGTCTTATTCCTCTTTGTTGTGATGATGCTTGATGTGGATTTTGCTGAACTGAAAGCAGAGATGGCAAAATATCTGCCTCTTGGGTTGGTGATTGGCGTGATTGTCCTCATGCAGTTGATGTTCGCCTTCGGGGTTTGGGACTATTCGGCCGGATACGAGGGACGCTTGGCCGCTGAATTCGGCGCCGGCACCAACACCGGCGAGCTAGGTGCCATTCTTTATGATGACTATATTTTAATTTTCCAACTGGCCGGCTTGGTGCTCTTGGTGGCCATGATTGGGGCGATTGTGCTCACTCTGCGCCACCGGGTGGACGTCAAGCGTCAGGACGTGATCGCGCAGATGATGCGTGATCCAGCCAAAGCTATGGAATTGAAAGATGTAAAACCGGGGCAGGGACTATGATCGGACTTGAACATTATCTGGCCGTTGCGGCGGCCCTGTTTGTGATTGGCATCTTTGGACTGTTTCTGAATCGCAAAAATATCATTATTTTGTTGATGAGTATCGAATTGATGCTGCTGAGCGTGAATATCAACTTCGTCGCCTTTTCGGCCTTTCTTGGCGACTATGTTGGGCAGATTTTCACGCTCTTTGTATTGACCGTGGCAGCGGCCGAAGCTGCAATCGGCTTGGCGATTTTGGTGTGTTTCTTCCGTAACAAAGGCTCGATTGACGTTGAAGACGTCAACGTAATGAAAGGGTAAGGCGTTATGGAAACTATACTCCTTTTTGCCCCATTGGTGGGGGCTCTGATTGCAGGCTTCGGTCACGGGGTTATTGGCGATAAGGCGGCGCAGGTCTCGACCACCGCGCTGTTGTTTCTCTCGGCGCTTTTGTCTTGGGTGCTGTTTCTCAGCTTTGATGGGCAGACCGAAAGTATCCATATTCTGCGCTGGATTGAGAGCGGCACCTTGTCGACCGATTGGGCCATTCGCATGGACCGGCTGACGACGATTATGTTGATTGTGATCACCACCGTCTCGGCCTTGGTGCATCTTTATTCCATGGGCTATATGGCCCATGATGATCATTTCCGGGACGGCGAAAGCTATCGTCCAAGGTTCTTTGCCTATCTATCGTTTTTCACATTTGCCATGTTGATGCTGGTGACCTCTGACAACCTGTTGCAGCTGTTCTTTGGCTGGGAAGGGGTGGGCGTGGCCTCTTATTTGCTGATTGGGTTCTACATCCGCAAACAAAGCGCAGGCGCGGCCGCAATCAAAGCCTTTGTGGTTAACCGGGTTGGTGATTTCGGATTTTTGCTGGGTATCTTTGGGCTTTATCTCGTGGCCGATAGCATCAAGTTTGAGGATATCTTTTTGATCGGTCCGCAACTGGCCACGATGGAGTTGCACTTTCTTTGGCGCGATTGGAATGCGGCGAATTTGATTGCCTTCTTGCTGTTCGTCGGCGCGATGGGCAAATCGGCGCAGTTGATCTTGCACACTTGGTTGCCGGACGCGATGGAAGGCCCGACCCCTGTGTCCGCCTTGATCCATGCAGCCACTATGGTCACTGCGGGTGTCTTTTTGGTGTGCCGCATGTCTCCGATTATGGAATTTGCACCTGATACGATGAATTTCATCGTCTTCCTGGGCGCTTCGACGGCCTTCTTTGCGGCGACCGTTGGACTTGTGCAAAATGACATAAAACGGGTGATTGCTTATTCAACCTGCTCGCAGCTGGGATATATGTTCGTGGCGGCCGGGCTTGGGGTCTATTCCGTGGCAATGTTCCATCTTTTGACCCACGCCTTCTTTAAGGCGATGCTATTTTTGGGTGCAGGCTCGGTTATTCACGGGATGCATCACGAGCAAGATATGCGCAATTACGGCGGTTTGCGCAAAAAACTGCCCTATACCTTCTGGGCTATGATGATCGGCACGCTGGCGATTACGGGTGTTGGTATCCCCCTCACGCACTACGGCTTTGCCGGCTTCCTGTCGAAGGATGCGGTGATTGAGAGTGCCTATGCGGGGACAATGGGAGGCTATGCCTTCTGGATGTTGGTTATCGCGGCGATGTTCACCAGTTTTTACAGCTGGCGCTTGATGTTCTTGACCTTCTTCGGCGCGGCGCGGGGCGACAAACACACCCATGAGCACGCCCATGAAAGCCCAAAGGTCATGCTGGTGCCGCTTGCGGTGCTGGCGGTTGGAGCGATTTTCTCAGGCATGGTCTTTTACAAGCCGTTTTTTGGGGACCACCATAAAGTGGAAGTTTTCTTTGGCATTGTTGAGGCAAATGCTGGCCATGATGCGGGTCACGCTCAGGGTGGATTTAACCTGATTGCGCCTGCCCATGCCGCCACAGCCAACGCAGGGACCGATGATGCGGCCGGTCACGGCGCAGGGGATGATGGCGCTGAGGACAAGCTGGGTCGGGGGGCGATCTATATGGCGCCCAGTAACACTGTTCTGGACGATGCGCATCACGTCCATTGGTTGGTCAAATTGTCCCCATTTATCGCCATGGTCCTAGGCTTTGCAGGGGCTTGGGCATTTTACATGACCAAGCTGGACCTGCCGCGCCGGGTGGCTGAGAGCAATCCTGTGCTCTACCGCTTCCTACTGAACAAATGGTATTTTGATGAAATCTACGATGTGATCTTCCTGCGCCCGGCGCAATGGCTGGGGCGGACCCTTTGGAAGGTTGGAGATGGCAAAATCATTGATGGTGGCATCAACGGTCTGGCCATGGGGATCATCCCCTTCTTCACCAAATGGGCCGGCCGCATGCAGTCGGGTTATATCTTCACCTATGCTTTTGGCATGGTGATCGGAATCGCAGCCTTGGTCACTTGGGTGACCATCGCGGGAGGTAAATAATGAGCAACCTTCTTAGCCTAATTACATTCATTCCTTTGGTCGCAGCGGTCATTTTGGCGCTTTTGGCCCGTGGGGATGGTGAGGCCTCGCAAAGAAATGTGAAATATCTGGCGCTGGCCGCGACAGGGTTCACCTTTCTTGCCTCCCTCATGCTGCTGTCGGGTTTTGAGCCAAATGATACAGGCTTTCAATTTGTTGAAGAGCGCAGCTGGCTTTTGGGCATGCAGTATAAGATGGGGGTTGATGGGATAAGCCTGTTGTTCGTTTTGCTGACGACATTCACAATGCCCCTGGTCGTTGCAGCCTCATGGAATGTCACGCATCGTCTCAAAGAGTATATGATCGCCTTTTTGGTGCTTGAAAGCTTGATGATAGGGGTGTTCTGCGCCTTAGATCTGGTGCTGTTTTACATGTTCTTTGAAGCCTGTTTGATCCCAATGTTTTTGATCATTGGGATTTGGGGTGGCAAAGAGCGGATCTATGCGTCGTTCAAGTTCTTTCTCTACACGTTTTTGGGCTCGGTCCTAATGCTGGTGGCCATGGTGGCCATGTTTGCCGATGCCGGGACCACGGATATGGTGGTGCTTTTGAGCCATAATTTTGGATCAGACACGCTGACTGTGGCAGGTTTTCACATTATTGGCGGGGCGCAGACGCTGATGTGGTTGGCTTTCTTTGCCTCATTCGCGGTGAAAATGCCGATGTGGCCGGTGCACACTTGGTTGCCAGATGCCCATGTGCAAGCGCCGACGGCCGGCTCTGTGGTGCTTGCGGCAATTTTGCTGAAAATGGGCGGCTATGGGTTTCTGCGGTTCTCTTTGCCGATGTTCCCTGTGGCCTCTGACCTGCTGGCGCCTTTGGTGTTTTGGATGTCGGCGATTGCGATTGTCTACACGTCATTGGTCGCCCTGGCGCAGCAGGATATGAAAAAGCTGATCGCCTATTCCTCGGTGGCGCATATGGGATATGTCACTATGGGAATATTTGCGGCCAATCAGCAAGGGATTGATGGCGCGATATTCCAGATGCTGAGCCACGGGTTTATCTCTGGCGCTTTGTTTCTCTGTGTTGGGGTGATTTATGACCGGATGCATACCCGCGACATTGACGCCTATGGCGGCCTCGTAAATCGGATGCCGAGCTATGCATTGATCTTCATGTTCTTCACCATGGCCAATGTTGGCTTGCCGGGCACATCGGGATTTGTCGGTGAATTCCTCACCTTGATGGGGATCTTTCAAGTCAATACTTGGGTGGCGCTCTTCGCGGCCTCTGGTGTGATCCTATCGGCCGCCTATGCTTTGTGGCTGTATCGCCGCGTGGTTTTGGGGGATTTGATCAAGGAGAGCTTGAAATCCATTACCGATATGGCACCGCGTGAGAAGATGATCTTTGCCCCGCTCGTGGCGATGACGCTGATCCTGGGCGTTTATCCCGCGCTCATCCTTGACATCATTGGGCCGTCGGTTGCGGCTTTGGTTGAAACCTATCACAGCAATGTGGCCGCTCACGGCATTGTGAGTTCGGCCGCATCCACTGCGTCCCATTAAAGGGGAATTTTGGAACATGATCGCTTCAGATTTCACGACTGTTCTACCTGAGGTTCTTCTGTCGCTCTATGCGATGCTGGCTTTGGTTGTTTTCGTTTATACGGGCAAGGATCGCCATGCGGTGCTCTCGATTTGGTTGACCAGCGGTGCGTTTTTGTTTCTGGCGCTGATCTTAGCGATGGGCACGCCAACCGGCACGGCCTCCTTTGGCGGGATGTTCATGGATGACAGTTTTGCGCGATTTTGCAAGATTGTGATCTTACTGTCCGCGGCTTTGGTTCTGGTGATGGGCCAAGATTACGCGGCCAAGCATGATATGCTGAAGTTCGAATATCCCCTTTTGGTGGCGCTTTCGGTTGTGGGCATGATGGTGATGGTCTCCGCTGGCAGCCTTTTGACCCTCTATATGGGGTTAGAGCTGCAATCTTTGGCCCTCTATGTGATCGCGGCCTTCCGAAGAGACAGTGCCAAATCCACCGAAGCCGGGTTGAAATATTTTGTGCTGGGGGCTTTGTCCTCTGGTCTCCTGCTCTATGGCACCTCTTTGGTCTATGGGTTTGCCGGAACGGTTGAATTTTCCGGGATTATGGCCGCAACAAGCGGTGGGGATCTGTCCATCGGCTTGCTCCTGGGCCTGGTCTTTGTGATCGCCGGCATGGGCTTCAAGGTTTCCGCCGCACCATTTCACATGTGGGCGCCGGATGTTTATGAAGGGGCGCCAACCCCTGTCACCGCCTTTTTTGCCACGGCGCCAAAGATGGCGGCCATGGGGCTATTTGCTCGTGTCGTGCATGATGCATTCGGCGGCGTGACCGCAGATTGGCAACAGGTTGTGGCGGTTCTGTCGGTGTTTTCTATGTTCCTTGGTGCTGTGGCGGCGATTGGGCAAAAAGACATCAAACGTCTGATGGCCTATTCCTCAATCGCGCATATGGGGTTTGCTTTGATGGGGTTGGCCGCGGGCACCGTGTTCGGCGTACAAGCCATGCTGATCTATATGGCGATTTATATCTCCATGAACATCGGCATGTTCGCCCTGATCCTCTCTATGGAGCGTGACGGCCGGCCTGTGAGTGATATTGCCTCCCTCAGCATGCTGTCAAAATACCAACCTTTAAGAGCGCTCTGTGTCATATTCATCATGTTCTCTATGGCTGGGGTCCCCCCGATGGTTGGGTTCTTTGGCAAATTCTATGTGCTGCGCGCCGCCTATGAGGCCAATATGGCCTGGCTCGCCATTGCCGGGGTCGTGGCCTCTGTGATTGGCGCCTATTATTATATCCGCATCGTTTATTTCATGTATTTTGGCGCGGAGAGTGAGCCACTTGATACGCAGACGCCGCGTATGCTGACTGTGATTTTGGTGGCCTCCACCGCTGTGATCACTGTCGGTGCGGCCTTTAGCCTGTTTGGCATTGAGCCATTGGCGCAATTGGCGGCGGAGTCTCTTGCAAATTAAGTTGCCCTCTGGCGTCAACGCCAGTTTTCATGCGCGGGCTGGATCCACAATGGATTTGGCCCGCAGTTATGATGGGGCGCAGGGTTTCCCGCATTGGATTTTGGCGGCCAGCCAGACTCAAGCCCGCGGCCGGCAGGGGCGCAGTTGGTTGAGCCCAGCCGGGGCCTTTGCTGCCAGTTTGGTCATGCAGCCCCGTTGCACCCCCGCAGAGGCCGCGCAACGCTCCTTCGTGGCTGCCTGCGCCTTGCGGCGTGCCTTGTCCAGCCTGGTGGGCGCGGGGGCCTTGGCTCAGAAATGGCCAAATGATGTTTTGCTCAATGGTGGGAAAGTGGCTGGGATCTTGCTTGAATCCTCTGGGTCTGGCCAGCTGGTGGACCGTTTGACCATTGGGATCGGTGTGAACCTCGGGCCTGCACCTCAAGATGTTGCACAAGCCAGTTTCCCGCCAATCGGCGTGGCGGATGTGACCGGCGAAAGCCTTGCGCCCGAAGCCTTTCTTGCAATCCTTGCGGCAGAATTTGCAGCGGTCGAGGCGATTTTGCAGCAGCAAGGCTTTGCTGAGATTCGCGCCGAATGGACCGCGCACGCGGCCCGTTTGGGTGAAGAAATCACCGCACGCACAGGGCGAGAAGAAATCATCGGCCGCTTTGAGGGGCTGGATGCGCAAGGCAATTTGCTGCTGTTGACGGCGGGCGGCAAGAGGGTCATACCAGCCGCTGATATCTA
>ERZ767285.433-NODE-433-length-14939-cov-2.870744_pt1 | contig 14939 bp, 9 predicted proteins | sample MGYA00374953_ERZ767285 | MGnify/ENA primary metagenome ERZ767285 (study PRJEB28947, sample SAMN06267186) | marine metagenome | isolation source: Columbia River Estuary | place: USA:Columbia River Estuary, USA | collected 2013-07-23 ...
AGGGCGCCGGCGGTGTGATAGTCCCCCCCGCCAGCTACTGGCCGGAGATTCGCCGCATCTGTAACGAGCGCGATATCCTGCTGATCATGGACGAAGTAATCTGTGGCTTCGGCCGCACCGGCAACTGGTTTGGCTGTGAGACCTATGACCTGGAACCCGACCTGCTGACTTTCGCCAAAGGTGTCACCAACGGCTATATCCCGCTGGGTGGCGTCATGGTGGGCGACAAGATTGCCAACGCGTTGCTGGCCCACGATGGTGAGTTCACTCATGGCCTGACCTACTCCGGACACCCGGTCGCCTGTGCCGCTGGCCTGGAGACCGTGCGGATCCTGCGCGAGAGCAATATTATCGAGACCGCCGCAAGGGATATTGCACCCTACTTCCAGCGCCGCCTGCGAGAGCTGGCCGATCATCCGATTGTGGGCGAAGTGCGCGGTCGTGGCATGTTCGCAGCGATCGAGCTGGTCAAGGACAAGGGCTCCCGGGAACGCCTTGCACCGAACTCCGAAGGCTCGGTGTTCTGTCGTGACACGGCCAACGCCGGTGGCCTCATGGTGCGGCAGACGGGGGATGCCATGATCATGGCGCCACCGTTTGTCACCGAGCGATCTGAGCTCGATTTTTTAATTGATCAGCTAGCGATTGCACTAGATAAGACAGCTCAACATTATGGTGTGACGGCAATACCCGTTTGATCTGTCCCCGACAGTGCCTCGTAAAACCACACCTATGAGATGGGTTGATAAAATTTGGTTTAACGCGCTGTGGTTCCAAGCGACTTGGTTCTGTTGTGTCATTGGCAGAGATTCGTGGGTTCCGATCGCGCTAATGTCTCTCGGGCTTCATTTTGTTTTAGTGAAGGATCGGTTGAGCGAGTTGCGATGTCTGTTCCCAGTCGCTTTGGTGGGCATCAGCGTGGATGTGCTGTTAACGTTAGCTGGCGTGTTTGTTTTTCCTGAGTATTGGCTTGTTCCCTTGTGGCTGGTTATTTTATGGTGGGTCTTCGCGGCGGCGCTCTACCGTAGTTTTGCCAAGATAGGACAATCTATGTGGTTAGCCGCGCTACTGGGCAGTATTGCGGTCCCCTTTAATTATTTTGTTGGCGCTGGGTTGGGAGCGGTCTCATTGCCATTGGGTACGATGGTGACCGCCGGTCTGCTGGCGTTGGTTTGGGCCGCGCTTTTGCCTGCACTTTATTGGATTTCTCACCGTATGAGGCCGACAGTATGACTCTGATAGTCCGCTCTGATCTTGCTGCAGCGATCATGCTGATAACATTATGGTTTGGCGTTGTGGTCCCAGCGCAGTCCGCTGAACCCGCTAGCTCCGCTGTTACTGAGACGCCGGTGACAAAGCCCAATGCAGTGGCCTCATGTTTACTGGCGTGATCAACCGCCATTGCCAGGACTCCTGATCGAATGGCGACCAGCACAGCCATTGCCATCGTCAGCAGACACGGTTAGAGATGGTTTTAAAATAAAAGAATTAGACATACTATTTAAAGAATCAGATGGTTTAGCTGTAAGGCTTATAGAAACTATTTCTATAGACGAAATTGAATCAAAAGCGCTTACCAGCGATATTTTTGATTATAATTACTTATCTAAAAAACCATACAAAACTCTACCATCTAGTGACTTGACTAGGGTTTATGACAAAACGCCTGTGAGAGCTTTTTCACAAGAAATAATTAGTAATAGAATTGTTTATGGAAATTTTCAAGATAAGCACACTCCTTTGCCTAGCATAAACTACAGCGTCACTGTTGGTGAAAAAGAAGATTTTGACGAACAAAAAGGTGAAATTAGAATCACTACTACAGGTTCATACCTAGCTGGCACTGCTATACCTGCTACATTTACCGGCACGGTTAATGCTGGAAGTCCTACTGAATATCCGTCTACTACAACGGTGTTTGTAACAGCTGTTGACGCAACGACTGTTACTTTTGACCAAGACATAACCGCTTCGACTAACAACTACTTGATAAGAGTAAATCCAGTTGGCCCTGATCAAAACTACGTTTCTAAAGTAGAATATCCAAACCATACTGTTAAGCAGAATCGTAATTACCAAGTAGGTATTGTTTTGCAAGATAGATTTGGAAGAAGTTCAAGTGTAATACTTTCTAATAATACACAGAAACTGTTAAACGCCTCTACTGGCTTGGCCTTTATAGGAGACACTATTTACTCTCCTTACGTAGGCGAAGCAACACCACCTCAAGATTGGCCAGGGAACTCTTTAAAAGTTTTATTCAACGAGCCGCTACTTCCAACAGCTCCCGTGCCTAGCGGTGGTTTACAAGGTTGGCCTGGTGTATATAATGGAGATTCTACTAGTGCTAATTACAATCCACTGGGATGGTATTCTTACAAAATAGTTGTGAAACAAACAGAGCAAGAATACTACAATGTTTATGCGCCTGGAATAATGGCTGCTTACCCAGCCAGACAAGGTTTAGAATTGTCAAAAACTTCTCACATGGTTTTAATAGGTGACAATATAAACAAAGTGCCTAGAGATTTAAACTCTGTAGGTCCAGATCAAAAGCAGTTTAGAAGTTCTGTTCAGCTGTATGGAAGAGTTGAAAACAATGACTTAGGTAGTACTTGGGAAAACGTGTCTTACCCTAGTAACCTAGGTGATACTAACGGTCAATATTATACAGGAAGAAGTTCTAACACGGTTTCAACGGTTTCAACTTTAAATGATTTGTTTGAGTACGACCCAGCTTTACCACCTATCCCAAATTTTATACCTCAGTTTTATCAATATGAGTCTAATCCGTTATTAGCTAGAATAAGCACGCCTAAGCAAATAGGTCAAATTTCTACAACAAACTATTCTCCAGCAAGCGCAGAGGCAAGGGATATGCAAACCACAAGTCCCGCAGATCCAGACTTAAAACTTCAAAACGTAGAAGGAACTATATTAGTGAACTCAATCATAAGTTCTCCAAAACTAGCTGAAGGTTTGTTAGTGGCAGACGTTGATCAGTTAAACTCCCCATCTATAAGAATAAAAAACTCTGCTGGAATTGCGGTATATGTTTCGCTTGATGTAGGTGATATTATAAGCTTTAAACCAGGTTTAGGTGGTCAAGCTGCTGTAGCTAATGAAGAGGGCTTACAAACACCTGGTATACAATATTTAGCTGTTTATGAAACAGAACCTGTTGAAAGTTTACTAGATATATACTGGGAAACTTCAACTTCTGGATTGGTTACTGACTTAAATAGCTTGATATTAAATGAAACCGGAGGAGGTGCAGATTTTTCACCAATAAATTCAACAGAGTGGACAGAGGGTCTAGCCTCGGGTGGAGAGATACTTTCAAGTGATTTTACTGTTCAAGATTCTTTTGGAATAGCTATAAATCCTAGTTTTTTAACTCTTACATTAGATTCTGTTTTTAATCAAAACTTTGAACCTATAAACGTGCAGCTGTCTCCTTTAGGGCCTTACTTCACTTTAATAGATGAAAATGACGATCCAACTATTCTTCCTGGTTATTATAATATTGTAATAACGCAGAATTACTTTGATGATATATTTTATTTTAGAGAAGAACAAGACAATACTAGGGTTTATAATTTTAACTTTACAGCAACCGTAAACGACCCTTCTAACCCTGATGGTCCTCAGGTTTCGGTGTTTACATTTGAAGCATATCCAAAAAATATTGCACCTATTTTTGACCCATCTCAACAACAACCTGCAGATAACGATACAGTTTATAAAAATCAATATGATGAAATTTTTGCTACTTATTTTGTGTTAAATGGAGCTTTAAATAATGATCTAAGATGGCAAGACTTAGACTTAGAAGTTGTATCTATTTTTGATCTACTATCAGATAACCCTACTCAGGATCTTTTAGAAGACTCAAACCAACAAAATGACTTTTTTACGTTTGATGGCTCAAGCGCTTTACAAATCTTACAAAACGGGGACAAGTCTTTAAAATGTGACTTAAAATCAGGTGTTGGAACTGGTAACGTAGTACCTTCTAATTACGAGGTTATAATGAGCGCGGTGGATGCTGTAGTCCAAGACCGAGTGGATCGCCGATTATATATAAACATGGTGTTTACACCTACGGTTATACAAAATGAAGTTAAACTCAATGAATGTGCAAACATAAGCAACATAGAGCTTGAACCATATATTGCTATAGAGGTAAGTAATTGGGCTGGTGGATCTGTGTCTCAAGGCAACGGTGTTTACATGTACAAAGAAACAACTTGGCAAACTCTCTTGGGTCAAAGTAATGGCACTATTTTCAATTTAAACTTTTCAAACGCTATTACTAGTGGAGGACCTAATAATCCTACTTGCTCAAGTGCTGTTGGTTCTTATAATACACCAATCTTTGCTGCAAATAGAGCAGCTGCTGAATCTTTACTAGCGAGTATATGTTATACGTGTCCGGGGCAAGCTGGCGGAGCTAATCAATATGGTGTTGTTGATTGGACAAATCAAATAGATGTTCCTCAAACGCTTGGAAGTTTAAAGTTTCAAGTAACTTAACGGAAAAAAATAAAGTAATAAGTAATAATTAATTATGGCTGGAGCAGTAGTAGAAGTAAAATATTTTAACTCTTTTGTTCTTAAGAAGACAAACAAGAATTCATTACCTGTGTGGAATGGGTCATATGGTATACCCGCTAGTAAAGGAGGGTATCCAGTAGTTAGCGCCACAAGCGAAGACAATGCTTGGGCTATTGAAGAGTCTAGGATAAGAGGTGGTTACAATAACACTTCTACAGATTATGGAGCTAGAGCTTATTTAGTAGAGGAAGAACCAAACGCAACTATTAGAAATAACGCATTAATATACTCTGGTATATTTAATTCTAGAACAGGTATAAACAAGACAAATGTTTTCTCTACAGCTGATGATATAACTAAAGCAGCAGACCCAGCTAATGGCTCTATACAAAAGCTTCACGCGGAAGACAGCAACTTAATAATACTTCAAGAAAGAAAAGTAAGTAGAGCATTAATAGATAAAGACGCTATTTATTCAGCCGAGGGTAATTCTAGCATTACGTCTAGCAATTTAACAATAGGAGTTATACAACCTTATACAGGAAACTTTGGTATAAGTACAAACCCTGAAAGCTTCGCTGTACACGGTTATTCTAAGTATTTTTCAGATAAAAACAACAATGCTATGTTGAGATTATCTAACAACGGTATAACTGAAATATCAAGAGTTGGAATGAGAGACTTTTTTAGAGACAATCTAAACAACATAAACACAAACTCAGGCAAAGGACTTATTGTAGGTGGTTGGGACATACACAATGATCAATATGTTGCTTCACTGCAGCAGCCAGGTGTTGGAGGTAATAGAAACAAATCTGTATTTAACACGGTTTGCTGGGACGAAGATATTAACGGGTGGACTAGCAGGTTTTCATACGCTCCACAATTAGCTTTTAGTTTAGGATCTAGTTTTTACACTGTACAGAACAGTTTTACTCCTTTTCTAATTGACCCTTTGAAACTAGCTATATGGAAACATTATGACACAAGAGTTAATAGAGGCACGTTTTATAATTTTAGTAGTGTTTCAAATGTTACTTTTGTTTTAAACACCCAAAACACTACATCAAAAAACTTCAAAACAATATCATACGAAGGTAGTAACGGTTGGTCTATTACTAGATACACTTCAGATGACACAGGTAATGACTTTAATTTTACCACAAATCTGTGGCAATCACAGCCAGACACTACTAGCAGTGTATTTAGTTACACTGGTGGAGAGTATGTAATAAACCCTGCAACTGGTTTAGCTGTAAGTAGAGCAAACTACACCACAACTTTTGGAACAAATGATCCAGATCTACCTAGATACTACGCTGGGTTTACTAGAAAAGAAAACAGATACTCTGCTAACCTAATATCTACAACACCGGCTCAACAAGGTGAAATAATATTTGGAAACGCAATTAGCGGTATAAAAGGATTTTTTGTAATAGGAGTTGCTCAAACAGATAACACAACAGATGTTGGTGGCGAAAAGCAGTTATTTTCAGTAATGTCTGATTATAGTATCAACAACGGTTATTAAAACATATAAAATGAATTATAGAACTAAAAATATAAAGATATGCCAATAGGAGCAGGAGCAGTTATAGGTCTAGGAGCGTCTTTGTTAGGTGGAGTTTTTGGAGCTTCGTCTGCAAAAAAAGCAGCGCAAGCAGCAGCTAGAGAGAAAGCTCGTTTAACAATGAAGCTAGGAAATTTACAAAAAAACAGACAAAAAGTTGTGAACCCTTACGAGGACTACACTAGTCTGAATAGTATGATAACTAATCCTTTTGCTAATCTAGGTATTGCCACTGGAGCTGCTGAAATGAAAATTGAGCAAGCTGATATATCATTAGCTAACACGTTAGATACTATTAGAACTACAGGAGGTGGAGCTGGAGGAGCGACAGCATTAGCCCAAGCGGCTTTACAGTCTAAAAAAGGAGTAGCTGCTAGCATAGAACAACAAGAAAAAGCAAATGAAGACAAGGCAGCAGCTGGAGAACAAAGAGCTCAACAGCAGAAAATAGCTGATGAACAAAGAATGCAACAAGCTGGAGCTATGGGGAAACAATTTGTTTTTGGAGAAACAGAGAAGAGAGAGGTCAAAGAGATGGATAGAACTTATGCAGAATTAATGGGCGCTGAGCAAGACAGAGCGCAAGCGAAAGCGGATCAAACAGGTGCTATAACAGGTATGTTTGGATCTATGGCTTCAATTGGTGGAGGAATGTTAGGATAATTAAAAAAACAAAATGGAAAAAAACTTAAATAGAAACCTTTTTTTACAGCAGTTCAACGAGAGTGATGCTATAGCTTACAGTCAAGGTTTTACATCAAGCACCAGTGACTATAATTTTCAGCTTTTAGAAAACGCTTATAGAAACACTGGTAGAGTTTACGCAAAACTAAAGCTAGCTATAGACTCTAATAGATGTCAAGATGAAACTTGTGCTCTTGAACTGGCTGAGATAAAGCATCTACAGGAGGCGCCACAGTTATCTTTAGACTTTTTATCTTCACTTTTAGCTGAGTTAAGTATAACTGATGATCCTAACTTTGATCCTAATAATAATTTTAAGTACACAGCTGCAAACAGCGTGATGACGGCTAAGCCAGGTTTCTCCAAGTCTGACGGTTATAACGTTTATTTAGATCTACTACCAAACGGAGCTCAGCAAATTGTTTTTACTGGTCCTGCTTTTTTAGAGCCATTAGTTATAAACAACACAGCTTTAAACGCTTTAAACGAATCTAACACTTCGCTTGTAGCACCTACGCCAGACATAAATAAAGATATGTTAAGACTATTGACTGAAGTCGGTGTATTTTCTCCTGATATGATTGGTGAAAATGGAGAGCTTTCAGCTGGAGCTAAAATAACTCAAGAATATGTAATTATAAATCCTGATGGAACTCCTGATTACGAAATCGTAGACATCGGAAATGGAAAAGGCAGGAATATGCTTAAGTACGATTTAGATAAAATCGAAAAGAAAGTAAGTCCTTTTGTAAACGCCGAGGTTGCTGGTTTACTGAGCTCTGAGCAAGACGCGGTTGCAGCTTGGAACGTTTATATATCTAAAGGCACAAGTGTTGAAGAGGACGATCAGATGGCTCAGAACGCTAACGCAGGAGATAGCTCTTGGAGTTACACAGAAGACTTGCCACTTATGCAAGATAAAAAAGTTCTATTTGAAAAGAAATATAAAGAATACTTTATGAATAATTATCTGAAACAATTTACTACGAACCAATTACCTACGGTTCAGGCAGACGCTGCGGTGTTTGATTTAGCTGAAGCTAAGCAAGCTAAAGCTCAGAAGTTTATTGACGATAATAACCTATAAATTTAATTAAATGACATTACTAGAATACATAACTTCTTTACAAGACACTGGGTTATCTCGAGATGAAATTATAGCTAAAACTAAAGAGTTTAAAAAAACTATAGGTTTAGAAGATGCTAAGGTAACTGAAACACCTGTTGAAGAAGTAAAGACAGAAGTTGTTGTGGAAAAGGATGCGGCTGCAGCAACAACCCCGGGAGCATCCGAGAGTTTAAGTTCTGGAAGTGGAGAATCAGTATCTCAAGATGACTACAGTTTAAAGTTATCTCCAACACAGGGTTTAAGTAATAAAACAGGTGGTTTTGGGACTCCTGAGTTTTATGATGAAGTTTTTAATAACATTGCTTTAAATGAATATGAAGAAAAAAAAGAGCAATACGAAAAAGAGCTAAGTAAATATAACAAAATTAAAAAAAGCCAAAAAGAAGGTCTTGACATACTGGAAAGTGGAGATGTTAATTTTGAAAGTAGAGTTATAATCACAAGAGGTGAAACTGGTTTTGATGAATATACTATTCCTCAAGTTGAAGAAGCTATTAAAAACAAAGAACAAGGCTTTGAAGGCGTTGTGGATTTAAAAGACTATGTTTCAAAAGTTCCAGGTGCGGAAATAATAACGTACACAGAAAACATGGATTTCGAGGGAGCTGTGGGTACTTTAGACGAAGTTAATATTCAAAAATATAACCCCGCTGAAATTAGTGAAGCTTTAGGAAATAATGTTTGGTCTTTAACAAGTAAAAATGTTTTTAATAATGACATTGAAATAAACAAAGAAAAGCCAAGTGGAATTGATGAACGTTATTTTTTTACTTTAGAAAGCGAAAAAGATGCTGAAAAAGAAAAAAATGACGGCTCAGTAGCAATTAATATAAATAAAGCTCAAAAATATAGAACTAATGAATTAGGAAATCAAGCTTCTATAGAGTATCCAGGTATTACTGTTGATAGTGTTTTAGAATCTGGAAAAAGCTTTTTAACAGAAAAAGAGCTAGAATTTACTAACTTATCGCTAGAAGAACAAAATAAAATCGCTAAAAAAGAAAACTACGGTGAAGCTTTGTTTTTTGGAGATGATTTAATAAATATAGATTTAGAAAATGTACCCGAGGCACAACTAGAATTGTTTGAAAAGTCTAATGAACTAGCTGCGACAACAGAAGTTGGAGTTTTAAAAGACAAATTAAGCCAAGAATATTTTAACTTAGTAGGCTTAGCCAAAGAAATATATAATTACGACGGTTCAAGTAGCGGTTATCTAAATGAACCCAGACTTCTATCCAAAAACGCAAGTTCAAAATACTTTGTTGGTTTTACTGATAAACAAAAAGAAGTTATTAAAGAAATTGCAACTACAGGAAAGTTGCCTAAAAACCTAGGATTTGATGATCTTAAAAACGGTATAGTTTTACCGGAGCTTTTTAATTTTAATGAGGAAGATGGGCACCCTTTAATCAAAGAATTTAATAACACTTTTAAAGACTATAAAATTATAAACAGAGCTGTATTGCTCAATAGAGACCCTTTAACTACTGAGCAGGACAGTTTTTGGTCAGCAGGTGCTAAAAGAACTGGTCAAATTTTAGGATTTGATGTCGATACGGAATTTGAAAAACAAAAAGAATATTTAACATGGATCCAATCAAATGGATTTAAACCTAGCAAATCAGCTATAAAAAATGATTTATTTGTTAGCCTACCTAATGGTTCTTTTAATATAGACGAAAGCTTTATGAGTCAAGCTGGAGTTGGAGCTGTTGATTTAACAAAGTGGCTAGGTGAAACTTATTTATTTACTAGATTAACTGGTAATTTTGTAGGCAATTCGCAAAAAGCGTTAAATTTGCTGTGGAAAAACTCAACAAGATTAGCTAAAATACCCTATGCAATACCTGCTTTTACAGGGGTTACAAATGTTCTTGCGTCGTCTGCTAATTTTACAGGTGGAACTTTAGTTTCACAATACCTGGATGGTGAGTTTGATTTAGAAGAGCTTCGAAGTTCAGCAGGGTTTGGGGCTTCAATAGCTGTAGGCCATGCGGCGTACGATCCTTTTGTTGCGTTTTTGCGTAAATCAAAATTTGGCAAATTCTTTTCTCCTGTTGTAGATAGATTAACTAAATACGCACCTAATACTTACAATAGAGTAAGTAGATCAGTTACAGAAGGTTTTACAGGGGCTACTACATATCAACTTGGAGGGGCAATTAGTCAAGGCGGAATTAGAGACGCAGAAGGTAATATTACTATTTCTCTTAAAACTCAATCGTTAGAATTTGTAAAAATGGTAGCAGCTGGGGTTTTTACAAAAGCAATTCCAAATTTTCAAACAATTAAAAAAGAGTTTAAAAGCGATATAATAAACGCTCGTAATTCTGGTAGATTAGATTTAGAATCAAGAAACTCTGCAGCTGCTTTAGGTCTTAATAAAGACTCTGTAACAGATGTAAATGAAAACTCTTTAGACAATTTAAATAACGCTTTTAATAAGAAAGTAGATGACTTGCTAAAAAGAAAAAGAAATGGCGATATAACTAAAGAAGCCGCAGACGCTGAGTTTAAAGAGTTAAAAAACAATTATAGAGTTGTAGATACTCAGATAGCGGTAAACTCTGCTTATAAAATGATTAAAGCTGAAGAAGCTTCGGGTAATGCCCCAAAACAATCTGAATTCTACACTGTGTCTGGAAAAATAAAAAGCGGTGAGAAACTTAATGAAAGAGACGGAGAGGTTTTATCTTACTATGGATTAGACGGTGTTGGAATGCTTTACAAAAGACTAGGTATTCAAAAAAACAGTGCTAATGATCAGTATTTGCAAGGCTTAATCATGAACGAGTCTCTAATAGACGCTCAATTAAATGGCAAATCATTTATATTAACACCCTACGGTTTACAACCTATAAATCCTACAGAATTTGTAACACCTAAAGATTCAAAAGCGCGAGGCAACACAAGAGAGTTTCTTAGAAAACGATTAGAATTAGATATACAAATATCTCGACTAAAAAACTTAGATACAAAAAATTTATCTGAATCTGAACTTTTAAGACACAAAAATTCGATAGCTAAAAAACAAGAAGAACTCAAAGAATACGTAGAAGGCGGAAAGTTATATGACAATATTCAATCTGAAATACAGGGCGCTGCGATAACAGCTTATGAAAAAGATTTAAAGCAGGCAGATCCTTCTAAAGGCGAAGTTATAGAGGAATCAACGCCTGACAGTTTTCAAAAACGATATGATGAATCTGGTTTTGCTAAGAAAGATGTAAAGCAGACTATAGCTTTCACGGATAAAGAAGGTAATAAGGTTATAAATAGAGAGTTTGCATTAGAGGTTAGAGACTTTACGCCTTTAACTCACGAAATACCACACTCTATACTTAAGGACTCTTTTAAAGATGCTGAAGGTAATGTTACCGCAGAAGGCGTAGAGATGATAGACGGTGTTTTGTCTAAATTAACACCAGTCCAAACAAAGACCTTAAAGCAGGAGCTAGCTAGTAGATACAACATCGATCCAGAAAGCAAAGAGCTTTGGTATGAAGAGAACATAACTGTTCTTGCTGAGCTAATAAAAAGAGGTGAAATCACTTTTACAAAGAGTCTAGGAGAAGGTTTAGCTGGTCTTGTGCCCGCTTTCAAGAAGCTACTACCTAATATAGAGGTTGACGCGGGAACTGGTAAAGGTATTTTTGAAATGCTAAAAGCTCAAGATTTAAGTAGGGTTAACATTACTGAGACTGAAACTAAAGATAAATCTGAAACAAAAGCTGCTAAGCTTTCAAAAGCTAAATTAACACCCAAGCAAGATCAATTAGCTCAAGACAAAGTAAAAGAAATACAAGAGCTCCAAGAAGAGGCAAATGAGTTAACTAAGAAATATAAAAGATATAAAAAAGACTCTGAGGGAAACACATTAATAGACAAAGAAGGTAATCCTGTATTAGACCCTATTAAAAGCGCTAAGCAGCAAAGACTAGAAAGAGAATTAGCAGAACAAATAAAACCTACCATTGATAGTTTTGTAGAAAGCAGAACAAAAGCACTTTATGATCCTATAACGGCTGATAATAGAAATAACCTAACTAGACAACAGTTTGTTGAGTCTATGAAGTCTGACCTTAAAACAATGGTTGTTAACGAATTTAAAGCAAAACAGCCTTTAGAAAAGTTTATTACAAGCAGAGGTTATTTAAGAGCAAACAATTTAGCTAAAAGACTTGGTGTAGCTTCTGTTGAAGAAGGCATATCAAAAAGAATAGACGATAGTACACTGCAATTAATTGATGAATCAACCAGCTCTTCAAAAAGAACAGACGATAAGTTAGCTAAAAAGCCTAGCGAAACAATTAAATATAAAAGTGAAGCTTTAAATAACTTAGGTATAACTGAAAAAGAATATGAAGCAAGTGAAGTAGCTGAGCTTAAGAAAGAATTGGCTAAATTGTCTTCTAAAGAAAATAAAAGGCGAAATGAGATTGAAGAGCGTATTGAAGAAATAGAGAAAGATGCTATTGAAAATAAAATATCTGAAGTTATCACTAAAGCCTACGAAGGCAAAGACATAACTAGATTTAAACAAACAGCTAACATACCAGAAGCTGTAGCTAAGTTATATGCAGACATGTTTGGTATTACAACTGCGGCAGGTATTAAAGCTTTACGTGTAAAAGCTCAAAATATTCCAAAAGGTGATTCTAGCGGTATTACAAGAGCTAGACAGTTTTTAATTGATAACGCAGCCGCTGATTTTGCAAGAATTCCTAGAACAAAAGATGACTTTGTAAAAGCTGGAAGAGCAGGTGGTACGGGTGTTTATCAAACAAAACTTGGAAAAGCTCTTTACAATGAAAATGGAAAACTAACCGGTTCTTTAAAAGATTACATAGATATAATTTCAGGTAAAAATGTAACTATTAATGGCATAGAGTTTAATGCTTTAGTGAAAGGTAAAAAACTACCCATATATAGAGATGCTCAACATATAAAGGCAGCTTTAGATTTTCATATTAGAAATAGAGTTCTTGAAACCTTAGAGCCAGTCCAAGGTAAAAGAATACAAATGGGTGCTAAGTTTAGTGAAGCTAAAACACAGAGGCTAAAATGGAGACAAACAGATGAAGCTTTAGTAGCTTCTTTTAAAGTAGGCGATAGAACTTATAAGACAACTTTAGAGGAAACTGCTTTTATGGAGTTTGACGAAGGTCAAACCTACCGTGATATAGAAAGTATAGCTAAAGATTTAGACATACTTAAAGACGCAGAAGGAGATCCTATTGAAAGTTCTGAGAACTTTTATCACCTAGAGTTTGGAGATACTAAGCTTGGGAAAGGTATAACAGGTAAAGGTAATGCTTTTGAAGTGTTTACCACTACTATGAATGGTGTTGTAGATCACTTGAAAGCTAATCCAAAAATAGAAGGTGTTGTTTTCACAGCTAAAGAGCCTAGTAGAATTAGATTATATAAAACTCTGAGTCAAGTGTTAGCTGGTAAACTTAATGGTAGCTATGGTTTTAAAAATGACACGTTTATTGTGTCAACTAAACCTTCGCCAACCGCTAAGTTTAGTGAACCTAAAAAAACCAAAGCTGAATTAAAAAGAATTAAATTTAACAACGAAAAAGAAAATAAATCAGGGTCAGCTGCTTTAGATTTTGTTGTTAAAGCCGAGGCTTTAGCTGATTTTAGAACCAACACAGAAGTAAAAGCAGAAGCAATGGTAAAAGCAGCAGCGATTGCAGCTAAAAAACTAGGTGCTTTTGGAGTTGATAAATTTTTTATGCCTGGTAATTGGACTCCTGGAACTAAATTGTCTACTGTATTTAGAGATGGATTTAATGTAATATCTGATGTAAATAAAATAGAAGACCCTAAAGCGAAAAAAGAAGCTTTAGATATGATTGCTAATAAAGAGTTAGTTGACTTAGCGGATGTAATAAGAAAGTCTAAAAAAGATATTGAAGTATTAGAAAAAGAATTTATTGAAGCATTTAAAGTTGCGGCTGGTGCAAAAAGTGGGGTTCAAGCTCGCAAAAACGCAGAAAGAAAAGATTTACACGACAAAGGCGTTTCTCAAACAATTGACATAGAGCTAGAGATGTTTCTTGAAAGTGAAATAGGTGAAGCTTTAGTTAGAGAAATGTTGCATAATTCTAAATTAAATAAAAACTTAAACAGAAATCAAGCTCTTCCCACTAGTTATGAAGATGGCACTATAATTAATGGTAAAAGAAGAAAAGATACTGTAGACGAACATCAATATCAAGCTATAGAGCATGCTCAAACAAAAATAAAGCTATTTAAAGCAATTAAAAACGCTAAAGGAGAAAAGCAAGAAGAAGTTGCTAGATTAGCTTTAGATTTTTACAAAAAATGGATCGCAGAACACTATACTCAATTTTTGTTAAAAAAAGAAACAGACATAATATCTGGCAATTTAAAAAATGAAAAAGGAGAAATTTGGAATAAGTCCGGTAGTAATTCTCATCCTTTATTAAAGCAAAAAATAAATGATTTTATTGATTTAGCTAACAAAAAAGGAACAACAAAAGAGCAATTAGAAAAAGCTTTTAATGAAATTAGGTTTTGACCAAAAATTAGATTTAGCTGACGCAAAATCAAAAGCAAAAAGAGATTTATTGCGTAGGTATTTTGATAGGCTTTCTGCGAAAAATATAGAGTTAATTGATTTAATCGAGATATAATGGCAAAAAAACGTAGGACAAAAGAATTAAAACACAGAAAACGAGGTGATGAATTTCCTTACGATTTTTGGAATTATAAACTTAATCCAATTACTGGTTTTAATCAAAATCAACAAAAAAACTATTATCAACAAAGACGTATAAAGAATGGATAAAAAAGCAAGAATAGAAAGACACAAACAACTAAAACCAAGAGTGCTGGAATTGGCAGAAATGGGAATTTCTGATACTAAAATATCTAAAGAATTAAATATTGGTTATGCTTTTGTTCAAAGAGTTACAACCACATTTTGGAAAGAAAAAATGAGTAAACGACCAAGCGAAACAT
>ERZ767285.438-NODE-438-length-14868-cov-2.674464_pt1 | contig 14868 bp, 15 predicted proteins | sample MGYA00374953_ERZ767285 | MGnify/ENA primary metagenome ERZ767285 (study PRJEB28947, sample SAMN06267186) | marine metagenome | isolation source: Columbia River Estuary | place: USA:Columbia River Estuary, USA | collected 2013-07-23 ...
TCTCTGCACAAATCTGTGGCAGAGCGGTTTTACGGTCCTTGATACGCAATATATTAATCCGCATTTGGAGCAATTTGGTGCCTATGAGATCAATAAAGAGGATTATTTAACATTTTTAAGGTTGTCTTATGTGCTTCAGGGTTTGTATTTTGAAATGTTAAATAGATATTATTCGCTATTTCCTAAGGAACAGTTTTTAATAATTAATTTTGAATCAGAATTTAAAATCAAATTTAAATTAGAGATGGCATTTCCCGAATAATTTTTTCCTCCATAATGAAAAGCGGAGTTTTCATGACAACGGCCTAAACAAGTCATGTGACCAATGTCGTTAGAATCAAAAGTATCTTCAAGTAACCCAATAACCTTTCCTTGAGTTCCAGCACACACGCAGGCTGTTCCATTACATACATAAACTTTTTTACCCTTATTTTCAGGTTTTAAAAAGTCATAAAAACTTGCAGTCCCAAAAGTATTTGCCTTTCCAATTAAGAATTCATCAGCCAGTTCTTTCATCGCTTCCTCACTAGGAGTGCCTTCCGGATGTGACAGTTTCCCTAATTTATCAAAGAGATTTTCATTGACACCTTTTCTTCCTAATAATTCACTTAAATTATTTGACATATATAATTAACTTGCTTTTGTTTGGTTTGATTGAATTCTAACTCGGTATGGATTTGCGTAGCATGTTGCTCTTTGATTTCTACAAAATGCAAATAAGGTGATTCCCAGTTCCTTGGCATAATCTACAGCTAAAGAGGAGGGGGCAGAAACTGCAGCTAAAAAAGGTATTTGAGCTTTAAAACATTTAATAATGATTTCATATGATATACGACCACTTACTGTCATGATTTTTACCTGTTTTAATCGGTTACTTTGAATTGAGTGCCCGATGATTTTATCGACAGCATTATGACGGCCAATGTCTTCCATTGCTGCCACTAATTCACCGTCAATAGTAAACGCAGCTGCCGCATGTGTGCCACCAGATTCTTTAAAATCAAATTGGAACATATTCATTTTATTAAACAAATCATGAATGTGCGTGATATCAATTTTATCCTTATCATCAATCATTTTTCCAATAAAAGCGAGATCACTAAGCGCTGTTTTACCGCATATACCACATGATGAAACCGAAAGCAAGCTCCTACTGTTTGAGTATCCTTCCCCTAACTCTGATTTCGGAATGTTTACATTTACAACAGTTACGATGCCATGGCTATTTTCTTCTTTAATTAAAATCTCTGATTTAAATGAAGTATTTTTGATAATGCCTTCTGCATGAAGCAAACCTCTTACTAGGGCCATATCGTTACCTGGTGTCCTCATAGAAACAGTGAAAGGCTTGTCATTAATATTAATTTGCAAAGCTTCTTCAATAGTTAATGCATCAACAACTTTATCAATATTGTTCTTGTTAAATTTTTTGCCTTCGTAGTGTCTTGTCGCCATCTAATAAGATATAACTAGAGTTAAATTTACATAAAGTTATGCGAATTTGCCACTTTTATTTTTTTGTGCTCGGTTAAAAAATATTTAACTATTCAATAATTTGCAATGTCACTAAATATGCACAATGGTCAGATGCTTTGGTGTCACAAATAACTTTCCGTTCTAAAACTTTCCAATAATGCCTTGGATAAAACAAAATATAATCAATTTTTTTACTTGGGTTGTCCGAGGGAAAGGTTTGTTGAGGATGTAGTTGGTTATAAGATGTTTCCCAAAGATTTTCTAATATTTTCATCGTCTCACTATGTGGTTCAGCATTTAAATCACCAGCTAAAACAGTTGGATAACGTTGTGGTGAAAACACCTGATTAATAGCTTTAGCTTGCATTATCCTATTTGTTTCGTGAACTAAATGATCTAAGTGGGTCCCTATAAAAGAAATGGTGTCTTTAGATGGTAAAACAGCAGTAATTTCTAAAGCTGCTCGTGGTTCATCACCAGGAGTAAAAGGTAAAGGAATATTTCTTGTGCTCAAAAAGGTGTGTTTTGATAAAATACCTTCACCGTACTCTCCGTCATTATAGTGCATTGCTCTTCCAAAGATAGGAGCCATTTTGGTGCGCCATCCTAGTTCTGTAACTAGGTCATATTTTTTAGACCTATTAGTTTTATAATCCACTTCTTGAAGCGCTACGAAATCAGGATCAGTATCTACAATGACCTTTGCTATAAGATCCAGGTCGAAATTACCTTTCATGGTTTTTCCATGTAGAATATTAAACGATAAAAATTTTACAATTGTATTTTTCTCAGTCTTTTCTTGTGATCTTAGACTTTGATTGATCAAAATAATCGAAAAAAATAGAATTTTTAAAATGTACTTATTTATCACCTAGCTGTTTGAATTTAAAGCGTTCATTTGTTGAAGGCTCATGCTCTTGATCCATTATTTTGACAATTTTAGAAACAATCTCAGGATGGTCTGCGTGCACATTATTTTTCTCCAAAAGATCATTGTTTAAATTGTATAATTCAATATCTAAATTACCATCAAAAATATTTTTTCGAATACCTTTCCAATTACCTAATCTGACAGCTTGTTGGCCATTGTAGCTAGGAAATTCCCAATATAAAAATTCATGAGACTTCTGTTCTTTTTCCAATAATTCTGAGAAGAAACTTAGGCCATCAATGTTTTTAGGTGATGTTGTGTTTGCAATGTCACAAATTGTTGGCATCATATCATAACCTACAGATATGTGATTGCTTTTGGAACCAGGCCTGATTTTATTTGGCCAACTAACAATCATTGGAACTCGTATACCACCTTCATATGTATAACCTTTTGTCTTTCCAAAACCATTAGAAAATGGTTTTGAACTTTGAAAATATTCAAAATCAACACCTCCTGTATATGTTGGCCCATTGTCACTAGACAAGATAATTACTGTGTTGTCATAAATATTTAATTCTTTCAATGTTTCAATAAGTTCGCCAAGTTGATTATCTAAATAATCTATCATTGCGGCATATGTGGCCCTTGGGTATCTGTTAGGGAAGTACCCACGATCTCCTAAATAAGGCTCTTCATCGCCAAAAATTTTTCTGTATTTATCAACGAATTCTTTTGGCGCTTGAAGGGGTAAGTGTGGCAAAGGAGAAGCGTAATACATGAAGAAAGAACTATCTTTATTTTTTGTTATGAACTCAAGAGCTTTTTCATGTATTTTTTTTGGAGCATAATCATTTTGGCTAAATTTTAGATAACTTGATTCATTATAAGGGTCTGCCAATGAATCGAGTTTGGTTCGTGGTGCGATTAACTCGTTATCTAGAAATATTTTTTGAGTATTTTCCCACAAATGGGGAGGGTATAAATTATGCGCTTGTCTTTGGCAATTATAACCATAAAAGTAATCAAATCCTTGTAAGTTAGGTATGCCCTCTGTTTTTGGAGCTCCTAAACCCCATTTACCAAAGAGACCTGTTTTGTAACCTACCTTTTGAAGTTGATGTCCAATGGTTATGGTGTTATTCGGAATTGGTCTTTGACCCTCTAAATTAGGATCATTTGATGCAGCTACATAGTCCCAAACACTGCCTCTGTCACTCCACTCATCATTACCTCGAATGTAGGAGTGGCCGGAATGTTTACCAGTTAAAAACATATATCGAGCTGGCGCACATACTGGCGCTCCAGAATAATGTTGTGTAAATAACATACCGCTGTTCGCTAAGGCATCCATGTGAGGCGTTTGTATTTTTTGTTGACCGTATATTCCAACTTCTCCAAAACCTAAATCATCAGCTAAAAAATATATAATATTGGGCTGTTTTTTTTGATCTACCTCGTCATTACAATTAACGGCAACAATAAAAACAACTAGAACTGTAAAAAGCTTTTTCATATCAAATATTTAAAACAATCCAGAAATGTTGCCATCATTATCGATATTGATATTTTCAGAAGCGGGGTGTGCTGGAAGACCTGGCATTCTCATCATTGTTCCGGTGATAGGAACTAAAAATCCTGCTCCAGCGGCAATTTCTATTTCGCGAACTGTAATCGTGAAGTTTTTTGGACGTCCTAGTAATTTCGCATTATCTGAAAGAGATTTTTGAGTTTTTGCAATACAAACGGGTAGATGTTCAAGTCCTAAGTTTGAAATTGTTCTTAGATTTCGTTTGGCCAAGGGAGCGTATTCAACATCATCAGCCCCGTATATTTTTGTTGCTATTGCCTTAATTTTATCTTGGACATTCATATTCCAGTGATACATTGGAGTGAAATTAGCATTGTTTTCATCAACAATATCGATGACATGCTGAGCTAATTCTAAAGCACCTTTTCCTCCTTTTGCCCAGACCTCTGCCAAGGCTACTCTGGTGTTTTGGGATTTAGCAAATTCATGAATAATTGCAACTTCAGCATCACTATCTGATACAAACTTATTAATCGCAATGACAGGAGTGATTCCAAATTGTTTCACATTTTCAATATGTTTCTCAAGATTTGGCAGCCCTTTTTTTAAGGCCTCTGTATTTTCTTCGGTAAGATTTTTTAAATCTGCACCACCATGATATTTTAAAGCTCTAATAGTGGTTGTTAAAACAATAGCTTTCGGGGAGATTCCTGCACTTTGGCACTTAATATCTAAAAATTTTTCTGCACCAAGATCTGCTCCAAATCCAGCCTCTGTAACGGTATATTCAGATAATGACATTCCCATTCTGGTCGCAATAACAGAATTTGTTCCTTGAGCAATATTCGCAAAAGGGCCACCATGTATGATAGCAGGATTGCCTTCAATAGTTTGAACTAAGTTGGGCTTTATAGCCTCTTTTAGTAGGGCAGCCATCGCTCCTTGGACTTTTAAATCTTTACAGTAAATAGGTGTTCTGTCTTTTGTGTATCCAATAAAGATGTTACCGAGTCGTTCCTTTAAATTCTCTAAATCGTCACATAGACACAAAATAGCCATTATTTCAGATGCTGCAGTGATGTCAAATCCAGTTTGTCTAGGAATTCCAGAAGTCGTTCCTCCTAAGCCAATGACTATATTTCGTAATGATCGATCATTCATATCCATAACACGTTTCCATGTAACAGTTCGAGGATCAAGGCCAACAGAATTTGTTTTACTTTGAATATTATTGTCAATAACTGCTGATAATAAATTGTGTGCCTTTTCAATGGCAGAAAAGTCTCCGGTAAAATGCAGGTTAATATCCTCCATAGGTAGTACTTGAGAGTATCCACCTCCTGTAGCACCTCCCTTAATGCCAAATACAGGGCCTAAAGAAGGTTCTCTGAGTACTACTGTTGTTTGTTTCCCCAATTGATTTAATCCCTCAGAGAGACCAATTGACATGGTGGTTTTACCTTCACCAGCTGGGGTTGGTGATATAGCGGTGACTAAAATCAAATTACTTTTTTCAATGTTTTGGGGGTTTATAATTGACTGCGATAATTTTGCTTTGTACTTCCCATACATATCGATGTCATCAACACTGAGACCTAATTTTTCTGCAATACTACTAATATGGGTTAATTGTATGTCTTTGGCTATTTCTTGATCAGTCATATTGATTGGTTTTATAATTATAAACAATAAGTTTCCATAATATTAATAAATTTATTTGGTATCCACATTTAGGAATTTGTATTTTATTTCAATATTCTCAATTTTTATAAAGATTCACTGCATAATTAATATTTGAAAAGTTTAATTTTGTCTTTTAATTATGATAATGCTAAAATAAATGAGTCATAGAGCAGGTTTTGTAAATATTATTGGAAATCCAAACGTTGGAAAATCCACGCTGATGAACGCTTTTGTTGGAGAAAAATTATCCATAATAACGTCAAAAGCACAAACGACAAGACATCGTATCTTGGGTATAGTTAATGGAGATGATTTTCAAGTAGTGCTATCTGACACTCCCGGAATTATCAAGCCCGCTTATGAGCTACAGGAATCAATGATGGGCTTTGTTAAGTCTGCTTTGGAGGATGCAGATGTTTTGATTTATATGGTTGAGATTGGTGAAAAAGTTCTTAAGGATGAGGATTTTTTTAACAAAATTACCAATTCTAAAATACCAGTATTATTACTTCTAAATAAAATAGATAATTCTAATCAAGAACAATTAGAAGAGCAATCAGAATATTGGCAACAGAAAGTTCCCAATGCAGAATTCTTTCCTATTTCTGCTTTAACTGGATTTCATGTAAAGGAAGTATTTAAACGAATTCTTGATCTTTTACCTGAATCACCAGCGTTTTTTTCAAAAGATCAATTAACAGATAAACCTGAACGATTTTTTGTTAACGAGAAAATAAGGGAGAAAATTTTGATGCATTACAAAAAAGAAATTCCATACGCTGTTGAAGTTGTGACTGAAGAATTTAATGAAGATGAAAAAATTATCAGAATGCGTTCAATAATTATGGTCGAAAGAGAAACTCAAAAAGGAATTATTATTGGACACAAAGGGACTGCTTTAAAAAGAGTTGGTGTAGAAGCGAGAAAAGATTTACAGCGCTTTTTTGGTAAACAAGTGCATTTAGAGCTGTACGTGAAGGTCAATAAAAATTGGAGAAGTAATCAAAATCAACTAAAACGTTTTGGCTACAAAAACACCTAATCTCTTCTTATATTATAATTTAATTTCATGGTGATTGAGGCTGTTTTATTCTTTGATGAAGTATTGTAGGTCCCTCCCCAAGAATAGTCTTCATTTGAATTTTGTCCAGTTATTTGGAAAATTCCCATTTTTGCTGATAAAAGTTCACCCAAGACACTCGTCGAATTTTCTGATATTTTTTGTGCTCTATGGTGCGCATCATTGGTGGCTTTTGAAATCATTTCAATTTTTAAATCAGCCAGTTTTGTGTAATAATAACGTGGTGCTTGGGAGTAAAATTGAATTCCTTTATTTAAAAGCTCTGTAATTTCTCGTGATAACTGTTCTATGTTTTTCACATTATTCGATTCTATTTGTAAAGATTGTGTCAATACATAACCTAAAAACTCATCACCGATATATTTGCCATCACTTGAATATTTTGGTTTAGTTTGTTTTCTGCTCGCCACAGCATTAAACACAAGTTCTTCATTGGCTACACCTTTATCTAATAGATACGTGTAAATTATTTTTTTATCTTTCTCTAAATCATTGTATGCCTTCTGTAAGTCATAACTTTCTTTTGAAAATGAACCTTCCCATACGATGAGATCTGAGGTGAAATCTGCTTTTCCTAATCCAGTTACTGATATAATTCCTTCACTTTTATTACGATTAACAAAGGCATTTGCAAGTAAATAGGCTGCAATAATGATTGCTGTAGCAAAAATGACGGACGATATGTTTTTTTTCATTGAGCTCATTGTTGTTTTTTTGTTTTATATGTACGAACCGATACCTTAATTTGGATGTTTTTATAAAAATTTACAGTCTAGAATTATCCATCATATTTTTAGGTTTTTTGTTCGCAGTGGAAACACTACCTTTGCTGCGAATTTATTATTATGAGCAATATAGTAGCTATTGTCGGGCGTCCGAATGTTGGGAAATCAACTTTTTTTAATCGTTTAATACAACGACGCGAAGCCATTGTGGATGCAGTGAGTGGTGTGACGAGAGATAGGCATTACGGTAAGAGTGATTGGAACGGAAAAGACTTTTCACTTATTGACACCGGAGGTTATGTAAAGGGAAGTGATGATGTTTTTGAGGCTGAAATTGATAAACAGGTAGAATTGGCAATTGATGAAGCAGATGCCATTATTTTTATGGTTGATGTTGAAACTGGCGTTACTGGAATGGATGAAGAGGTTGCTAAACTTTTGCGGAAGGTAACTAAACCTGTGTTTTTAGTTGTTAATAAAGTTGATAATAATAAGCGAGCTGAAGATGCTGTTGAATTTTACAGTCTAGGTTTGGGAACCTATTACACCATAGCGAGTATCAATGGAAGTGGCACAGGTGATCTTTTAGATGCTTTGGTTGATTCTCTCCCAAATATTGAAGAAGAGGTAGCCGAAGAGTTACCGCGGTTTGCAGTTGTTGGTCGTCCAAATGCGGGAAAGTCATCCTTTATTAATGCCTTAATTGGAGAAGAGAGATATATTGTTACTGATATCGCAGGAACAACACGCGACTCCATTGACACCAAGTATAATCGATTTGGATTCGAATTTAATCTTGTAGATACGGCAGGGATTAGACGTAAGGCAAAAGTAAAAGAAGACTTGGAGTTTTATTCGGTAATGCGAAGTGTTAGAGCCATAGAGCATGCGGATGTATGTCTCTTAGTTTTTGATGCGACCCGCAGTTTTGATGGGCAAGTTCAAAATATATTTTGGTTAGCAGAACGCAACCGAAAGGGCATTGTTATTTTAGTCAATAAATGGGATTTAGTTGAGAAAAATAACAAAACAACTAAAGATTATGAGCAAACTATAAGACAACAAATTGAACCTTTTACTGATGTTCCTATTGTTTTTATTTCAACGTTAACAAAACAACGTTTGTACAAAGCCATAGAAACGGCTGTAGAGGTTTATAAGAACAGATCAAAAAAAATTAAAACAAGTGTTCTAAATGATAAGCTGTTACCGCTTATTGAAAAATATCCTCCTCCTGCCTACAAGGGTAAGTTTGTAAAAATAAAATACATTATGCAGCTACCAACACCACAACCTCAGTTTGCATTTTTTTGTAATTTACCTCAATACGTCAAAGAACCTTACAAGCGATATCTTGAAAATAAACTACGGGAATATTTTGATTTTAATGGTGTGCCGATAAGTATTTACATGCGAAAGAAGTAAACCGAATTTCTGTAATATTCTTTAATATTAGTAGTTTATTTTTTACATTTTGTAAAGTTTAATTTACAAAATGTAAAAAATAATATATATATTTGTATTCTAAATAAGAAATAAAATTAATTATGAAAACAAATAATCTTTTACCAAATAAGCATAAATTAACCGGATGGATAATTTTTATTGTTGGTTTATTTTCAATTCTGATTCTATCCTTATTCCCAGAATTTGAAGGATTTATTAAAGTTCCAGTTGTATCAATTTACCACGATGGGTTTATGAGTTCAGAAAATGATGGTTTTTTTAAACTTGTAGAAAATGACATTACAGGTGAATTGGCTGCCTTATTTTTAATTATTGGTGGTCTTATTGTGGGCTTTACAAAAGAGAAAGTTGAAGACGAATTTATTGCTAAACTCAGATCAGATTCTTTGGTTTGGTCGGTTATTTTAAATTATTGCATATTAATTATTGCGATTATGTTTGTTTTTGACTTTACATTTATGAATATTTTGTTTTATAACATGTTCACACCACTTTTGTTTTACATATTTAGGTTTAATTATTTAAAATTAAAATCTGCTAATCATGAAGAATAGAATCAAAGTTGCTCGTGCAGAGTACGATATGACTCAAGCAGATTTGGCTGAAAAAATTGGTGTGAGTCGTCAATCTATAAATGCCATCGAAAAAGGAAAATATATACCTTCAACTGTTTTGGCCTTAAAAATTGCTAAATTATTTGGAAGAAAAGTAGAGGATGTTTTTATGCTAGACTCTCTTGAAGATTAGGGTACAACTACCAACCTCCTGAGGCACCGCCGCCACCAAACCCGCCGCCACCAAACCCACCGCCAAAACCGCCACTAGTGGACCCACCGCCATTCCACCCTCCAAATCCACCTGAACTTTTCCGATAACTTCTTCGACCAGAGTTACTGAGTATGATCGCCTCGAGGATGTCTCTATGACTCAATTTTTTAAAACTTCCAGCACCATTCTTTTTACCACCATTGTTTCTAAAAGCTACGAGGGCAATCAATAAAACAATGATAATAACTAGAAAAATAAACTTTAAAGGAATTTTAGCTGTTTTAGAGATTTTTTTGTTTTGATACTCACCAAGTAATACGTTAAAAATAGCATCGACACCTCGGTCAAGACCTTCAATATAATTGCCTTGCTTAAAGGATGGAATAATGTCCTGTTCAATGATTCGTTTTGATAGAGCGTCTGTCAAGAGATGTTCTACACCATATCCTGTGTTAATTGCTATTCTGCGATCATCTTGAGCTAGTAAAATTAAAATGCCATTATCTTCTGTTGCTTGTCCAATGCCCCATTTCTCACCCCAAATAGCACCGAGGTAATTGATGTTTTCGCCATTAGTGGTTGTTATTGTGATAATCACAATTTGTGTAGAAGTCGTGTCAGAGTATTTTACTAATTTCTCTTCAAAATATTGTTTTTCTTTTTTTGAGAAGAGATCGATGTAGTCATAGACACTTGTTTGAACATTTGGCTTGTCTGGAACATCAAATTGACCATAGGACGTGAGTACTAATCCTAAAGTAAAAATAAAAATTAAACGTAATTTTAACCCTTTCATTCAGTTCGAGATATGGTATCTGAAAGTTCATTTTTATCATCGTCTGAAATAGGAAAAAATTGTTTTAATTGTTTTCCAATTTCTGCTACACCGTCAATGAGACCTTTTTGATAGTCTCCTCTTTCAAAGTGAGTTTGTATGGTGTTTTTGGTACTTTCCCAAAAGTTGTTTTTAACAACCTCATTAATGCCCTTGTCACCGTAAATTGCAAATGATTTACTCTGAAACGCTACATATATCAACACGCCGTTTCGTTGCTGTGTTTTGTACATTTCAAGTTTTGAAAACATATCCATACACCTGTTGTAAACATTGCTTGTACAGGATGTTTCGATATGAATGCGGATTTCACCTGAAGTATTTAATTCAGCCTTTTGAATTGCCATAACAACTTTTTTTTCTTGTTCAGGCGATAATATAATAGTATTTATTTCAGACATTTTTATTGAAATTCAAAATCAATTTCAGGAGCTTTTTCACTTCCAATATCTGATTTATAATAGTTCAAATCTTCAAATCCCAAAACGCCAGCAAGTAATGTATTTGGAAATGTTTTAATGTGTTTATTATAGGGCTCAACAGATTCATTAAAACGATCTCTTGAAACGTTTATTCTATTTTCTGTACCTTCTAATTGAGATTGTAATTCTAGGAAATTTTGATTTGCTTTTAAATCTGGATATCGCTCTACAGTGACTAATAATCTCGACAAGGCATTACTAAGACCACTTTGAGCCTTATTAAAAAGCGCGAGCTGTTCTGGGGTAATGTTGGCCGGGTCAATTGTGGTTTGTGTTGCTTGGCTTCTTGCCTTAATGACTGCTTCCAAAGTACTTTTTTCAAAGTCAGCAGCCCCTTGAACTGTTTTCACTAGGTTTCCGATGAGATCGTTTCTTCTTTGATAACTGCTTTCAACTTGTCCCCAATTTTTAGAGGTAGTTTCTTTTAAATTTACTGAAGTATTATTAAATCCCTTAACCCAAGAATACAAAAGGAAAATTAAGAGAGCAATGATAATTAATGGTAGCCATTTTTTCATAAGAATAACGTTTTGTGATTTATGTTTATGTAGTATGCACTTTATAAGTAGGAACTCTTCAGAAAATGTTACAACTGACTTTTTATTTTCGAGAGTTGACTTTTAATATTTTCTAGCTTTCTTATGATTTCAAAATTGCTCAAAGATTCTTTTTTTTGTTCTTTAAGATGAATTTTGGCTCCTTCAAGGGTAAAGCCACGCTCTTTGACTAAATGGTAGATGAATTTAAGGTTTTTGATATCTTCAGGTGTGAATTTTCTATTACCTTTTGCATTTTTTTTTGGTTTAAGAGCATCAAATTCTTTTTCCCAAAAGCGTATTAAAGACGTGTTTACGTCAAAAGCTTTGGCAACTTCTCCAATTCCATAATATCGTTTTTCAGGAAGATCTATGTACATTAATCTAGTGATTGGTTTTCTAAAGACGCTTTTTCGAGTAATTTTCCAAATTCTTCAGCAGACAAGTTGCCATAGTAAAAATTTATAGGATTTATTTTTAAATTATCCTTGAATATTTCGTAGTGTAGATGAGGAGCTTCAGAACGCCCCGTACTGCCAACAAATCCAATGAGATCACCACGTTTTACTTTTTGATTTGGTTTAACATTGTATTTATACAGATGCGCGTAGAGACTCATGTAACCAAAACCATGATCAATTCTAATATGTTTTCCGTATCCAGTAGCTCTTGAATCGGCTCTTTTTACAACACCATCCCCTGTAGCGTAAATAGGCGTTCCCCTAGGGGCTGTGAAGTCCATACCTGAATGAAATTTTCTGACTTTTGTAAATGGATCTGTTCTGTACCCAAATCCAGAAGCCATCCTAGTTAGGTCTTCATTTTTCACGGGTTGAATAGCTGGGATAGTGGCTAAAAGCTTTTCCTTTTCTTTAGCTAAAAGTTTTATTTCATCCAAAGATTTTGATTGCACAACTATTTGTTTTTGTAATATATCAATGCGTTTATTTGTTTCAATAATGAGAGATGAGTTATCATAGCCCTCAAGCTTTTTGTAGCGGTTTACCCCTCCAAATCCAACACGACGTTGCTCTTCAGGAATCGGATTTGCTCCAAAATAAAGTCTGTAAATTGTGTTGTCTCTTTCTTCAATATTGTTTAAGACAATTTCAGCTTCATTCATTTTTTTGTTTAACAAGTCAAATTGTAGTTGCATATTTTGAACCTCTCGTGCCAATGCTTTTTCTTTTGGAGATTCAAAATATTGACTCCCGATGAACACGGATAGCATCCCAAATAGTCCAGCAGCTAGAAGGAACACAGTCGCGTACTTAAAAGTCTTACGTTTTTTACGCTCTATCTTTCTGTAAGAAAGAGTTTCAGAATCGTAATAATATTTTACTTTAGACATATCTTAATTTGTTCTACTTTTGTAAGTAGAAATAGAATAAGGTACAAATATAAAAATTGTTTCTCACATTGAGCAATTTATATGAACAAGCTTAATATACACAGATGAAATCTCAGGACGTACGTAATAAATTTTTTAATTTTTTTAAAGACAAAAAACATGATATTGTTTCCTCTGCTCCAATGGTTTTGAAAGATGATCCAACATTGATGTTTGTAAATTCTGGAATGGCCCCTTTTAAAGAGTTTTTTTTAGGTCATGCACAACCTAAAAATAATCGCATAGCAGATTCCCAAAAATGTTTACGTGTGTCTGGAAAACATAATGATTTGGAAGAGGTAGGTTATGATACATATCATCACACTCTTTTTGAAATGTTAGGTAATTGGAGTTTTGGTGATTATTTTAAAAAAGAAGCAATCGCTTGGGCTTGGGAATTATTAACTGAGGTATACGCAATCGATGAAAGCATGATTTATGTAACTGTTTTCGAGGGGAGCAGTGATGCAGACAATTTAACCCTAGACTCAGAAGCTTACGATCTATGGAAACAATTTATTCCAGAAGATAAAATTCTAATGGGAAACAAAAAGGATAATTTCTGGGAGATGGGTGATCAAGGGCCGTGTGGGCCATGTAGTGAAATTCATGTCGATATAAGATCCAATGAAGAAAAAATAAAAGTCAATGGTGAAACTTTAGTAAATAAGGATCATCCTGAAGTAATAGAGATATGGAATTTGGTTTTCATGCAATTTAATCGAAAAGCAAATGGATTATTGGAAGAGTTACCTAATAAGCATATTGATACTGGAATGGGATTTGAGCGTTTATGTATGGTTTTACAGGGAGTTCAATCCAATTATGACACAGATATTTTCTCCCCAATTATTCGCGAAATTGAAACGATAACAAATAAACATTATGGTCACTCAGAAAAGTCAGATATTGCTATTCGTGTTATTGCAGATCACGTTCGGGCTGTGGCATTTTCTATTGCAGATGGCCAATTACCAAGTAATACAGGTGCAGGGTATGTCATTCGTCGAATTTTACGAAGAGCGATCAGATATGGGTTTACTTTTCTAGATAAAAAAGATCCGTTTATCTATCGATTAGTCGATGTGTTAAGTAAAAAAATGAGTCAAGCGTTTCCCGAGTTAAAGTCCCAAAAACAGCTCATAGAAAATGTCATAAAGGAGGAAGAAATATCATTTTTAAGAACCCTCGATCAAGGTCTGATATTGCTTAATAGAATAGTAGAAGAAACTACTGGAGATGTGATTTCGGGTAAAAAGGCTTTTGAATTATATGACACCTATGGTTTTCCAATTGATTTAACAGCACTTATTCTTCATGAACGTAATTTAAAATTAGATCATGATGGATTTGAGAAACAACTTGAAAAACAGAAAAATAGATCACGTATGGCAAGCGAGACATCTACAGACGACTGGACGCTATTACGTGATGACTTTGAACAAGAGTTTATAGGGTATGATTTATTAGAGGCAAGTGTGAAAATTACAAAATATAGAAAAACAACCTCAAAAAAAGACGGTGAGTTATTTCAACTTGTATTTAATTTAACACCTTTTTACCCAGAAGGAGGAGGTCAAGTCGGAGACAAAGGATATCTGAAAGACTCTCATGGGGATGTTGTATACGTACTAGATACTAGAAAAGAAAATAATGTTGTTATACACATCGCTAAAAACTTACCTAATCATTTGACAGAAACTTTCGAAGCTGTTGTTGATTCAAAACAACGTTACAGAACAGAGGCAAATCATACTGCAACACATTTGTTACATCATGTGATGCAAGAAATTCTAGGTGAACATGTCGAGCAAAAGGGATCGCACGTAAATCCAAAACATCTCAGATTTGACTTCTCGCATTACGAAAAACTTGATAGTGATGCTATTCTCAAAATCGAGCAGAGAGTCAATAGCCTAATCAGACAAAACATTGTCTTAGATGAAAAACGAGATGTTCCAATGGCTGAGGCAAAAAAGCTTGGAGCTATGGCACTCTTTGGCGAGAAATATGGTGATCTGGT
>ERZ767285.439-NODE-439-length-14866-cov-2.984583_pt1 | contig 14866 bp, 15 predicted proteins | sample MGYA00374953_ERZ767285 | MGnify/ENA primary metagenome ERZ767285 (study PRJEB28947, sample SAMN06267186) | marine metagenome | isolation source: Columbia River Estuary | place: USA:Columbia River Estuary, USA | collected 2013-07-23 ...
GATCGGAAGAGCACACGTCTGAACTCCAGTCACATTCAGAAACCTCGTATGCCGTCTTCTGCTTGAAAAAAAATAGCAGTGTTTACAAATCTCTCTCCAGATCATTTGGATCGCCACGCAGGATACGGCGGGTATTTCGCCGCCAAACGCCGTCTGTTTGCAGAAGGCTGCCCAGATGTCGCGGTGATTGGCGTTGACGAGCCAGAGGGTCAGTATTTGGCGACGCAATTTTCCGATCACACCCATGATGATCGGGTGATCCGTGTCGTCTCGGGACAAAAACCAAAAGGCAACAACTGGCAGGTAACGGCGCGCAAAGGGTTTTTGGCAGAAAGCCGCAAGGGCCGGCAAATCGCCTCAATTGATCTGCGCGATATCCCGGGACTGCCAGGGGCGCATAATCATCAAAATGCCTCCGCCGCCTATGCGGTGCTGCGCGCTTTGAATGTGGCGCCGCGGGTGATTGAAGAGGGGCTTCGCAGTTTCGCAGGCCTGCCACATCGTAGCCAGATGATTGGTGAGATATCCGGGGTGCGCTTTGTGAATGACAGTAAGGCCACGAATGTCGACGCTGCACTCAAAGCGCTGAGCGCATTTGACAATATCCGCTGGATCTGTGGCGGATTGCAGAAGGAGGGGGGGCTCTCTGCGCTGCAACCGGCCTTGGGGCATGTGCAAAAGGCCTATGTGATTGGCCGTGAGGCCGAGGCTTTTGCCATGCAGCTTGATGTGGACTGCGAAGTGTGCACCACGATGCAAGCGGCAGTCCGAGCCGCCTATGCGCAAAGCCAACCTGGCGACGTGGTCCTGCTCGCCCCGGCTGCGGCGAGTTTTGACCAATACGACAGTTTCGAAATCCGCGGCGAAGATTTCATCGCACAGGTCGCGGCGATTAAAGCGACGTGACCTGCGCCACCGGCCTTTTGATGACGGAAGGCGGGATGGGGTGCACGGGTATTTTGCGCGCGTGCACATAAGTGTTAGGACATATTATGATACAAAAAAAATTGCATTTTGTGTGGGTTGGGGATGAAAGCAAAAGGCCGGACAATTGCATCCAGTCTTGGGCCAAGTTGAATCCAGAGTATGAAATTGTCATCTGGGGAAATACGGCGCTCGCAGAATACTCTTGGGTGAACAAAAAACACATGGACGCTATGTATTCGCGTGAACTCGCTGGGGTGGCAGATCTCATGCGCTATGAAATTTTGTTCAATGAAGGTGGCATTGCGTTGGATGCGGATTCACTGTGTCTGCGGCCATTGGAAGATTGGTTGCTGGAACCGGCCGCCTTTGCCGCTTGGGAACATGAACACATTCGTCCGGGACTGATTGCTGCCGGGGCTATGGGTGCGGAGCCAGGCAATGAGTTTTTTGGCGCCTGCGTGAAACGCCTGTCCAAAAAATGGCGCGTGACCAATAAACGAGCGTGGAAGACAGTTGGGCCGCAACTCATTACAGATGTTCACAAAGAGACGCGCTATGATCTCACCATATATCCGGCACATTTTTTCTATAAAAGCCACCATTCCGGTTGGAAATACACCGGATCAGGGCCTTGTTTCTCGGATCAGTTTTGGGGATCAACCTATGGCTATGAGAACATCACCTGAGGGTTCACGCCCCCGGGGTGAGAGCTTATCTTGGTCAACTGTATCCAACAGACAGGCGCGCTGCGATTAACATGTGATCCAAGATTGTGGGAGCATATCGGGGTTTCGCGCGGCGGGATCCGCATACCAGTTTTTCGGCGCGACGATGATTTTTTCTGGATGGCTGTTCAACCAGGCCCCCCACCAAGAGAAGGAGGAATTGGCGATGATATGATGCCTGCAGCTGGACATGAGCCGCAGATCTTCATAATTCGTGGCGTCATCGTTGATGTCGACAAAAACGGTTTCATATTGGGGGATCAGGTTGTGTTTTACCCAAGCGATGTCATCTGAAAAAATATAGAAGACCGGCGCTTCTTGCATGTGCCCCGCAATATAATCAATGGCCGCCTTATAATACCCCAAGTCACAGGTCCCGTGACGGGCATTTGCCATTGGGTTTGTGACGTAATCACCGCGCCGAACATGCAGCGAGACTGCATTGTGCGATGTGATTCGTTCCAAAAGGGCTTGGTTCTGCGCCGATGGCGGCGTGAGGATTTGGAGGTCTTCGCGGATCGTATCCTCGAACGCCTTGAAAAATTTTTCGCTTTGCCAATAGCCCTTGAGCCGCACATGAGGGCCCAGGGATGCGAAACGCGGATCATAGCCGAGTGCAGATTCCCGAAAGACCCGCGCAGGCCCATGTTGCAGGAAACTTTGGACCGAGCGAAGCCCCAATCGGCGCAGAGGCTTTGTTGACATAATAACCTCAGACTGAATGTCGAAATGTCTAAGGTCGAACCTGCGCGTAGTGGTATTTTCCTGCTCTCGCCCGTCCCAAAGGAGCCGCAATTTCACATTATGGCGCAAGGAGAGCGCCCTGCCGCAGCAGTATTGAAACAGTTGATTCCCAAGGCCTCCAAAGATATGAGTTGTAATCATCTGTTCAATCTCCAAGTCTTATAATTACGGGGCCAGTGCAATTTAAAACGATGCAGCCTCTGCTCTTGCGCCACCCTTTTTAGAGCCAATGTTTCTGTTGGGATAGGCGGGTTGAAAATATTATTTATCACATGCGGCTTTGGATGCTGCAAAAGGAACATTTTATGAGATTTCTCCAGTCTTTGGAAAAAAACTACAGAAGGCTGCGCGACGACTATCGTCGCAGGGCACAGAATAAAATTCTCAAGCAGCGTTGGGCGGGCAAATCTGATAGGCCCCCCGTGGCGCAGGCCAATGGCCCGTCGGGGCTTGATCGCTGTGAGATTCACTACATTGACTTAAAACATCGCGAGGACCGGCGGGCGGAAATCCAATCTGAGTTTAAGGCACTCGGCGTAACGCGCTTTGCGCGCTTTGAGGCGATTGCAGATGCCAATGGTGCGCTGGGCTGCGCCAAGTCTCATGAAACCGTGCTTTCGTCGGCGTCAATCTTAGAAGATCAGCTGCTGATGATATGCGAGGATGATTGCCAATTTATTGCAGATCGCGCGGCAATAGATGCAGCGATTGAGGAGTTTTTCTATAACCCGCATTTGGATGTGCTGTGTCTCGCATATAATGCGGAAAACGGGTTTGCGATTTCGCAAAACCTGATGATCACCTCTGATACGCAAACGACGAGTTGCTATATTTTAAAAGCCGCGGCAATTGCAGAGGTGTTGGGATGCATGCGCTTCAGCGTGGAGAACCTCTCGCGCGGGGGGGCGGGGTTTGACTATGCGATTGACCGGGTTTGGAAGCGGGCGCAGCGGCAGATGTTTTTTGCCCTCACAAAAGATCATTTCGCCCGGCAGCGGCCGTCTTTTTCAGACATCGAACAAAATTACCAAGATTATGGGTTATAACCCGGCTTTAATTGCCTGCCCCGCCACCCAGCCAGAGGACCAGGCCCATTGGAAATTATACCCGCCGAGCCAGCCGGTGACATCCACACATTCGCCTATGAAATAGAGACCGGGTTGGGTTTTTGCCATCATGGTTTTGGACGAGAGTGCGGCCGTATCCACCCCACCGACCATCACCTCGGCGGTGCGATAGCCTTCGGTGCCAGCTGGGGTGAGCTGCCATTGGGTGAGGCGCGCGGTCAGACCGTCCAATTGCGCGGCTGTGATATCGGCGATGCGCTCGGGCAGGGCGAGATCATTCAGCACCAGGGGCACCAGCCGGGCTGGCAGAAGGCGGGTGAAGATGGTTAGCGGTGATTTGCGTCCTTCGGTTTCCTTTGCCTCTCTGACCGCGCGGCGCAGCTCCTCGTTGGCAAAAGACCTAGAGTGAGCACGTCACCGGGCGACCAAAAGCTAGACACTTGCAAAGCCGCCGGCCCGGACAGGCCGCGGTGGGTGAAAAGCACAGCTTCGTCAAAGGCGGTGCCATTGGTTTGCAATCGCGCGGGGGCCGCGACGCCGCTTATAGACTTAAAAGCTTCATGCTGCGCGCCGGAAAAGGTGAAGGGCACCAATCCCGCATAGGTTTCGGTCACAGGAAGGCCGAATTGCTGGGCGAGGCGGAGGGCAAAGTCGGTGGCCCCCATCTTTGGGATGGGCTTGCCACCGCAGGCGACCACAAGATTACGCGCTGTGACCGCGCGCGGCCCATGCGGGTTGCTGAGCTGGATCGCGTAACCACCTTCAATCTTTGTGACGGATTGCACAGAGGTGTTGAGCTGGACCTGCCCGCCGGCCTTGGCCACGCCTTTGAGAAGCATGGCGACAATCTCTTTGGCGGAGGTGTCACAAAACAATTGCCCCAGTGTTTTCTCGTGATAGGCAATACCGCTGCGTGCCACCCAATCGATGAAATCCCATTGCGTGTAGCGGGCCAATGCTGATTTGGCAAAATGTGGATTGCGGCTGATATAATTCTCCGCTGAGGCATATAGGTTGGTGAAGTTACACCGTCCGCCGCCGCTGATGCGAATTTTCTCGCCTGCGGCCTTGGCATGATCTATCACCAAGCATTTGCCCGGCGCTTGCGCGGCGCAGATCAACCCAGCGGCTCCGGCGCCGATAATGAGTGTGTCAAAGTCCATAGGCGATGACTTGCCTGTTGTGGCGCAAATGGCAAGGCAATTGGCACTGGAAAAATGCGCAGAGTCCGGCTAATATTGGCTCAGACCTCAAAAATGGGGCGCAGCACAGGCGGTTTTAAGATGACAGAGATGGTACATGGGCCTTTGCCCGTTGAAGTGCGCGATCCAATTTTACCTCGGTGGTGGCGAACCGTGGATCGGTGGACGATGGCCAGTGTTTTGTTTTTGTTTATCTTTGGTTTGATCCTAGCCCTTGCAGCCTCTCCCCCTTTGGCAGAGCGCAACAATCTTGATGCATTTCATTATGTGCACCGACAAGCGGTCTTTGGGGGTTTGGCCCTCCTGGCCATGACCATCACATCAATGATGTCGCCCGATACGGTGCGGCGCTGGGCCACGGTGGGGTTTGGCTGTGCGCTCCTGGCGTTGATCTTGCTGCCGATCTTCGGAACAGATTTCGGCAAGGGCGCGACACGCTGGTATTCGTTTGGCTTTGCCTCCGTGCAGCCCTCTGAATTTATCAAACCGGTCTTTGTTGTGTTTTCAGCCTGGTTGATCTCTGCCTCCTTTGAGCCAGGCGGACCTCCGGGCCGGATGATGTCTTTTGCCGTGGCAGTGGTGATCGCCGGGTTTTTGGCGCTCCAACCGGATTTTGGTCAGGCCAGTTTGATCCTCTTTTCTTGGGGCGTTATGTATTTTTGCGCCGGAGCGCCGCTTTTGTTCATTCTATCCATGGCCGCCGCAACGGTTTTGGCCGGCTTTGTCGCCTATAATTACAGCGAGCATTTCGCAAGGCGTATTGACGGCTATATGGCGGCAGACGTGGATCCCAATACCCAGCTTGGATATGCGGCCAATGCCATTCAGGAGGGCGGCTTGTTTGGTGTGGGCACCGGTGAAGGCTCCGTGAAATGGTCCTTGCCCGATGCGCATACGGATTTCATCATTGCTGTGGCAGCTGAGGAATATGGCGTGTTGATGGTCTTGGTCATTTTGGGGCTATTTGCCGTTATCGTTCTGCGAACGCTGGCCCGTTTGGTGCAAGAGCGGAACCTTTTTGTGCGTCTGGCCGGGACGGGTTTGGTGTCGATGTTTGGGGTGCAAGCCATGATCAACATGGGTGTTGCGGTGCGTTTGCTGCCGGCTAAGGGCATGACTTTGCCCTTCGTCAGTTATGGCGGTTCATCTTTGATTGCTGGCGGCATTGCTCTGGGTATGATCCTGGCCTTGACGCGCAGTCGCCCCCAAGGGGCTTTGAGCGCTGTGATGCGTGGATATTGATATGACACAACCTCCTCTTTTGGTTCTCGCAGCCGGTGGGACCGGCGGGCATATGTTCCCGGCGCAGGCCGTGGCTGAGGTCATGTTGGCGCGTGGCTGGCGGGTGGTTTTGTCCACCGATGCCCGCGGTGCGCGCTACACGGGCGGGTTTCCATCTGATGTTGTGATCGAGCAAGTCTCCAGCGCCACTTTTGCCAAGGGCGGGCTGATGAGCAAAATCTTGGTTCCAATCCGTATTGCATTGGGCATCACCACCGCACGGCGCAAAATGCGCCGGGATCTGCCAAATGTTGTGGTGGGCTTTGGCGGTTATCCGGCGATACCGGCGATGGGGGCTGCGACCTCGCTTGGTGTGCCCTGTATGTTGCATGAGCAAAACGGGGTCCTGGGGCGCGTCAATCAATTGTTTGCGCCGCGGGTCAATCAAATCGCCTGCGGCACATGGCCGACTGAATTGCCGCACGGGCTCACGGGGCACCATGTGGGCAATCCGGTGCGCGCGGAGATTTTGGCGCGCCATGCTGCGGGCTATATCGAGCCCGGCGATCATCCCATGAGCCTTTTGGTGATCGGGGGGTCGCAGGGGGCGCGGATCTTATCGGATGTGGTGCCTGCGGCGATTGCGTTATTGCCAAAGAGCTTGCTCAACAACCTGCGGATTGCCCAACAGGCCCGCGAAGAGGATCGCGCGCGGGTGCAGGCGGCCTATGACGATATGGGGCTACGCGCCGATGTCCGGTCTTTTTTCGACGACATTCCCGAGCGCATGAGTGAGGCGCAGCTGGTGATTAGCCGCTCTGGTGCCTCTTCTGTGGCCGATATCTCCGTGATTGGCCGCCCGTCGATTTTTGTCCCGCTGGCGGCAGCCATTCGTGATGAGCAAACCGCCAATGCTCGCGAGCTGGTCGCGGCGGGGGGCGCGCGGCTTCTGACCGAAGACGCCTTTACGCCCGAGGCTTTGGCCGCTGAAATTCAAGATATATTAACCAATGGCCCTCAAGCCCAATCCATGGCCGAGGCGGCGTTGCGCTGCGCCAAACCTGAAGCGGCAAACACCCTTGCGGATATGATCGAGGCCTTGGCCGGGGAGACGTGATGAATAAAGTAACCAAACTGCCTGGCGACATTAGCGCGATTCATTTTGTGGGGATCGGCGGCATTGGCATGTCCGGCATTGCCGAGGTTCTTTTGGATCAGGGATACCGGGTGCAGGGATCTGACTTGAAAGCCTCAAAGATCACCCGGCGGCTTGAGCGTTTGGGCGCCACCGTGTTTTTGGGGCAGAGGGCTGAGAACTTGGCCGGTGCTGAGGTGATTGTTGTCTCCACAGCCATCAAACCGGGAAACCCTGAACTGGATGAGGCGCGCAAGGCCGGCTTGCCGGTGGTGCGGCGTGCAGAAATGCTGGCGGAATTGATGCGGCTCAAGTCGAATGTGGCCGTGGCCGGCACCCATGGCAAGACAACCACCACGACGATGGTCTCAACCTTGCTGCATGCGGGTGGGTTTGATCCGACGGTGGTGAATGGCGGCGTCATTCATGCGTTTGAATCCAATGCCCGCACGGGCCAGGGAGAATGGATGGTCGTTGAGGCAGATGAAAGTGACGGCACATTCAATCGCCTGCCTGCGACCATTGCCGTGGTCACCAATATTGATCCTGAGCATATGGAGCATTGGGGCAGTTTCGACAATCTGCGCCAGGGCTTCTTCGAATTTGTGCATAATATCCCATTTTATGGTTTGGCTGTCTGCAACACTGATCACGCCGAAGTGCAGGCTTTGGTCGGTCGCATTACCGATCGCCGGGTCATGACCTATGGGTTCAACGCCCAAGCGGATGTGCGGGCTGTCAATCTCGCCTATGAAAAGGGTGCGGCGTTTTTTGATGTGGCGCTGCGCGATGGCCGGGTGATTGCCGATTGCACCCTGCCAATGCCGGGCGATCACAATGTCTCGAATGCTCTGGCGGCGGTGGCCGTGGCGCTGCATTTGGGTATGAGCGCGGAGACGATTCGCGATGGCCTGCGCAGTTTCAAGGGCGTTAATCGCCGCTTCACGCGGGTGGCAGAAATTGACGGGGTTACAGTGATCGATGACTATGCTCATCATCCTGTGGAAATTGCCGCCGCTCTCAAAGCGGCACGCCAATCACATGCGGGCCGGATCATGGCCGTGCATCAACCGCATCGCTACTCGCGTCTCAGTGACCTGTTCGAAGAATTTTGCACCTGTTTTAATGATGCAGATGTGGTTGGGATCACGGATATTTTCGCCGCAGGCGAGGCGCCCATTGAGGGGGCGGACCGTGACAGCCTTGTCGCTGGATTGACCAATCATGGGCATCGCAATGCGGTTGCGGTTGCCGATGAAGCAGCGCTTGGCGCGTTTCTTGCCGAGCAATGCAGACCGGGTGATATGTTAATCTGCCTTGGGGCGGGCTCGATCTCTGCTTGGGCGCATGGGCTGGCAGGTGAGGTTGAATAAGCGCTAGGCGGAACCCTTGCTGGGGCGGGTTGCCAGATAGACCCCGCCACCTGATACGAGAAGACCTACCCAAGCCAAAAGAGGCATTGGCTCGTCCAGGGTCAGCCAAGCGATCAAAGCGGCCAGCGGCGGGACCAGGAACAGCAGGGTCGAAACCCGAGAGACTTGCCCGGCGCGGATCATAGCCAGCAAAAGACCAACCGCCACCACAGAATTTCCAATGACCAAATAGGCCAGCGCCCAATAGAATGATGGCGTCCAATTTACCGCGGCAATTTCGGCCCAGTTCAGAAAGGGCAAAAGCCCCAGGAGCCCGGCGCTATAGCCAATCAAATTGGCGCTCACCGGGTGATGCGATAAGCCAAAGCGTTTTTCCCAAAGGGTCGCGAGGGTTATGCCGGCTAAGGCCAATGCGGCAAAACCAAAGCCGGCCAGCGGCGGCGGCCCAATCTCCAGACGCGCGACGATGACGGTGAGGGTGCCGACCATGGCAATCGCAAGGCCAAACCATTGCAGCCAGCTGACCGCTTCGCCGGTCCAGCGCGGCGCCAAAAGGGCAACCAAAATGGGCTGCAAGGAGAAGATGAGCGCCGCGGTGCCAGCGGCCACGCCATTGACAAAGGAAAAATACGCCATGCCGAAATAGACGGTTTGCATCAAGACCCCCACAAACCCAAGATGAAGGTAACCGCTGAGGGTTTTGGGCAGCGGTGGGCGCAAGATCGCAAATAAGGCCGCCATTATGGCAATAACGGCCGCAAACCGCAAAGCCAGCAAAGCCATGGGGGCGGCATCGACAAGGGCCACTTTGGCCACGACATACCCTGCCGACCAAAGCAGCAGGAACACAAGAGGTGTGATGGCCAGCCAAAGACGTTGCATGCGGTCTCCTCAGATCGATGGGCCTAGGATGGATCATTTTGGGGGACAGATGTACAGTGTGATTTGACCTAACGGCTTTGACTTGGCGGCCATGATCCGGTCTAAGCAAAGAGACTTAACTAAGGCGCAGATGATGACTCTTCCAACTCCCCGCGGGCGCTTGACGCTGAACCGCTCTTTGGCGGATCTCACATGGCTGCGTGTGGGGGGGGCCGCGGATGCGGTGTTCCAACCGGCTGATCGGCAGGATTTGGCCGAATTTTTGGCGCAACTGCCACAAGAAAATGCGATTTTTCCAATGGGCGTCGGGTCGAACCTGATCGTACGGGATGGCGGGTTGCGGGCGGTGGTGATCCGTCTGGGGCGCGGTTTCAACGCGATTGAAATGGACGGTGATAGGATCCATTGCGGTGCGGCGGCCTTGGACAGCCATGTTGCGCGCAAAGCGGCGGAGGCCGGTCTTGATCTGACGTTTCTGCGCACGATCCCTGGCACTCTGGGCGGCGCGCTCAAGATGAACGCCGGCTGTTATGGGTCATATATCGCTGATGCTTTTATCGGCGCAAGTGGCTATGATCGAGCCGGCCGCGCGGTATCCTATGACGCGAAAACCCTTGGTTTTTCTTACCGTAGCAGTGATTTGCCGCAAGATGTGGTTATCACCGATATCACCTTGCGGGCTTTGGGCCGGGACGAGCCGGAGCGGCTGCATCAAAAGATGGCGACGCAACTGGCCAAGCGTGATGAGACACAGCCCACCAAGGACCGTACCGCGGGCAGCACCTTTCGCAATCCGGCCGGATTCAGTTCGACAGGTCAGGCCGATGATATCCACGACCTTAAGGCTTGGAGCTTGATTGATGCGGCCGGATGCCGAGGGCTTGAGCTGGGCGGGGCGCAAATGTCACCTAAACATCCCAACTTCTTAATTAACACGGGCAGGGCCACGGCAAAAGATCTTGAAGCATTGGGGGAATTGGTGCGAAAAAAGGTTTACGATAAGAGTGGTTTGACGTTAGAGTGGGAAGTAATGAGGGTCGGAGACCCCAAGGACGATTAAACGCGATTCAAATCGCGGCAACAAAAGCCCCAAAGAGGGCGAAATATTGAGCGAGAACAGTGGGTATGTCGAGCAGGACTCCCAAGACTGTGGCCGTTTTGATGGGTGGGCTAGGCGCAGAGCGCGCGGTCTCCCTGTCGACAGGTCAAGAATGCGCCACCGCCTTGCGGCAGGCGGGCTATCGGGTTGTTGAGATTGATGCGGGCGCCGATCTCGTTGCCGATTTGCAGCGGGTGCAGCCCGATGTGGTCTTCAACGCGCTGCATGGTCGATGGGGCGAGGATGGCTGTGTGCAGGGTGTGCTGGAATGGATGCAAATTCCATACACGCATTCAGGTGTGCTCAGCTCAGCGCTGGCAATGGATAAAGAGAAAACCAAAGAGGTCTTTCGCGCCGAAGGCCTGCCGGTCGTCAAGAGCTTGTTGATTGCACGCGCAGATCTGGGCAAGACGCATCCGATGGCACTGCCTTATGTGATCAAACCTAACAATGAAGGATCATCTGTTGGGGTCTATTTGGTCGAAGAGGGCGCGCTTTCCCCGCCGCCCCTGTCCGATGATATGCCCGATGTGGTCATGGTGGAAGCCTTCGCGCCGGGCCGTGAGTTGACCACAACCGTATTGGGCGCGCGGGCTCTGACGGTCACGGATATTTTGACCGATCGCTGGTATGACTATGATGCGAAATATGTCGAAGGCGGGTCTCAGCACATCGTGCCGGCCAATTTACCTCAGGATATTTTCTCGGCATGTTTGGACTATGCGCTGAAAGCGCATGAGGTTTTGGATTGCCGCGGAATCTCGCGCACAGATTTTCGTTGGGACGAGGGCCGCGGGTTGGATGGTTTGGTCCTGCTGGAAACCAACACCCAGCCCGGTATGACACCAACGTCGCTCTCGCCAGAACAGGCTGAAGCAATGGGTATTTCTTTTCCCGATTTGTGCAAATTTTTGGTGGAGGATGCCTCATGCAACCGTTAAGTGCACCCCCTCGACTGATTGCGCCAAAACGTGGCGTGGACACCTATGTTGCAGTGGATCCGGCACCGTCGGTTCTGAGCTATCGGATGCAGCGCCTGTGGCTCACACCGATTTTTCGCGCCTTTGTGCGGGTGGGGCTGCCAGCCGTTTCAATTGTGGGTTTGGTTTGGATGTTTTTGTCCCATGATGAAAATCGGGCCTATCTGCGCGGTTTGGTCCAAGAGGCACAGGTCAGCGTGCAAAACCAACCGGTGCACCAATTGCAAACCTTGACCATTGAGGGCGCATCGCCGCTCTTGGCGCAGGAAATTCGGACAGAATTTGGCGATCTCTTTCCCATCAGTGCTTTTGAATTGGATCTTGAGGCCATGCGCCGCTGGATCATGGATATCGCCTCGGTGGAGCATGCTGCGGTGATTGCATCCCCCGGCGGGTTGCTTTCGGTGCAGGTCAGCGAAATTGCGCCAGAGTTCATTTGGCGCACAGTCGAGGGCCTGCAACTGGTCTCGTCGCAGGGCGAGGTGTTGCGGCGGGTTGAGCGGCGCGCTGATTTTGCGCATCTGCCTTTGATTGCCGGAGAGGGGGCTTTGGAGGCCCTGCCGGAGGCACGGGCTTTGCTGCAGACCGCCGCGCCGGTCGTCGATAGATTGCGCGGTTTGGTGCGCATTGGTGAGCGGCGCTGGGATGTGGTGCTGCTTGATGGGCAAACAATTGCCCTGCCAGAAGCCAATCCTGATCCTGTTTTGGCGCAAGTTCTCGTGCTGAGCGCGGCGCAGGATCTGTTTGAGCGTGATATCTTGATGATGGATTTTCGCAATCCACGCCGACCTACTTTGCGTCTACGTCCGCAGGCTCTGGCGGGATTGAAGCAGGTTAAGGGCGTGACATTTTCGGAGTTTGCCAAATGAATGATCTTTACCAAGCCCAACGGGCCATGCGTGCTTTGCGCACCACCGCTATTCAACGCGGGGTGATCGCGGTGATGGATGTCGGCAGCTCAAAAGTGGCCTGTTTGATTTTACGGTTTGATGGGCCGAGCGAAATTTCATCCGGTGAGGTCATTGGCTCCATGGCCGGGCAGTCGAGCTTTCGGGTGATTGGTGCGGCCACCACCAAATCGCGGGGCATGCGCTTTGGTGAAATTGAGTCGATGGCAGAGACCGAACGGGCGATCCGCACCGCGCTGCAGGCCGCTCAGAAAATGGCCCTAGTGCGGGTGGATCACGTGATTGGCTGTTTTTCCGGTGGGGCACCGCGCAGCTATGGGGTGTTTGGCGAGGTTTCGATCGAGGATGATGCGGTGCATTCGCAGGATATTGGTCGGGTGTTGGCCGCCTGCGATCTGCCAGACTTTGGCGAAAGCCGTGCCGTGATGCATGCGCAGCCGATTAATTTCACTCTGGATGACCGCGCTTGGATGGCCGATCCACGTGGCCATGTTGGGCAAAATTTGTCCGCTGATTTGCACATTTTGACCGTGGAGGAACGTGCCATGCAAAACCTCAACCACTGCGTGAAACGCTGTGATGTTGAGTTGGCCGGCGTGGCCTCTTCGGCCTATGTCTCGGCACATGCAGCTTTGGTTGAAGATGAGCAAGAGCTGGGTGCGGCCTGCATTGATATGGGCGGCGGCGCGACGGGTGTCTCTGTTTTCTTCAAAAAACACCTGATTTATGCCGACAGCGTGCGGATGGGCGGCGATCATGTCACCAGCGATATCTCCATGGGTCTGCAAATTCCAACCGCTTCGGCAGAGCGGCTCAAAACCCTGCACGGGGGCGCGATGGCCATGGAGGTGGATGATCGTGAGATGATTGAAACGGGCGGCAACAGCGGCGATTGGGAACATGATCGCCGTCAAGTTAGCCGATCAGAACTGATCGGAATTATTCGCCCAAGGATTGAGGAAATTCTTGAAGATGTCCGTGACCGGCTTGATGCGGCTGGCTTTGATAACTTGCCGGGTAAACAAATCGTTTTGACCGGTGGGGCCAGTCAGATCCCCGGGCTTGACGGTTTGGCGGCGCGTATATTGGGCCAACATGTGCGCCTTGGGCGCCCTATTCGGGTCCAGGGCCTGCCGCAAGCGGCCACTGGACCGGCTTTTTCCGGTGTGGTGGGCTTGGCGCTCAATGCGGCACATCCGCAAGATGAATGGTGGGATTTCGAGGTGCCACAACCACAAATGGTAGGGCGCCCTCTGCGTCGCGCGCTGCGCTGGTTTCGGAATAATTGGTAAAAGCCCCTATGGCGTGTAGCAAAATTTAGCGTATTGTGGAGTTTTTAATGCTATATTTTGTAAAAATAGAGACTTTTTTCGTGACGCGAGTCAAAACTGGCGTTACAATCGTTAAAGATAGGTGTGTGCCGCAGAGCAGTGCGGACAAAGCAGGTGGATAAAATTATGGCTCTAAACTTAACCATGCCCGAGCAAGACGACTTGAAACCCCGGATCACGGTCTTCGGTGTTGGCGGTGCAGGCGGTAATGCTGTCGACAATATGATTGAAAAAGAGCTTGAGGGCGTTGAATTTGTGGTTGCAAATACCGACGCGCAAGCTTTGCAGCAATCGAAAGCGCCGGTGAAAATCCAAATGGGCCTGAAAGTCACCGAAGGTCTTGGCGCTGGGGCCAAAGCCACCATTGGGGCTGCGGCGGCTGAAGAAAGCATCGAACAAATCGTAGACCAACTGGCCGGTGCGCATATGTGCTTTATCACTGCAGGCATGGGCGGCGGGACAGGCACCGGGGCGGCCCCCATTATTGCGCAAGCGGCGCGTGAGCTTGGCGTTTTGACCGTGGGTGTTGTGACCAAACCCTTCCAGTTTGAGGGCAGCAAACGCATGCGTCAGGCAGAAGAGGGTGTTGAAGCGCTGCAAAAAGTTGTCGATACGCTGATTATTATTCCAAATCAAAACCTGTTCCGCCTGGCCAATGAAAGCACCACCTTCACGGATGCGTTCAGCATGGCAGATGATGTGCTTTATCAGGGTGTTAAAGGTGTAACAGATCTGATGGTGCGTCCAGGCCTCATCAACCTTGATTTTGCCGATGTGCGCGCCGTTATGGACGAAATGGGCAAGGCGATGATGGGAACAGGCGAGGCCAGCGGCGAAAACCGCGCGGTTGAAGCCGCTGATAAAGCGGTCTCTAATCCTTTGCTGGATGAAATTAGCCTGCGTGGCGCCAAGGGCGTCTTGATCAACATCACTGGCGGCGCCGATTTGACCCTGTTTGAGTTGGACGAAGCGGCCAATCGGATTCGCGAAGAGGTCGATCCAGACGCGAATATTATTGTCGGCTCCACTTTGGATACGACCTTGGAAGGGGTGATGCGGGTTTCTGTGGTCGCCACGGGCATTGATGCCGATCAATCCAATCATGCCTCGGCACTGCCATCGCGTCGCGCAGCAGCACCGATGGAAGATGCAGCACCAGAAGTGAAAGCTATTTCAGAGTACATATCCCACGTAAACGGAGGCTGTGGTGCAGCTCGTGATATTATAGAACAGGTTATGAAAGTAAGGGGTTTGTGGATGAGAGATTTTGAT
>ERZ767285.445-NODE-445-length-14682-cov-5.330024_pt1 | contig 14682 bp, 1 predicted proteins | sample MGYA00374953_ERZ767285 | MGnify/ENA primary metagenome ERZ767285 (study PRJEB28947, sample SAMN06267186) | marine metagenome | isolation source: Columbia River Estuary | place: USA:Columbia River Estuary, USA | collected 2013-07-23 ...
GAGGCAACAAGCAGAGTTTGAACAAACAACAGCGGAGTGGGAGCAGAAGAAAAAAGACTTGTACAAAGAATTAGCGATCATATCAGAGACAGTACACCAAACACGACAACATTCAAGGAATCAGTCAAGAATGTCCCGGGTAACTAGCTCGCGTACCAGCAGAGCACCAAGCCCCAGAAACTCAGTAAGGGAAACACTGGACCAAGCAGTCCTAAGACTGAACCAAAAGCGGACAGAGAGAAACCTTAATAAAAGGAAACAGGGCGTTATAGATGAGATATTAGATATGGAAGTCCCTAAAACGGAGAGTAAGTCAGCATATCTCACAGCTGAATGGACAGGGGAGGATGATGAAATTCCGCTCAATTGGGAAGAAAATTCAAGTGATGACGAAGACAAAAAGGAGGAAAAGAAAAAGCTGCATGCAGTCCGGATGAGGCTGAAGGTATACCAAGCACCAAAGAACAATTATATCTGTCCAGATGTAGACTGCAAATACACAAGCTCCAGGGTAGAAAAAATACCAGATCATGTCATAGCCAAACACGGAACCAACCTACCAATGGTAACGGAGGCACTACTAGAGATTGAAAGACTCAAGACAGTTCAGCAAGAAGCTAAAGCAGAGGAGAAAGCCATTAAGATCAAGCAGGAACAGGAGGAAAAGGAAGTAAAGATTCAAGAACAACTGGCAAACCTAGCAAAATATGCAAAATATATGGAAAATATGGAGGCACTCTTAGCTCTAAAAAAAGAGGAGGAGAAACCACCCAAAACCACGCCGGCCAAAACCAAAACCAACGGCCAAACAGATCCACAAGAAAGACCAAACTCAAAACCCGCTAACACAGGTTCTGCAAGGAACCCGTACTTTAGAGGAGGAACCAATGGCAACAGAGAAAGGGATGCGGACGGAAACGGAGGAGGAGGCGGTGATGATTCTTCAGACGACTCGGATGAAGATGAAAATAATTCAGATGATGAGGACGCCAGATTCAATAGAAACGACAGTGAAGATGAGGAGGATGATGGCGACAGCGGGGGCAACACTAACAGGCCTGATGAGGAAGATGTAGACACTAAAGAAAACACTACAAAACGCAATATAGTCCAATTGAACTTTAATCAGGCAAAATACATAACACCACAATGCTTGAAGCGCCCGAAAATAGCAAAACTTTTGGAATACTTTGCAGGAAAGGAAGCCCTCACAAGAAATGACTTGAAAAATGTGAATGGAGCCCACGGAACTAAGAACAAGAAACCACAATACTCCCTCAAAGTGGCCCCATGGTACGAGATAAAATACCTGAAGATCTTCAAAGAGTTGGGATACCCAAAAGCAGCGGATGATGACTTTGTGGAGTGGTATGATGCCTTCATAGAAGCAAGAAAGGATGGAGAATGGCTGGACGACGACGCTCGTCTACAAATATCAAACGGATACAACCAGCTGATGGAATCAGACAGCCGAAGACTGAAGACCCTGATGGAACATGCACCGAGATTGAGGAACAGGGCTAACCCAGATAGGATCACACCACAAGATGTAAAAAAGTGGATGGCGAGGGCAAGAGTGTACTGCATCAAGAACCAAATATACTGGAAGACTTTTGCAAAGTTCATGATCACAGATGTCACCCTCAACCCCAAGATCAAGGAACAACTAGACCTGAGAATGAACACCAGAACATTCAGGGAAGACAGTGCATGGACAATCTCAGTCTACATTGAGAGGATCATCAAAGAGATGCTCGAGCCTGAGGAAAGCTTCGGTGAAAGGGAGGACAGAATAGTGGACAAGCATGTCAGAGCACTACACAAGGAGGAATCCGCTACGATGCTGCGAGCAGAACTTGAGAGTGATGCACACCAACTGACATACTTGGACCCATCGTACTTAAAAACAAAGAGACAAGGAAACGGATACATCCATGAAGGAATCGCAAAGTTAAAAATGCAAGGCATTAAGCAGAGGCTGCTTGTATCCATCCTTAAGGCGGCCGACTATTACACGGATCTAAGCGTGATGTACAACAGCAGAAAGAAAAGCACAACAGTAGAGGAGGAGGAAGATAGGGATGTCATCAATGACCTGACGAAGATCTTGAAAAACAAAAAAGCAAGGAAGGAGAAAGAAGCAGAGGCACAGGTCTACAGTAACTACAGCAACAGTACAAGGACACAGCATCCTCAGAGACTCACAGCCACAGAGAGAGCCCTACACATGAGAATCGCAGAACTGGAGAAAGACAAACTGCTGTCGGAAAAAAGGTTCAAAGGACAACAAGGAGCAAACAAAGACTCTTTTTTAGGCGCAGGCAAAGACCCACCAAAAGCAAATAGGAAGAATGTGGGCGTTGGATTAAAAGTTCCATACTCAGACTATAAGAATCCATGTAGCAAATGTGATAAGATAAAGGACAAAACAGACAAACAAAAGAAGGCCCATTGTGCTGCCAGCCACCACTGCTGGAACCATGACGGAGAATACATGTGCACCAAAGCAGCAGCATGTAGGATTAGAACAGAGAAAGTAAAAGCACTGATAAAATACAGGGAAGGAAGAATGCCACCAGAAGCTTCCAGGGCAACAGTTAGCCGACTTCTGGAATTCACTGAGGAGGACCTAGAGGAAATCCCTGCAGACAGACCATGCTTAATAGGAGAACATTGCCTCCAACAGACAGGAGGAACACACTCATTAGTATGCAGAACCCAAATGGCCGAGATTGAGGCAGAAAATGGAGAGGGACCCCACCCTGCAACACCAGGCAAGGTAACTGTTGAGGAGCAACAAGAATTCAACCTCGACCTAAACAACGAATTTGCACCTTATGTAGTCAGACACTGCTACGAATATGAAAAGGACTATGGCTATGACCAGGAAGACCAGTGGTGGGAAGGCAACAATCACAATTGACGGTCGGCAGGGCATGCAAAGGTACGGAAAGCAAAGGTGCTGGAGGATGCCCGACGTAAAAAACCACCGGACAAACCTACAATAGAAACAATAGAATCCACAGAACCAAAAGTACGCCCATATGGCCCCAAGGTACAAACCATAGAAATTAAATCACAAAATAAGGAGGAAAAACCAAAAATATTCATACAATCCAAATCAATGCCAGGACCAATGAAAGAATATAAAAACCTAACAAATGGAGAACACATGGTTAAGATAGAAAAGGAATTAAGTAAAGGAATAGACCCATGTGAAAAAGGAATGGAATGTAACCAAGATAGAGAAATTAGGAAACCAGAAGAAAAAGAAAAGGAGACAGAGGAAAAGGAACTGAATTGGAAGCATGAAGAGCTGGTGCCAGAAGCACCCGACCCAATCCCAAACCCAATCCCAGACACAAACAGCATCCCAAGGATACCCCATGATCAAACAAAAATTAAGGAAGAAGAACAAATGAATAAACTTAAGGCTCAAAAAGGGGAAAATGAAAAGGAAGAGGTAAAAGAACTACAGACACAACTGGAACAACTAAAACTATTAGAAGCCCAGGGTGAAATATATGATCCAGAAAAAATGCTTAGTCAAAGTATAAAAGACAAAAAGGAAATGCTTAAACAAGGTATTCAAACACCAGGGACAAACCCAGTAAACATAGTAAGAATGGTACGAATGCTAAAGGACAAAGAAAATGAAAAGAAACCAGCTTGGGAGATAAAACAACAACAAAGAGTTAAGAGCATCCTAGAAAACCATATAGAAAAAGATGAAACCCCAACTTGGAAGAAAACCCAACAGCATAAGATAAACCAATGTTTGGAAGACCTACGGTTGGAAAACGAGGACCAGAAGGAATGGAAGGTCAAACAAGACAACATAATAAGGCAGTGCATGGAAGAACAATTTAATGAAGAGAAAGAGCAGAAAGAGAGGGAGGAGGAACTACTAAAGTTAGCAAATCCAGAAGTAATACAAGACACGGAACCTGAGGCACCGACAACGGACAATACGGAAAAGGTAGCTGCAGATACATATGACCTTGACATTGGCCGAGTAAGACCGGTAAAGGAAAGTCTGCCAACCATGAAACCAGAGGTCTTGAGTCAAGTGAAGATCATGAGTATCTTCACCGATCCCAAATACGACAAGGACGGATTCTGCGATACATGGAACGAGAGTAATGCAAACCTATTCTATAGATTCCAAAGACAAATTGAAATGACGGAAATGGAGGAACAAAACTGCGACCCAAACCTCGACCCCCAACAAGTCATTGAAGAAGATACAACGGAAAATGAAAAGGAAAAACCAATTGTAATATGCCAGGCTTCATGTAGTCACCATGCAATACAGGCAAACACAAACAGTCTCCAAGACGACAGCAAAATCAGAAGAGTCCAAGATATAGCAAAAAGAGAACAGCACAATGGTCCAGTGAACATCGAATTAGAGAAACCAGTAGGCTGGAGCAACTATGGAAACATAAAGGAAGAACGGAAAAGGGTGAGGCTTGAACAAAAAGGCGAATGTCCATACATGAAAATCACTCTATTAGGAAAAGAATTCACCGGTCTCATGGACAGTGGAGCAGGCCTGAGCCTCATATCACGGAAATCAGTAGACGCCCTAATGAAAAGTGACGAATGGAACCAATGCAAACAAGGAAAACCCGTGTTCAAAACAGACGAGACAGTGAATGCAGTGAACTGTGATGGCAAACAGCTAACAATTACCGGAAAGCTAATACTGCCAACAATGAAGATAGGAGGGCATGACCTCAACATTCAGTGTGAGTACTGGGTCATGGAATCCTCAGTGGATGAAATCCTGGTAGCTAACCGATGGCTAAAGCCACTCCAAGGAGCCATATCATATGAAGGAGACAACCAGTTCCTATACTTCAATCTGCCAAAACAGAAGCTAACAGCAGGAGGAAAGTATGCAGAACAACGACTGTTAACCAATGATCAAGATGAAAGAGAAATTTGTGAAGAGCCAGAGGAAACGGAAAACCAGAACGAGGAGGAACCGCTACCGGAGGAGGCCTCCACCACCACCAAATGCAACCAGGTGCATGTAACGACAAGGGTAAGTACCCAACCCAGAGCGCAGCAAGGCACTAGGTTTAGGACGATTATTGAGGCACATAACCAGACCACTATATATCTAAAAGGAAAAGAGGCAGAGACACTCCTCCAGCAATTCCCTGATCTAGTAAGCAAGAGACCAGAGCCTGAATTGGAAGGAAAATGGACAAGGAAAACACAATCAGTAATGATCAACAAGAAAACACCAGGCCTTATTACAAAGTGGAGAGCCCCATTTGAAGAGATAGAGAAAAGTAAGAAACAACACGGAAAAATGTCATTAACAATCATGAACCCGACAGAGAAAAGATTCAGATTACCATCAACTGTTAAAATAACCAACGACCGAAAAGTCAGATTCATTAAAGAAAGGGGCACAGATGACTCGGAAGCCCTGTTAGTCCTAGGACCAGAATCACTGAATACAATTCCAGCACTCAACAAAGAAGGGAAGGAAATTCAGGTTAGACGCATCACAGCAGCAGAGGTAGAAAGGGACATCCTACAAAAGGCGGAAACAACGTACGCCAATTACGTCATCGGCGAGAACTTGCTATCAGAAGCATTCCCAAATGGGGAACATCGGGAAGACTTCCCCGCAGATGACCCTAACAGAATTCCAGACACAGTCAGAGAATACCAAGGAGAAACGAACAGACAGGAAGAACACTCAACGGAATTTATGGAATACCCAAACATCAAAACAAACGGACCAATCATAACTTTGAAAGAGTACTCGCTTATGGGCGAGCTGCCGATATCAGATAAGTCAGGAGTCATAATCAAAACCATGGCGCATCTACTGGCTTCAGTAGGGTGTAGCATGCAGCTGGCATATTGCAAAAGACGGATACTACAACTAATCTTAAATAAATATTCACAAAAAGAAATAGTAACCATGAACAAACAACTACAGCTAGATTACCGCAAGAACAGAGTTCTGGAAATCTACAAGGTATGGCCAAGAACTCTAGCCCTGAAAGCTCACGTGTATTGCCTGGATGCAAGTTTAAACTTGAGAAGAATAAACCTGAACAAATTCAGCAAGACAGAGAAAGCTAGACAAAAAATGGCAGTAAATCAGTGTCTTGAAGCAAACATAAAAGCACTAGCAACTATGTTTATGATGTGTTGGGAAATGGTTAGAGAACAAGCACAAATATGGGGAATGGGGTTATACTATGCTGAAAGAAAAGTAAAACTCCCAAGCCTCACAGAAATAGAAGACAGTAAATCCAACAAAATATCCCCGGATGAACTGCAAGCAATTGGAATAGCAAGGGCAATGCTTGACCAGGCCGTAAGTACACCAGAAAAAGAAAATCAGATAACCTGCAAAAGCCACCTAAAAACAGGCTGCCGGTTTGGAAAAATACAGGCCATCTACAAAAACCGACAAGAACTGGAGGACATAATTATGCCAAAGGTAAAATGTTACCAAAAACAGAATCTAACTACGGAAGAAGCGGGACAAATAAATCAAGCGGAATATGAGAAACGACATAAGGAAGCCAATGAACAAATCACCCATCAGGCACAAAACAAAATGGGAAAAATCACAGATCTCAACCAACTTAAGCCACAGGAAGTTCAAGAATTTATGGAATACAGCAAGTCCACCGCTGCCCTACATGAGTTCTTTGCAGGACAGACAGGAATGCATATAGACAAATTGATTCCACAAGCGGAATTCCTTAAATCCCTCAAACAAATCGATCTGGTAGACTTCGGAGGTGATAGAGAAGTAATGATCAGGCACTGGATAGACCACCCAATCATGCGGAAAGATTTTGACCGTTTTTATTCAATGTTCAAAGACAGAGCCTTCCAAAACGTATCAAAGAGATGCTCCGTACCAGACCACCCGCCAAGGCACTATTTCAACAATAAGGATGACTGCCCAACACCCCTACACAACCCGGAAACAGGACTAGTAAAACCCGAGTATTTGGCATACCTGTGTAGCCAGCTCGTTGACGAAAATTCAGAGATGCTGAAACCAAAGTATCACTTGGAACTCACTCACCTAGCTCTGGTGTTGTACGTCAACCAACATTGCATCTCACTACACAATAGCCATGTAGGGTTATTCAGAAAAGATGTCTACATGGCAAGAGCACTAATAACCAACACTGCTGAAATTGCAGCAAAACCAAACAAGGCCCAAACAGAAATAGAGGACTTAGACATCACTGACAAACTAGAAGAATTGAAACACAATAACAGAATAATAGAAACAAGTTACAGCCCATATACCACAAATGTAAGAGTAGTCCCAAAGTCAAAACCAGCAAAAACATTACAGTTCTCTAAAGACAGTGGAATCCTTGATTACCTGCTAAGTCTGTCAGAAAAACAGTTGGATGAAATCCAGGAAACAAGTGATGCAATAACAGAGAAAAAGTTGGAACTGGAAAAGGTTTTAGTCTCGGAAGAGGATGAACAAATGTATGCAGAGATGATAGAAAAGACAAAAAGGGAACAAACGGAAATAGAGGAATTGGAAAGACAACAAAAGCTAAATATGCCAGAGGAAGTAGTAAAAATTAATAGAATACGGCGGAAAGATCAAAGCAGGAAGATCCCCATGGGAAAACCAACCATCCAAGAAAGGGGGACAATAAAGATATCAACACCGGCAACAAAACTAATTGTCACTAACATCCAGAACCCCGACAATACGGAAAAAATATGGGAGAACCCGTCAGAGGAAGATAAGGTTGAGAGCAGGAACCTCTGGGAAACGGACCCTGACGGATTAGAACCAATATGCGAGAAAAAGACCAGATTCGGTTTCACAAGGATTATAGAATACGACCAACCCAAAGGTAACCAGAAAGGAGAGAACTGGAGAATTAGCCCACTGCTCTTTGAATCAAAAGGGGAAGCCGAACTTTATAACCTACTGAATAAACGACAAAGCATAGGATATGACTCAAGAGACACCCTACTCAGCAAAACTGATAAATTACTAGTAGAGAAGCTTTTTGACACAAAAAGGAAATTCAAACCCCAGTTTGTAGCAACACTAAAACTAATAAACGGAAAATGGTCAAACAACAACACCTTAGCCACCACACATGCTCTAAACAGGCTTATACAGGATATGTCAGGAAGGTCAGCAAACAACAGGATTGCACAACATGAAGGCCGAGAATGGCAAATACTAAAGACAATAGCAGAAAAATATGGACAGGAAAATGGAGATAGAGAACGAGAACATCAGGAAACAGAAGTAAGAAAACTCAGAGAGAGAAAACGGTATGAGGAAGAGATAGAAACGGAAGAAAAAGACCACCACCAAGAGGAAGCACTACGGATTATGAAAATGGGCCTAATCCCCACTCGGGCCCCAGCCACGCTAGTTTCAGCAAAGGATAACTCATCACCATTGACAGCTATGATATCGGAAGCAAGGGATAAGATACATCGACTTATCACAGCTACATCCCCGGTAACACTAGACAAGGTCACACAAGTCAGGACACAAGGACAACAATCTAAACCAAACATAGGGCTCATCAGGGATGTGGAAACACACTTGGGAAGAGCAATTATGCACAGGGATTGTCAGGAAAGTAACCTCCTAGCCAATGTAGGCATACTGATTTCAAATGGTAGAAGAGCCCTGAATAATCTACACAGACATGTGGCAAAACAGAAAGTAGAAAAGGAGGGAATGGATATAGTTAAGACCATGCTGCCAGATGAAGTACAAAACTGGCAAAAAGCCTCCACAAAGCAAGCAATCACAGCAAAAGGAGGAGTTGACAAGTTCTTTACAGCAGTAGCAGACTCTTACCAAATACCAATCATGGTAGCATTTGGACTAAGTAAACAAAGAATGATAAGAGAGGAACAACGGCCATTTTTGGAAACCACAAAAATTAAGATCTATGGGCCAGGTTATTTGACAGACAACCAGAAGGATTATGCCTGCTTGGGCTTTGAGGAAAGCTCAAAAGAAACTTACCAATACCGTCCAACCAATAAGACGTACGTAAGGGACCTAATAGGAAACAACCAAAGAGGAAAGGAGATAACGGAGTTCACGTTAGAGGAAGTATTGAAAGGAATACAAACAATCGCGGAAGAAGATAATGAACTGAAGAGCAGAGACCGGTTTATACGGGCGGACTTCCCGCATCTACAAATCAGAGCATGGGTGAGAAGGAGAGCATACAGAGTCATTGCCAATAGCCAACAAAACAATAGGTTCCAACTCCCATGCAACACAGTCTTCCAAAGTAATGAAAAGATCGAAAATTTCCTAGCAAATTCAGACGCATTTAGTAACTTCGACCTCACGTCATTCTATGACCAAATACAATGCGATGCCCTGACCAGCATTCTTAACACCATACTATATATGGGAAGGGAGTACTCCCCACTAGTGTGCCCTCAAGGATCAACAAATGCACCACTAGCAGCCACTAATATTGTCAGGGACATGCTACACCATGTCAACAACTCGCTAATCACCCGAGATATGGTAAAACCAAGGACAGATATAAACAAAATGAAACTAGATAAATCATCACGGAAAATGACAATAGAAGAGTCGTACGGAAATGTAGCACCAATTGATCTACCAGGAGCAAAACTCCTGTATGAAACAATCCAAAGAGACACGTTAGAAGACGGAAAAACACTACGAGGAAACACGGAAAAACACTTTCTCCCGATGACACCGGAGGAAAGACATGAGGCAAGGACAGGCCAGGATAAGACATCACTTCTCGGCACAGTGGCCTTAATAGACGACTTCACAATAGGCAATAGTTATCCCAAAGAATGGATGAAGACAGCAACGGAGGAGGAAAGAAATAGACTAAAGTTTACCATACACACAACAAGCCTGCACCAACTCTTCATCAGTATGATGCAGATGTCAGAGTATAACAAGGAGAAAAATATCCTTCAGCCAGCAAAACTGAACATAAGAAAGTCAACACACGGAGCAGAAATGGCAGTCTTTCTCGGAAAAATATTCAGACCAGGACAGAAAATCATCGACCTGGCACATTACAAGAATGCCAGCTGCTTAAAGACCTTACCGGAAACAGGAGCACTACTAATAAGTGCAATAGCATTTATGAATCACTTCACTAAATCGATACGCAATTTCGCGTCAAATTCAGCAGCACTAAGAGCATTTGCAGACAAAATATCAGGAATAAAGAAGATAGCATGGGAAGATCACCCAGACATGGTCAAGGACTACCTAAGACTAGTAGAATTAATCCATGCCCACTCAGGACTAGCAGTCATCCCAAAAGACCTGAACCAAATACATGCCCTCCTATTGGCATCGGATGCAAGCAACAAAACCATTGGCTATAGTCTAGGAATAGCACTCAAACCGGAAAAAAAGGAAGACACTCCGGAAGACACAATAGGACAGACAGACATGAAATTAGTAAGCTATAATAGCAGGAATCTGAGCACTAACATTCTCAACAGCCAGATAGGATGTAAAGAAGTGATAGCAGCTGTAATGGCAATCACTTCAGAAGAACCACTATTAAGATTGTTAATCAATAAGCCCAAATTCTTGTTGATCGACAACGCCGTGTTGGTCGGCCTACTGAATCAACTAGAAGACACTGACCAACTAGCCAATCACTTCCTTGCCCACCCAGATTACAAAGAATGGGTTGAAAAATTATATATGTTGGTCCACAAATACAAGATCAAAGTCCTACTGGTATCAAGCGCCCTGCAAATGGCGGACATATTATCAAGACACAGCACAGAAGACACAGAAACAGAAACGGAAAAGGAAACAAAACGAAAAGCCCAACAAGCCAAGGTAGATTTCAGCAAATGTACATCTCATACCAGCCGATCTATGGAATGCGAGATCTGCCCCGGATGCAATGTATTTTGTCAAAGAAAAGGAAATCACTCGGACTGTAAATTCAATATCAGAAACAAAGCACAGGACCACCCAAACATCCCCTGCTATGAGTCATCAGAGCCTGCAACCATCCAGGTAGAAGGAAAAGAAGTAGAGTACAAGACGGGGACCTTGAAGTTTACCCCAGAGAAACATACGGAAATGAAGGTAGAGAAGATTATAGAAAGACATAATGAGTTTGAGCGATGGGATATTGAGGACATGGCTAATGCAGACGACCACCGTCTACAAGGAATACGTCAAACAGTGAAAGATGGTATGATCACGGAATTTGGAAAGAAGGAAATAGAAGCAATGAATCAGTTAATGCGTGACTTAGAAGATTCAAGAGTAAGAAGAATAGGACAAGGTGTGTGGGAAAAGAACACTAACCCTATCACAAAGCAAGGAGAGCTCCCTGAAGGCTTCAAAGTAACGGAAAGAGATGACCAGAAAATTGCACCAGAACATAACGACACCACTATAGTTCTATTTGCATCACTAACAAGAAGCTTCAAATATAACACAACATACAACAAAGGCCTGCAAAAGACAGCAGTAGAGCAGTTCTATAGGAAAGCAGGCCAAGTAACCAGATACACTGTGAACGATCAACCTTACGTTGTGGTCACAGTTCCCCCATTCCAGCCAGGAGAGACCACAGTATCAGGTGAACAGATATTTAGACTGCTAGCAGCAACAACACAGAAATTGGAGGAAGAAGACAAGAACAGAAACATCATCTTCGACGCGGACCTGCTGTGGCATTATTTCAAGCTGAAACCAGAACTAGCCTTGACAGCAATCACAATGGCAATGGCCCATGCAAAAGCAATGTTCACATCAGTAACAGTTCAAGCAACAAAAAAACTTATGAAAGAAACAAAGAAAACGGAATCCAACACCCTACACAAACAACTCCCAGTAATTGTAAACAAACAAAGACTATACAACATCAGCATCCCACTAGACAATACAGGGAGAGCACCGAACTTAGCGGAAACAATCCGTGAAGCGACTAACATAATATTAACACCAACAAACTATGCAATAGAATTCAATGAAGGAATGGCCAGATACAACGACAACCTAAATCTGAGTATGGCAAATGCAATCAGGATATTCAGAGAGAACACGTCAACCAGAAACGGAAAGTACAAACAAAATTACCTTCCCAGACATTACGTTAGGCCCGCATCAACAAGAGGACAGAGGAAAACACAACAAAGACTTATGGAAGAAGAAATGGAAAGAAATAAGGTCTTCCAAGATAGACTGGAAAATGGAACGGGAGAGGAAGAAGAGGACGAAATGTTCAACTCGACGGAAATGAATGAAGTAACCCACCCACAGTTCCAGGACCCAATAATACAAAGAACATTGGCACACAGAAAACTGCAACGTTACCAAGCAGATGACGACAAAATATCATACATCATTGAAACAGTTAAGGAAAAACAGAACAGAAACAAGAGAACCTTCTTGAAAAGACCACAAACTGGTAGGAAGGGTACTCTCGAGTTTTACCTTGTGGACAATGTACTATACGCATACCAGGAAGGAGAAGGAAAGGGCAAACCAGTTCTGCCCCAAGGCATGATAGTCACGGAAGTATATAGAGCACATAGAAATACCGGACACAACGGAGGAGAGGTAGCTATAGAATATCTCAGACACAAGTTCCACCACTCAACAGCCACAAGTGATGAAACGTTGGAGGAAGCTGTAGGAAAACTCCTACCCTGCCTAACATGTATGTACAGGAAGAGATTAACACTGACACGAGGCGTGTTAGCATATGCTGAAAGTAGGTCTATCCTAATGACATTAGGAGGAGAACCGTGTTCAGTTTGGTCACATGACATTCTGCACCTAATTAGTAAAGACGAGTATGAAATCCCTGAAAAGTATTTGTCACTCATATGCTGTAATGGCTGTGGAATGGCCCATACGAAACTTGGAGCAGAGGCAACTAGCGGATTTATTTCCCAGCATTGCCTCGACTTCATTTTCTTTAGTGGATTCACACCCCGTCTTCTAATCACGGATAAAGCAGCGTCAGAAGTAAAGGGTAGAATGGAGGAACTTATCCAAAACTTAAATGTAGTCATCAACAAAGCAAACTACAAAGAACTAAAGAGAGAAAAGGAAGAAATAGAAAGAAGGCATAAGGAGCGAGCAGAAGCCAATTCAGAAAAGGAACAGACGGAATCCATAAACGAAGGAGAGGAAGGAAAATTGTTAAAGGATTTAACCACAACGGAAAGGAACCTGGTACTAAATGACGCATCAGAAGATGACCAACCACCACTGGGAAATCTAGTTAGAACTCACAACCCGGTCAGCTACTTAAGTCAGCATCCACAAACAGGAACATCACTAGGAAAACTGGACAGAATGGGAAGATCTCTGGATGAGTATTTGAGAATCAGGATGTCAGACACAACGACACCAAGAGCAAGAGATGGTAGCTACGTGGCCATGCTAATTTACGCATGGGTCTATTGCAACAATTTTCTGATCAAGGACCCAAGGACAGGCATAACACCAGCAGAAGCACACCTAGGGCTCTGGAGAGCAGAAAACCTTACAACCCTCAACCGAAACATCATCGAAGGACCCACACTAGACAGAAACTCGACAACAGGAAAGTTACAACACCTACTAGAGAAAGCTTATGAAAGAAAGAAAATGGTAGACAACATCACAAAATCAGCAAACGACTTAAGACGTAAACAACTAAATCAGAGAGGAACAGTATTGGAAACAGAAGACATCAGAGAAATGTTCCCGCCACTAACCGTGGTACTATTAAAGACGGATTTGAATATGAGTAAGGTAGACAAAAGGTCACCAAACCTAGGTCCCTTCTTTGTAATATCACACAAAAACAATGTTATCAATATGATGGAATTGAAAACGGGAAAAATCCTGAGAAGATCATACAGAAATATCGTAAAACTCTTGCCATCAGACGAACTTCTATCAATGGATGCATTCCCAAAATGGATGGACAATCATCCCCGCAGCATAGTAGATAATGAAACCACAACATCGACAATGTCAACCCAAGAAGCAACGGAAGAATACAAGACAGCCCTAAACAATATTGCCGAGCTATATAGCTTCCTGGCCCCAGTACTTCCCTCAGTAGCAGAAACAGAGAAAACAATCAACCTATACAGGAAAGCAGGACAGGAAGAAAGTAACAGTAAAGATAAAACAAATAATACAATGATCATGGAAGAAGAAGATCCCAATCAAGAACTAGACACAGAAGACCAGGAAGGGGAGGACATGGAAAACAGCACCAGTGATGAGGAAGAACAAGAAGGAGAGAACAATGAAACAGAAGAGGAAGAAAGCAACAAAAAACGAGTAGGATGGAATATGGATCACTTATCAGAGGAAGCAAAAAAGAAGGAAGATAAAAGAATGGAAACAGATGTGGCATTTGACATAGCCCCAGTAATCGATATCCACGTACCACATGATGAAGCCAACCCAACACCAGCCACACAACTGCAAGGATCAGAAAAGAAGAAAAAGAAAAAAGTGGCCATACGGGAACCAAGGCGCTCAGCACGACCCAGAGGAGGGCTCCCAGCCAGATATCAAGATTAGCCAATCAGCTGTAACTATTCAGACAGGGCTAAGTATACAGAAGGAGAAAAGGAAAGGAAAGGAAAAAAAATCAGGACAGTTACCCATAATCACAAACATCTCATAATGTA
>ERZ767285.450-NODE-450-length-14564-cov-3.220474_pt1 | contig 14564 bp, 16 predicted proteins | sample MGYA00374953_ERZ767285 | MGnify/ENA primary metagenome ERZ767285 (study PRJEB28947, sample SAMN06267186) | marine metagenome | isolation source: Columbia River Estuary | place: USA:Columbia River Estuary, USA | collected 2013-07-23 ...
AAAACTTACGGTTAAGTTTTGAAGTTTTTAAAAATATCAATGAAGAACCTATAAATGATTGGATAGATACTGATGCAACTATTAATGGAAAAACCATTGCTCTAGATGGAGACAAAATAAATGGTGATGCTTTGTACATACAATTGTATAGGAAAACAGAACATTGGCAGAGTTATCTTTTTTACCGAAATATTTCACCTCAGTACAGATCTGACGTTGGTTTTGTGGTTAAAAATAATCGTCGTTGGGGAACTCTTTTTCATGAGTATAACAATATCATTAATAAACCTGCTCTTCAGTCTTTTAGCTTTGGAACCAAAATAGATCTCGTATATACTTTTGAAGATTTATATAAAAATTTTAGTGTAGATTTATTTGCTTCTATTAAAACCTTTGGGCAAACTGAACTTAAATACACCCTTGATTATGATGCAGTAAAAACCTTTTTAGAGGTTCGTTTTAATAATTTACCAACACATTCTTTCTCTTTAAATGGCTCACCAAGTGAATCATTTAACTTTAGAGCAAGTATAGACAGCGGAAAAGATCTTTCTGTAAATGAAGAAGTTCCTGAGGTAGGTAAACTTAAGTCTTCTTTTCTAAGCTTAAATTTTCAAGTGAATGATAATTTAATTATTAATCCATCTCTAAGGTATTCAAAACTTGAACGTTTAGATGGAAGCGGAAACTATTTTGAGGGAAACATTGCTCGTTTAAACGTGAGATATCAATTTAGCAATGCCTTTAATATTAGACTTATTTCGCAAAAAAACACCTTTACCAATCAGTTTTTTATTCAGCCATTGGTGCAATGGAATCCTAACCCATCAACAATATTTTACTTTGGTGGTAATCAAAACACCATAGAAGAGATTGAAGGTGCTCACTTTCAATTGCTGCAATTTAATCAAACCCAATTCTTTTTTAAATTTCAATACTTAATTGGTCTTTAAAATCTAATGTTGTAGAACTAAGATCATATAAATAAAACTCTATGAGAGAATCATGTTTTTTTAGTCATCTTATTCATAAGTTTAATGTGATTTATGACTGATACAAAGAGATGAAAAAATAATCCTTTTATGTTGTAATTTTTTTTTTACTTTTAGAGAATGAATAACAACTTTTCTGCCAAAATTGATGGAGCAGAGATATCATGGTTTGCTCCACTGTGCGATGGAGACGATGATTTTCTGGGAAATCGCAACCCTCTCTACAAAAGTTCATGGGAGAATACATCTACTATTGTTAGCACTGCTGATGAATTGGGCTTTAAAAATGTTTTGTGTCCTTCCTCTTATCAAGTAGGTCAAGACCCCATATCTTTTGCTGCAGGAATGGCAACTATCACAAAACAAATAAATTTTCTGGTAGCCATTAGATGTGGGGAGTTACACCCACCTATGTTGGCTAGAACTATCGCTTCACTAGATCATATGCTCAAAGGACGCCTTACCATTAATATTATTTCATCAGACTTGCCAGGAATGAAATTATCTTCAAAAGAACGCTATGCTCGTTCTAGGGAGGTCATTCAAATTCTAAAACAATCTTGGACACAAGATCAAATTAAATTTAAAGGAAAGTATTACCAGTTAGATCTAAACACAAGACCTGTAAAACCCTACCAACAAAATGGTGGCCCACTACTATATTTTGGTGGCTATTCTCCAGATGGGGTAGATCTTTGTGCAGAATTCTGTGATGTCTACCTGATGTGGCCTGAGACAGAATTTAAATTAAAGAATTTAATGGATGTGATGACTCTAAAAGCAGCATCATACAAGCGAACAGTAAAATTTGGCTTGCGAGTTCATGTAATTGTTCGTGAAACTGAAAAAGAAGCTCGTGATTATGCAGATAGTTTAATTTCTAAATTAGATATTAAAATGGGAACTGACATCCGAAACAGAGCTCAAGACGCAACTTCATTAGGGGTTGCTAGGCAGTCGCAATTACGTGAAGAAGCGGATGAAAAATATTATGTAGAACCTAACTTATGGACAGGAATAGGATTAGCACGTTCAGGTTGTGGTGCAGCTATTGTTGGAAACCCCGATCAAGTTGTGGCAAAAATTGAACACTATATAGAAATGGGAATTAATTCTTTTATATTTTCTGGATACCCCCATCAAAAAGAATGTGAATTGTTCGCAAAATTAGTACTCCCAAGATTAAAGACTGTTTCCTTACCAGAAGTATTTGGACGCATGCCAAAAAACATCCCTAATAGTCCTTTAGCTAACGGACCAAGAAAATAATTATGATAGATTTTATAATTGTAATCACTTATTTTGTAGTCATATTATTGGTAGCTCTTCGCGGTAAAATTAGTGCAGATAGTTCCGCTGATGAGTACTTTCTTAGCTCAAGAAATTTACCATGGTACTCTATTGCTCTTTCTACCATTGCCACAAACATTCAAGGATATCAGTTTTTAGGAATGATGGGGTCTGCTTATCTTTTTGGTTTAGCTCAAGCCAATCTTGAAATTAATGCAGTACAAGGAATTTTATTAGGTGCTTTTGTTTTTGTTCCTCTTTTTTTAAAAGAAAAAATAACCACCATTACACAGTTTATTTCCAAAAAATTAGGAAAACGTATTGCTCTTTTTTACTCACTAACCAACATGGCTCTTTTTGCAACTGTAACTCTTGGAGCTGCTCTTTTTTGGGGGGCCTATGCAGCAGATATGGTCTTTAGTGAACAGTTGTCTTTTCTGAGTGAAAATAGAATGATTCGTATAGCCATATTAATAGTTATACTTGGAGTGTTTTCAGCAATATACACCTATTTTGGAGGTCTAAGTGCTGTTGTAAAAACAGATATCATTCAATTTGGAACATTACTTCTTGGAGGTATTGTAGTTTGTTTAACTGCTGTTTATCATTTGGGAGGTTGGGAACAATTATATATAAAAGTTCCTGAAAAAATGCATCTTCATTTACCTAGCGATCATTCTACATTACCCTGGACGCATTTGTTTGGTTTATTCTTTTTAAATATAAATTATTGGTGTGCCAATCAAACTGTTATTCAAAGAGCCTTAGCTGCAAAAAGTGTGGCTCATGCACAAACAGGTTTAATGGTTGGTGGCTTACTTAAGTATTTCATGGCTGTTATAATTATAGTTCCAGGAATTGCCTTATATGGAATTCTTGGCGATAGTCTTTCTGAACCAGACTTAGCTTTTCCTTACCTAGTAAAAACATACCTGCCAAATGGAGTAAAGGGAATCATTCTCTGTGGATTATTTGCATCATTAATGAGTACCGTAGACTCTACTTTTAATTCATTAGCTACACTTTGGTCTACAGATGTTTATGCAACTTATATAAATAAGAAGGCAACCGATCGTGAAAAAATTAATGCTGGTCGTAAAACCATTCTATTTAGTCTTGGAACAGCATTAATTATGGGTTTCATTTTATTGTATTTAAAATTTGATAACCCTGATTCAGCATTTACTCACACCCTAAATAATCTTCGTTATTATATTAATTGTGGGATCGTGGTATTAATTTGTGCGGCAGTTTTATTAATAAAACCTAATAGAAAAATTGTTTTAATGGCTTTTATTGCCTCACTACCAATTAATATTGCGCTTCAATTATTATTTCCTGAAATGAATTATTTTTTAAGAGCCTTTTGGGTTATAGCATCGAGTTTAGGTTTTGCATTACTTGGAAACAAAGGAAGAATTCACAAGCTGAGTTCTCTTTTTCAACCCTCCAGCATAAGAATTAGAAATTGGGGAATTGCTTTAGCAATAAGTTTATTTGCACTTCATATTATTTTTCATTAACCAAAAAAATAAAAATATACCAAAATGACTATAATAACCAACAGACTTAGTATAGTGCTACTTTTTATGAGCCTTTGTATAAATGCTCAAAATAAAAAAGAAATCATTTATTTTGAAAGTGCTAACCCTTTTTCATTAAGTGATATTATTACAGATTTGAAAAGTCAAGAAAAACAACAAGTTTTTGGACAACTCATAACTCCTGTCGACAGCTTGAATCCTGACAAAAAATACCCTTTAATAATTGGAGTTGCTGGAAGTATGGGATGGAGAAAACATCACTTAGATTACCTTAAAATGTATCAAAAACAAGGGTTTGCTACATTTCAACTCAATAGTTTTAAAAGTAGAGGAATTACCTCAACAGTAGGATCACAAGATGAAGTTACCATTGCTGCTGTTATTCTTGATGCATATAGAGCATTAGAAAAACTTGCTAAGCATCCTAAAATTAATAAGGATAAAGTTGCATTAACTGGTTGGAGTTTAGGTGGTGGAGTAACATTATTCGCTGGGTGGATGCCTTTAAAAGAAGCCATTACAGATCAAGTGAGTTTTGCTGCACATTTGGCTTTTTATCCACCGTGTTTTATAAATCCAGAGAATTTATCCTTTACAAAAGCTCCTATTCATATTTTAATAGGTGAGGTAGATAACTGGACACCTGCTAAACCCTGTATAAATCTCGTTGAAAAACTATCTGATAAAACCAATATAAGCATCACTACATATCCAGATGCTCATCACGGGTTTGATAGTGAAGAACCTGTTGTTTGGAATGAAAAAGGATATAGTTTTAAAGATTGTTTATTTGATTTAACTGCGGAAGGAGACGTTTTGATGAATTATTTGAGGTTACCAATGTCTAGTCCTATGTTGCAAAAGATTGGTTTTCTCTTCTGTGTTGATAAAGGAGTAAATGTTGGTGGTAACTTAGATGCTAGAAAAAAATCTTTGGCATTTGCCAAAGATTTTATGAATAATAAATTGTTAAAACTTGAATAATAAAGCTCTAAAAAATGAGTTTATTGCATTGTTTTTCCTACAAAAACATTCACTTTTGAATTAATAGGATTTCCACTAGCTCGTCTATTCATAACTACTTGACCACAATGCCATATCGCATCTGAAATTGGACCATTAATCATATTCCAAAAAGGAAATGACATTTTATTACCTCCTTGATTTAGAGTGATTGTTAAGGTTGACAAATCTTCGATTTCTTCAAGACTATTGTAAACATATTGAAGGTTTTTCAGAGTTTTTTCTCTTAAACCCTGATAATTTAATTTATCTTGTGAAAAATCAAATTCTTTACCATCTATGGTAAGAACCATTGCAAGAGTTAATCCATAGATGTGTTCTATTACTTCAAAAGTAGATCTACTGTCTTGGCTTGGTTTATAATTTAAATCTTCTTCTTTTAAAGATTCTGTTGACCAATAAAATCGATATCCTAATCCTTCAATCATTCTTGATACAACACTTGTTGATGAATATTCTGATGGATACTCTCCTATTTCATGAAATGGTAATTGATCTTGTTGTGCATTCATACTTAACGTTATTAATAAAAAAAAATATATACTTTTCATTGATGTTTTTTTAAATAATTATCTCTAGTTTTAATATAAAACTAATTTAATAAAAAAATTATATATATTTATAAATAGTCTAAAAATTATAGTAATTCCATTAAAATAACTTTAAAAGTATGTCATTTAAACTCTTAAAAAGAGCTAGGTTAAACTCAAAAAACTCTTCTGGATATTTGAAATATGCTATTGGTGAAATTATACTTGTTGCTCTGGGCATATTGATTGCTTTACAAGTGAATAATATGAACCAATCTCGATTAGAGAAAAAAGCGTTGAAAAACTATTTTGAAAAAATAAAATCAAATGTTCAATTAGATATGATAGAATCTAAAAAACTTTTGAAATTCAGAACTGATCATGCCCATGCTTGCAACGAAGTTTCTCAAATGCTCATTGAAAATGATTTTTCAAATCAATTAAAAATACAACAATCTATTTTTGATATGATTATAGAAAAACAATTAAATTATAATAGATCTGCATTTGAATCTCTAAAAAGTTCTGGTTTTTTAAGACATCTTCATAAAAAAAGTCTTGAAAAATTATTGTACAGTTATTATGATCAAATTAATGAAATAGAAATGTTTGAGATAGATCAACGAGATTGGGCTAATGCACTTGAATTGGAGTTAGACAAAAATGGATTTATCTATGAATGGACACAAATAGGAAAGAAAGTTCATAAAAATTTATTTACTCAAATATCTTGGTACACCAAATCATTAAAATCTCACGATGGACATAAAATTATAATGAGACTTCTTTTTAGAGGTGGTTCAAATACTTCTCTTCTTACAGGTTTATACGAAAATCATATCCAAAGCTCAAAAACCCTATTGAAAGAAATGGATTTGTATTTAAAAGAACTATAAATTAATTGTAATTAACAATTAATTTATTATTTTAGTTTTTCAAAAAAATTATTAACTAATCTATTTTTTAATTAAACTAAAATTATGAAAAAACTACTTTTAGGAGTTGTATTATTTGCATCTCTTTCAATGACAGCTCAGTATTATTCTATAACTTATGTATCTGTAGATTCAGATGATATTGCAGAGTTTGAGCGAAAAGAAACAACGTATTGGTCAAAAGTAAAGAAGGCCGCCATAGATAGAGGAGAACAAAATCTTTGGTTACTCGCACGTAAAGTAGGTACCGCTGGCAATAATGACGTTAATTATGCCTTTGTTAATGGCTATCCATCCCTGGAAGCTATGACAAGTACTTCATGGAATGCAGAATCATTAGGTTTTGATGTACAAGATGCGATGTCTCCATATACTGTATATGAAATTCACAATTATAAGATTTTAGATCAAATTCCTGGACAAGGAGGAAAATATTCTGTTTGGAATTATGCTCGTCCAAAAAACATGAAAGGATTTGTAAGTGAAAATCAAGACTTATGGAAGCCTATGATGGAAAAAACAATTAAAGAAGATAAAACTGGATTAACAAATTGGGGTATTGGAGCTAAAATTTATCCAATGGGCCAAGATGAAAGTACAGTAATGACTTGGGACGGTTATAAAACTCTTGTTGATGCAATGAAAGCTTTAGATGTGTCAGATTTTACACCGCCATCAAAATCAAAAATGACTGAATATGATCCAGACGGATTTAGACTTCGCGTAATATGGGAACAAGTAATGGCAGTTCAACAATAAAACTTAAAATTTTAGAAAAATGAAAAAAATAATAGTTTTGATCTTAATGGCAACTGTTTCAATTTCTTGTACCAATAGTAATGAATCAGAATCAAAAAGCACTCCCAATCAAATTGGAGTTGAAATTCCTAATGACAGTACAAGAATATCTCTTTACGGAGGAGATATGAACACTACAAAACTTTGGGAAACCTATATTAAAGCACACAATGAAAAAGACCTAAAAACAATTGAAAGTATAAATGATGATGCTTTTAAAGGGTATCCACCAAATGGGGATGTAATTGATGGTTCTAAAGCTCATATTGGATTTTTAGAGGAATGGTTTAACAATAGTAGTCCGATGTGGAGAACTAAATATATGATTGCTAACGAATTTACAGATAACAAAGGTGTGTTAAATCAATGGGTAACTTCTGGCCAGGATCTAACCGACACGGTAGATGGTGAAGAAGTTACTGTTCATCATGTTCATGATGCTCTATTTGTAAATGGAAAAATAAAGATGATTTATGTATATGAGAGAGCAAAAGCTAATGAATAAACATCAACCTTATTTTTAATAACTTATAACCTCATCTATAGATGAGGTTATTTTTTTAAAATTGTATCTACTTTTCAATATAAAAAATTTATCTTCAAAGCCTATTTATCACTATTTACAACTTATAACCTATGATGCTATTCTTATCATTTTTTGGATTTACAGCTTTAGTGGCTATCATTTCCTACTTAAAAACTAGAAATATTAAGGAAACTTCTTCAGATGGATACTTTCTTGGAGGAAGGAGCTTAACTGCAGGAGTAATAGCGGGATCCCTTTTACTTACCAATTTATCAACTGAGCAAATAGTTGGTCTTAACGGATCTGCATACCAAAGTGGATTATCTGTGATGGTTTGGGAAACTCTTGCCGCTATTGCAATGGTGGTAACAGCAATATTTTTATTGCCAAGATATTTAAAAGGTGGATTAACAACTGTTCCTGGATTTTTAGCAAAACGTTTTGATGTTACAACAAAGACATTAACCTCTATTTTATTTCTATCTGGTTATGTAGTGGTATTGCTCCCTGTGATTTTATATTCTGGGTCATTAGCAATTAGCGGTATGTTTGACATCCCCCAATTACTGGGAGTAACGCATACCCAATCTATTTGGATTTGCGTATGGGGTATAGGAATTATTGGATCTATATATGCCGTATTTGGTGGTTTAAAAGCTGTTGCTGTATCAGATTCTATCAATGCAATTGGATTGTTAATTGGTGGCCTCTTAATCCCAGTTTTTGGCTTATTAATGATTGGTGATGGGAGTCTTTTAGAAGGTCTTTCTGTTTTAACAACAGAAAATCCAGAGAAGTTTAAATCTATGGGTGGCCCTACTGATCCTGTCCCATTTTATACCATATTTACAGGAATGATGTTGGTACAATTATTTTATTGGGGGACCAATCAACAAATTATTCAAAGAGCTCTAGGAGCTAAAGATCTAAAGGAAGGCCAAAAAGGGTTATTACTAGCTTCATTTATAAAAATACTAGGCCCTATTATTGTAGTATTACCGGGTATTATTGCCTTTCATCTATTTCAAGGAAATTTAGAAAGTGCAGATTCTGCCTATCCTATGTTAGTTAAAAAAGTACTCCCTACTGCATGGGTAGGTTTCTTTGCTGCAGTATTATTTGGAGCTATTTTAAGTTCTTTTAATAGTGTATTAAACAGCTCTGTTACCTTATTTGGAATTGATGTTTACAAACAACACATCAATAAAGAGGCAGATGAGAAAACAATTGTAAAATATGGAAAAATCTTTGGTGTTGTTTTAGCGATTGCTGCTATGTTTATTGCTCCGCTGATTGCTAACGCTGGAAGTTTATTTGACTATCTCCAAGAGATTAACGGAATTTACAGTATTCCTATTTTAACCATTATTGTAGTAGGTTATTTAACTAAACGTGTACCAGCTATTGCGGCTAAAATTGGACTAGCTTCTGGTTGTTTATTATACATCGCTAGTCAATTTTTTATGCAGCCATACTTTGTGTCCAATGCATTGAAATTAGCAAAAGATAACGGTATCAAAGATGAGGCTGCTCTTGCACTAATTGAAGCGCAAGCATACCCTCACTTTTTAGATATAATGGCTTTGTTGTTTATTCTAAATGTAGGGATCATGTTACTCATTGGTAAATTATATCCTAGAAAAGAGGAATTTGTTCAAGAGCATACAAAACAAGTGGATATTACTCCTTGGAAATACACAAAACAGGCTGGAATAGCAATCTGTGTTATAGTAATTGGAATCTATATTTATTTTGCTTAATACCTTTAAATGCAACCTATTTTACATAGATTTTTTAAAAGAAAAAATCCATGGGAATAATTGCGACTCCTGGAAGGCATAATTCCAGCTTTCATGATTTACCCCTTTGAAAGAGGTAAATTTAGTCGCCTTATTAAACCGTTTCATTTTACGAAACATTCGTTTAGAAAAATGATAGGACACTACATTATCTTTATCTCCATGAAAAATCCAAAAAGGAGTTTTACTTAACGTTTTTGACCATGCGGGGTTTCCACCTCCACAAATTGCAAATGCAGCTGCAAAATAATTTGGCATTCTAGTAACCAATTCAAAAGTACCCATTCCTCCCATAGAAAGCCCTCCAAGATATCTTGATGAACTATCTATATTGAAAGACTTCTCCAAATCATACATAAATAATTCTAATACTTCTTGTGTATGAAAAACCTTTAGATTTTTCTCAAAATTAAATCTCTTTTCTAGTTTTTTGCTCTTATTTTTTTGAACACTTGCCCAATAAGAATTCTTAGGGCATTGAGGAAATACTACAATAGCTGGATAGTTTTTTCTAAAAATATCTGAAGTATATAAATCACTACCATGCAACAATTGTTTTTCGTTATCATTCCCTCTTTCTCCAGCTCCATGAAGAAAAACTAGCAACGGGTATGATTTTTTTGGGTTATAATTATCAGGAAGTAACAATCTGTAGGGTAGTGTATCGTTTTGGGTAATGTAACGCCTTTTTTCATACTCTTGCCCATTAATAACTCCCACAAACACAAGTACACAAAAAAGAGATAATAACTTCATTCAATAAATATAAAAAATTATAACAAAAAAAAGAGCTGTTAAATAATTAGCAGCTCTTATTATGTTTAAATATGTAGGATTAAAAATCTCTTGCATATTGAGTCATAGAAGTTATTTTTCCTTCTAAATCAAAATAGAAAATCTCAAATAATTCTTTCTCCCAAACTTTTCCATTTTTAAAAACTCGAGTCTCTTTAGACATCACTTGAACCCCAGAAGCAGCATCTGTATTGTATATCTTTAAAGGTACTATAGCATAAGGAACCCAATTTACAGACTTGTAGTCCTTGAACAAACTTGCCATATCTTCTTTTTTAATTTTTTCAACTTCTCCTTTGTAATTATTTAAAATTGAAACATCTGCAAAAGGTTTTGAAAACTCTTCAACATTCATATCGTTATAATCTTTTATTAATTTCTCTATGATTTCAACTTCATTTCTATCAGAGAAAACCAGTGGTCTTCCAGAATACTCGTTATCATCTTTTCCAATGAATTTACCTCCATAAGATTTTCCAAAGTTTGAAGAGTCAATAGATTTCCACTGTCTAAATGCATCAACTTTACCTTCTTGATTAAAATTGAAAAATTCCATAAGATCTAATTTTTCATAAGATCCATTTTTGTAATGACGTTCTTCTTTAGACCATGCTAATACTTTTGTATCTGGATCTCCTTGAAGCTTTACTGGAATAATTACATAGGGTTTCATACTTATTGAATCCATAGATTCTAACCATTTGCGTGTAGTCTCAACTCCATTTTCTCCAAGAAAATCTGCATCATAATGTTTTACTAACTCATCTGTATTTTGCATGCTGTAAGCCTCAGATAACATCTGAAGTTTCTCAGACATTGCATCATCTCCAATACTATAGGTTTTACCATAGTTGTCTCCAGGGACTAAATTTTTTCCACCATTCGAAGTACAGTTAACAAATAAAACTGAGGTCATTAGCAAAAAAATTCCTTTAAATAATAATTTCATAATTTGATTAATTTAGTTGTTAAAAGAAAGTAATTTATGTATTTATAATTTAAAAACAAAGTTAATTGCCTATATTTATGACACTTAATACTAAATATAAAAATAAAATTATGAAATCATTATTCAAATTATCCATAATCACATTACTGTTTTTTGTAATCTCATGTACCTCTGAAAAAGAAAACAATCCTAAATATTCAGCCAATTTAGAGGTTGCTAAAAGTTTTATGGCTGCTCATGGAACTGAAGATATTGGTGCTCAAACAGCAATGATTCATGATGATTTACTTTGGCAACCTCCTATTTACGGAGCTAAACAATATGGTAAATCAGAACATATTGAAGCTTTAAAGATGTACCAAACTCTATTTGATAATATCCTTTACACTCCAGACAATTGGCTACCTGGTGTTTTAGCTGAAACTGGAGAATTAGATGGAAGTGTAAGAACTTATGGAACTTGGACTGGTACACATGTAGAAACCGGAAAACCTTTTAGCTTACATTCTTATCATACTTTTGATTTTATTGATGGTAAAATAGCTGCAGGTGGAGATTATTTTGATTTTGGAGGTTTTTTCGCCTCATTTGAAGAAGTTGAATAACTATAATTTTTATAAATATGTTAAATTGGCATAAAAATCTTGTTGAACAAATAAGAACTAAATGGAGAATTTCACACTACCAATTATATTGGATATGCTTTATTAAAGGTGTTATATTTGGACTAATAATTATGTTATTAGTTGAATAAATTTTTTCATTAATTTTATACTTTAAATCTATTTATGAATTTTATTTTAGCCTTAACGGTAGTCTTTTTTTTGATGTTCATTTTATGGCTCATTAGTATTCCAATAAAAAATGTAAGTATTGTTGATGCTTTTTGGGGCATGGGATTTGTGGTTGTTAATGTAACCTACTTTATGCTAGAGCCAATTGTCTTCACTCGTAATATAATTGTGCTAATATTAGTTAGTATTTGGGGTATCCGTTTATCTGCATACTTATTCAAAAGAAATTATGGAAAGCCAGAAGATTTCAGGTACCAAGAATTTAGACGACATTATGGAGAAGATAGATATTGGTGGTTCAGTTTTTTTCAAGTTTTTATTTTACAAGGAAGCTTAATAATGATTGTCTCTTTACCATTGTTTGGTATTCATGGAGAAACTACTAGCAACGAACTTAATAGCATAGACTATATAGCCTTATTATGTTGGTGTATTGGATTTTTATTTGAGTCTGTTGGAGATTATCAATTGACAAAATTTAAAAAGAACCCCACAAATAAGGGTGCAATACTAAAGACTGGATTATGGCGTTATACAAGACATCCAAATTATTTTGGTGATGCAACAGTTTGGTTTTCTTTTGGATTGTTTTCGATAGCTTCTGGAGGGTATTGGCATATTGTCGGTGCCTTAGCAATGATCTATTTAATTATTAATATTTCAGGGGTTGCGATGTTAGAAAAATCATTACAAAAAACAAAGCCAGGATATAAAGAATATGTAAAATCTACAAATGCTTTTATCCCTTGGTTTCCAAAAAAATAATAAAATGCTAGAATTATTTAAGAATAATATATGGCTAATCGCTTTTATTATTTGGGGTCTTCCTTTGTCTTATCACAGAAGTGATTTTAGAAAAATTGTGTATCAGACAAATGATTGGAAAATAAATATTAAACCTTTATTTGTAAAGGAAATTAAAGCTCTTTTTGGAACTATGTATTCAGAGAATTCCTCATATACAAAAGCTAGAAATTTTTATCGCTTTTATCTTCTAGTCTATTTAGTTTTATTTCTACTATACCAATTCTATGGTAAATCTTAATTCATTATAGCATCAATCTCTACTTCTGATATCATTGGATTTGCTCCTTTATTTTTGGCTACTAAAGCTCCAACTGCACATGCCTTATCAATAGCTAATTGAGCATCCTTTCTCTTTAATAAAACATCTATTAACGTTGCTAAGAATGAATCTCCCGATCCAACAGTATCTGCAACTTCAACTTGGTATCCTTTACAATAAAAAAATCTTTCTTCAAAAAATAGAATAGCACCTTTACTTCCCAAGGTAACGGCAATGGATGTTGTATTTGTTTTATTAGCAATAAACAATATGGTTTGTTCAATAGACGCTGATTGACATCCAAGATTCACCGAAATTTCTTTAAGTTCATCATCATTAAATTTTATAAAATTAGCTGCATTCATAAGGACTTGAATTGAGCTAATGTCATAATGAGGGGGCCTTAAATTAACATCAAAAACAGAAAATTTTGAAAACGTTAGAAGTTTTAAAAGTGTGTTTCTAGAAGTATTACTTCTAGCTATTAGACTACCAAAAATAAAAGCTTCAGAACTTTTGACTAATGAATTAAGTTTATCATTCACTTGAATATTGTCCCAAGCACAAGGGTGATTTATGAAATATGAAGCACTACCATTTTTATCTAAAGAAATGGAAACAGTACTGGTTTTGTATGCTTTAATTTTTTGAATATATAAAGAAGAGATTCTGTGCTTTTGAAGTTCTAGCAGTAGCTCATTTCCAAGTTTATCGTCTCCTAAGCAACTAATAAGCGCTACCTCATTTTGAAATGTTTGCAATCTCAAAGCTACATTTAAAGGGGCACCTCCAATTTTTTTATGTTTAGGAAAAACATCCCAAAGTACCTCACCAAAGCAAACTATCTTACTCATTGTTATTCTTTGATACTAAATAATAGTTCCAGGGTGATAGCGTTAACTTGTCGAGTTTAAACTCGATATTTTTATTTTGCAATAGGTCTTTATAATCACCTTCTAAGTTGATGGAAAATACTTGTTCTTCATTAGATAAATTCCCGATAAAGTATGCCTCTACTTCTTCATTACTTCTCTTAAAAGCCACTACTTTTTCGTTTTGAGTAGACAATCGTTCATAAGATGCTGCTGATTTGCCACCATGAAAAGCAACATGATTGTTTTTTAAACCTCCTAACTTTGTGAGTAAATTCCAGGTGGCTCCTTTGGTTTTTGGAATGCTATCTTTTTCAAAAAACTTTAAACGATGATTCAAATCATATTCTTGACCACTATAAATTAAGGGCATTCCCGGTATAGTATAAACAAGAGTTGTTAAAATTTCACTAGCCGCTCCCATTCGCTCTTTAACAGTTCCACTCCAAGAATTTTCATCATGATTAGTTACAAAATTCATATTAAAATCTGAGGGCTCTAACAGTTCATTTTGTTTGTTCATATACGTATCAAAATCACTTGCAGTAGCTTCTCCTTTTGCTATGCTATTTAAAATATGATGTCCTTCCCATGCATATTGCATATCAAAACCATTTCTAAAAAGCTCGTGTTGTTCTGCTTCAGCTAGCA
>ERZ767285.451-NODE-451-length-14549-cov-3.418256_pt1 | contig 14549 bp, 13 predicted proteins | sample MGYA00374953_ERZ767285 | MGnify/ENA primary metagenome ERZ767285 (study PRJEB28947, sample SAMN06267186) | marine metagenome | isolation source: Columbia River Estuary | place: USA:Columbia River Estuary, USA | collected 2013-07-23 ...
AAAAAAGTAATAGCGGGCTTTGTCGACCATTTGCTGCAATCGCAAGGCAGGTTCACCAATGCGCTTGGTTCTGATTATCGAGATGGCGTACGCGATTTATATATAGAGTATACGCGCCTTTTAGAGAGTGTTCGCAGGCATATCGTAAACGCAAAAATTGAGCTTCAGCCAAATCTTGAACAGTGGAACCACCTCTTTCTTGAACTCAAAGAAATTGAGCAGGATCTATAAAATAATATGAGAAGAAATAATAGAGAAGTGGGAGCGCGTGAAAACAAGCATGTCAAAAGTGGGCATGATCGTGCCAGGTCACAAGCGAGATCCGAGGAGGATCTTTATGAATTGATCTCTGAGCAATCGGAGCCACTATTGCTTATATTAGACTGTGTGCAGGACCCTCATAATTTGGGTGCTATTTTGAGAACTGCAGAGGGGGCGGGGGTAACTGCCGTCGTAACACCTAAAGATAAATCGGTGGGAGTCACTGATACTGTGCGACGAGTGTCAGTAGGTGCGGCTGATCAGGTGCCATTTTTTCGTGTGACCAATCTATCCCGTAGTATGAATAAACTCAAAGAGCTTGGAGTCTGGATGGTAGGTACGAGCGACCTTGGTGAAGGAACCTTACATGAGACAAGTTTAACGGGGTCTATGGCAATTGTTATGGGTGCTGAGGGCAGTGGAATGCGGCGTCTAACCGAGGAAAACTGTGACTTCCTCGTCAAGATCCCGATGGCGGGCAAGGTGGAGTGTCTTAATGTGAGCGTTGCAACGGGCGTTTGCCTGTATGAAGCAGTCCGGCAGCGGGCGAAATCTTGAGGCTGATAAGCCGGCAAAAATACATTAGTGGCGCCATTCAGGAACGGGTTGCAATTATATAATTTCGCAATCTATTATATTTAATATATGTTAAGTATATGTTGTATTCCATTGCATTTAAGCATATTATGGAAAGGTCTTACTCACCTTACATGCATGACAATGAAACCTGATACACAAAACAACGCGCAGTGCCTTCTAGATTCGAATGGCCGGCCAATTGGAAACTTAGGTGCTTTGTCACTAATGCAGCGCAGGAAGTTCCTGGGAATGTCTGGAGCTGCAGCAGCAGGATTGATGCTAAGTGCAGAAGACGCATCAGCAGGGTGGTTTGGTTTCTATTCGAGTAAGCCTGTGGCTGGTATTCCAGCGTCTTGGGTGAGGCTTAAAGGTGACAATGTAAATCGCTATGCAAATTACGTGAAGGGTTTACGTCTTCGTAATGTGACTCCGCGTATGATTCTCGCACCACATTTTAAAACACGAGGTAGTGTGGTAAACAGCCTGCCTCCCAAGAAATTGTGGAAGAAGATGGGTCCTACATTGAAGGTAATTGATCAAATGTCTTCAGAATTGTCCATGCCGGTAAAGGCGATTTACTCTGCATATAGAAGTCCCCGCTACAATGCTGCGGTGAGAGGGCATCCGCGCTCTTTTCATCAATACAATCAGGCGGTCGATGTTGTGTTTCAGGGTGCTGGGTCAAGGCATGTAGCTAGTGTCGCCCGATTCCTGCGTGATCGCAAACGTAAGTTTGAAGGCGGTATCGGTACCTATGGCGGTTTCGTTCACATTGACACTCGTGGTTTTAACTCAGACTGGTGATCGTCTCGGTGGGTTTGCAGCTGTTTTATAATTTCGAATCAGCAGCCAAGGCACCTATCATTTTAATTTCGGTAAGTTTCCATTTACCCGAATCGTTTTTTTGCCATTTTAGTTTTAGTTCTATTTTTTCACTGGCAACAGATGCTTTTTTTGACCTGACAGCGAAGTTTACATCAGCTGTGGCGCTTGCATTCTTATCATCAATAATGTGCACATCTACATTGCTAGCCTCTGCGACTGCCGAGTCGATGTTGTATGCGTAGATTTGGTGGCTCTCTATGAGTCGGTCGCGTGAGAATTTTGATTGGTAGTTGGCTATGTCTACCTCACAACTAACAGTATTTCCTAGGAGGTTTGAAAAGCTGTTTGTTTTTAGCGCTCGATAGGTTTTTGTCGCTGTTTCTGGGATGTCCAAGCATTGAACGACAGTATGCGTTTGTCGCTTGATGACTTGGTTTGGACTAAACCACCAAACCAAAGTAATTGTGATGGCAACTAATGCAAAAAGCATAACAGTTTTGAACTTACTCATGACGAAATACTGTGCTTTTCATATTCTGCAAGCAAGCAGTAAGATGGTGATTGGTTTGGTGGTTTGTTCGTGATAGATTTAAATCATGTTAAACAGTTTTAGATTTGAACGGCTTGCCTTATTCGCCGCTGTATCTTTATACCTAGGATTAGCCTTTCAGGCCTGTACTCCGCGCCAAGAGTATACGGAGATGCCTGTTCCTGACGCTAAAATGGCAACAGATACGGGACGATCATTGGATCAATTAGGAGCAGGTTACGCCTTATCTCAAGTGCACTGCTCCCAATGTCATGTATTTAAATTACCCAGAGATATGAGGGTAGAAGAGTGGCATACGATTGTACCTGGTATGGCATGGAATGCAGGGCTCAAGAAGAGTGAGGAAGCCTCTGTAATGGCTTATCTCGTTGCCGCTACTGAACAGGAGCAGAAATCTGAACATTGATTATCTGAGGTGCTATGCCTGGTCGGCTGGGACCATTTTTTTTGAATAATGCCAGCTTCAGAGGTTGCATTCGTAGTTTTCAGGGGGTAAGTGATCTACATGACTATGATTGCTAAAGAATCTAATGTGATGTCCAAAACCAAGGAGCTATGCGCTGCGATTGCAGAGGACATCGAGTTCGTTACCCTTCAGGGGCAAGTGGAGCGTTTTCTTTCTGACGATGATGCAAAGCTCAAATATCAGTCACTTCACGAGCGAGGTGATGAACTGCACAATAAGCAGCAAGCAGGAGTAGAACTCTCTGATAAAGAAATTCAAGATTTTGAACAGGCACGTGAGTCTCTTTTTGCTAACGAGGTGGCAAGTGACTTTATGGAGGCTCAGCAAAGCTTACAAACCTTGCAAAAGACAATTTCCAAATACATTGGGATGACGCTTGAGCTTGGCCGTACTCCTACCCCCGAAGATATGGAGCAGGGTGATGGTGGTGGCTGCTGCGGTGGTGGATGCGGTTGCTAATTGTTCCCGCGTTATAACAAAATTTAACAAGCCTCCTGAGCATTAGCTCATGGAGGTTTTTTATTGTTTCAGTTTAAATAGCCGCTCTTCTGGTAACGGTTATTTGGGTAGCTTCCTAACGCATGCCCAAAAGTGAGTATACCTCGCGTGTTGCTCTACTCTGATTGAGGGTATAGAAGTGAATTCCGTCTACCCCTTGGTCCAATAGACCTGCGCATTGTTCGGCAGCATGCTGTATGCCGACTCGTTGCACAGATTCTTTGTCGTTCCCTGCACGATTGAGGGCTTTTAAGAGTCTGGCTGGAAAATGTGCTCCTGCAGCAAGCTCGGCCATGCGATGAATGCCTTTAGCTGAGGTGATGGGCATAATGCCTGCGATAATAGGGATACTAATCCCGGCTAGTTGACATCGATCTCGAAAGTCGAAAAAATCGTGGTTGTCAAAAAAGAGTTGGGTGCAGATGTAATCCGCGCCCTCATCAACTTTGGCCTTCAAATAATCCATCTCCAATAAACGATTCGGTGTGTCTGGATGTCCTTCCGGAAATGCTGCGACACCAATACCGAAGCCGCGGGGGTGAGGATGTTTATTGGACTCGTTAAATGATTTGATATGACGAACAAGATCTACGGCTTGCTGAAAAGCATCTTGAGAGCGGTCGTATTGGGTGTTGTTGGTTGGAGGGTCACCTCGTAAGGCCAAAATATTACCAATGTTTGCTGCAGCATACCGATCAAGGGTGGCTGTGATTTCTTCCTCACTGTGAGAAACGCAGGTGAGGTGTGGAACGGGCGGGGTGTTCGTGGTCTCCTTGATTTTCAGAACGAGGTCATGAGTGAGATCTCTGGTTGTGCCTCCAGCCCCATAGGTGACACTCACGAATGATGGCTTATACTCCGATAAATCCTTGATGGTTTCATAAAGAGATTGAGAGGCCTCTGGGCTTTTCGGTGGGAAAAATTCAAACGAGAAAGTTGGCTCGTCAGGTTTGATGATATCACTAATGTGCATTGCTTGCTGAATTATTGTTGATTATGCAGATAAACGAAATAAAAAAATACATAACATTCACAACTTTGGCCTATTTGGGGTGTTAAAGACTAGGAATTTCATAACAATATGACTCATATTTGGAAACATCATATCCCTACATCCGCGCTTCATATTGGTTCCGGCCTGATCTTACTGGTAATTTTATTCGGCGACGTGAAGGCGGAAGTTCTTGGTGGCCCCCTGCAGCAAGGGGTTGATGTTGAAGGAGTGGAGGCTAGCTCTACTCTTGGCAAGGGGGTAGCTCCTAGCGCTAAGATAAAGCTCTTTGATCGCGCAGATGTTGATCATAATCGCAAATTAAGTTTTTCCGAGTTTGCTAGTGTGAAGAGACTTCAACATGTGGACTCTGACAAGCGACGTAAATTATTTGCCTTTCTCGACCAGGATAAAGATGGGTTTCTTCAAATGGGTGAGCTACACCCTCATGTGCCTAAAGAGCTGAAGATAACCCGAAGGCTATTTACTCGCCTCGACCGAAATGGGGATGAACGACTCACTTCTGATGAGTTTTTTGAGTTATCAAAGCTCTCAAAAACAAATAAAATTAATCCTAAGGTTTTATTTGATCGGTTAGATCAGAACAACAGCGGATTCATTGAGCGCGCAGAGCTGCATGCGAAGCTTTCCAAGTATGCGCAAGCGAATATTAATTTTATGGCATATGATCAGAATGCTAATGGGTCTCTTAATTATGGCGAATATTCGATGATGGCGATGGTGTGTAAATGGTCAGAACAGCGCAGGAGGGCATTGTTTGAGAAGGTTGATTCGAATAGGAATGGTGAGCTTAGCGAACTTGAGCTATCTGAAATGTCTTTGAGCCGCAAGCGAGGGCGAAGTCACATGGCACCAAGAAGTGGGGAGCGGGAGCTTCGCCCCTAATGATTTTATTTTTGAGTAATCTTTGTTGAGCTCTACTAACGCAATGTCAATGGCTTCATAGAGTCAAGCGAGATCAATTTGTGTTGTTTTTTGATTCTGGCGACGTAAACACATTACAGTATTAATTATTTAAGATGAGTAATTTGGTTGAAGGGTATTATCACTGTAATAGGTGCGATTCTATTTTTGAGTCCCTAATGATTGGGGCGCCCCATCAAACTTGTCCCCATTGTGGTAATCTAGTGGCAGGGGGGTCGCATGCGCCCTCTGACGCAGCTAGCGAGACTGATTTTTTATTGAGTGAAGAGCAGGAGCGCGAATTAGCCAGTGATAGACAACTTGACCAAGATTTACCTGATGATGAAGGCTCATTCGATGAGCTAGTTGATGTTGAGGCGACAGACCTTGTAGAGAAAGAACGTATTGCTAAACAATTGAGAGTGGTGTCCATTTCATGGGTTGTGCTTGTCGTTTTGGTTGTGACTGTAGTGATTTATTTTAACCAGTCAGCTGATGAATTTGCAGACGGAAGCAATTCTTCTCAGCAAGAGGCAATCAGGCAAAGCGAGGCTGAGAAGCAGGCGCTTAAGTTTGCATTGCCGAAATGCATGTCAGTGGCGAAAGACTTTTTGAATGCTAAGACGGCTTCAGCCAAAGCCCAATTTGTTTACGATGGGGTTAGGCTATCTCGCGAGATGGAAGCATATTATGCAAAGCAACCTGATTTCCCACCTAGTTTATTGCAAGTGAGGCCTGTTCACTATCATTGGCTTAATATTCCTGGTGTCGACGCTATTGGCACTATTTGCCAAAGTGATACCGGCGAGCGCTTTGAGGCGATCTTCATTCGAGAGGCTGAAGAATGGAAAATTGAATGGAAATCATTGGTTCGTTATAGCCAGAGTGATTGGTCGCTTTTCACATCAAAGGCCAATGGCGATGAAGCTGAATTTAGGCTTTATATGAGAGTGATGGATGTTGGAGAGGATCTCTCGGACGGTGATGTTTTAGTGCAATTTTATAAGCCGGATATATTCAGGGGGCATATGTTTGATGGATATGCATCGGAGAGTATACGAGTGCCAATTTATAGCATGCAAGGCAAGTTGCTAGGTCGCATGTCGGAAGAAGCAGCTCTAGATGAGGGGAGAGATGATGTAGGGATGCAAATATCTGACTTTGATCCGCAACACTTTCACAGGGTGAGAGTGCGCATGAAGTTGCGAATGAATGCCAAGCAAGAGCCTTATGTAGAGCTGGTTCGCATATTAGCGAATCATTGGTATGATCCTGCCATTGTGCAAAATAACGGCTTACCTAAATAATCAGAGGGATCCCAGCAGGCCTACCCTCATATGTTCTACTGGTATTTCTCCAGGAAACCAACATTCATAGGCCAGCGCACCTTGGTGTAATAACATCGAAAGTCCATTGGCTGTGCGTGCTCCCACGGATTTCGCATGACCCAGGAGAGCGGTTTGGGGTGGATTGTAAATCATATCGTAGACCAAGTGGTGCGGTTGAATGCATCCAGATGGTAGTGGTTTGCGGTCAATCGAGCGAAGTCCAAGCGAGGTGGCGTTGATGATTAGCTCTGCATTGCTAGCAGCTTCTGTGATGGAGGGGTCATCTGGGGACATGGCGGTGAATCGCTCTCCAGGCCCTTCAAGATGATGCTGCTCGTTACCGAGAGTTTCGAGTTCACTCATGAGTTGCTGGGCTTTTTCTAAAGTTCGATTGACCAGCCAAATCTTGGCGCAGCCGATTCTTGCACATTGTGTGGCAACAGCTCGACCAGCACCTCCACCAACACCGACAATCATTACTTTGAGGTCAGCAAGATCGATGCTGAAGTCTTCATGTATTGCTCGCACAAGTCCGGCTGCATCAGTATTATGTCCGAGCGTTTTTTTGCCAAAAATGAGTGTGTTAACTGCACCCATAGCGTTAGCATCTTCGCTAAGTTCGTCACAGCAATCAATCACCTCAAATTTGTGAGGCACTGTGACATTGCAGCCTATGAAATCGAGGTCTTGCATGAGTTTCACCGCTTCAGAAACTTGGCCTGGCTCGACTTCAAGGCGTATATAGCGCATGTCCTTGCCCTGTGCGTCCAGGGCTGCTTGGTGCATGGCGGGAGAGGATGAGTGGCCAATGGGATGGCCGATGACGGCAAGGCGGGCTGGTTTGTCAGCGCCAGCATCAAGTGTTTCTCTGCTAGATAAGTCGCTGATTTGGTAGACGTCTTTCATGGGGGTAAATAGTTAGAGTTGTTCGATAGTGCGCTGAACGCGGCGAATGCTTTCGTCTTTACCAAGAATATCGAGGATGGCTCCGAGGTCAGGCCCGCCTGACTGGCCGCTCAGAGCAACTCTTGTAGGGAACATGAGCTGTCCGGGCTTGGCTCCGTTCGCTTTCGCGGTCTCAGAAATTACTTCTTTAGCCATAGTCCAATTATTAACCTGATCGAAGTTGAGCGCAAGTTCACTGAGTAGATTTTTTGCAGACTCATTGTTGCGGACTTTATCCAGAGATACAGGGTCGTAATCAAAATCTGAATCGAGCAAAAAGGAGATGGCTGGCGGCACATCGGTAAGTAGTCGAGTTTTCTCCTGAATAGAGGCGGTGATCTCTGTCAGATTAGCTGGAAGCTCATGACCGGCTTTTTGCACAAAAGGTTTAGAGATCTCAGCAAACTCATCGGGGCTGAGTTGGGCGAGGTGCTGTTGATTGATCCAGGCGCATTTTTCGGAATCAAACTTGGCAGGCGACCTGTTGATTCCATCGAGGCTGAATCGCTCAATGATTTCGGCAATTGGCATAATTTCGGATTCATCCTTGGGGGACCAGCCAAGAAGTGAGAGGAAGTTGAATACTGCAGTAGGGATATAACCGTCGTCGGCGTAACCAGCAATGGCGGCACCTGTATCGCGCTTGCTCATCTTCGATCCGTCCATATTGAGGATGAGCGGAATGTGCCCATAAAGAGGTGGCTCTACACCGAATGCTTCGAATAGTTGCAGGTGTTTGGGGGTGTTCATCAAGTGGTCCTCACCGCGGAGAACATGGCTGATTTTCATTTCCAGATCATCTACCACGTTGACGAAGTGGAAGACATAAGATCCATCAGAGCGTTTGATGACCATGTCTGGGGTGTTAGACTCATCACGATAGTCAATGGTAACCTCTCCACAGATAAGGTCCTGCATAGTGACGGGTTTGCGGGAAAACTTGAATCTCCAAGCACCATCGTCTTCGTAGACGCGTCCATCTGCTCGAAGTTTTTCAAACCACTTGTCATAGAGCTCATCGCGCTGACTCTGGTAGTAAGGGCCGTAATCGCCGGTGCTACTTCCGTCAGCCTGAGGCCCTTCATCCCAATCGAGACCAAGCCAGCTCATGCCTGCAAAAATAGCCTCTCTGGCCTCAGCCGTGTTTCTTTCTTGATCGGTGTCTTCAACCCGAAGAATAAATGAACCCCCGTGCTTGCGTGCCAGTAACCAGTTAAACAGCGCCGTACGGGTGCCTCCCACGTGTAGGTATCCGGTTGGGGATGGGGCAAAACGAGTGCGCACGTTGGTCATGTTTAGAGATGAGTTCACATGCGGTGTTTAACGCGGTAGGCGGACTAGGGCAAGCATGGAGCGTTACTGGATGAGAATACTTAAACTCATAAATAAAGAGGTGATTCCGTATTTCTTTTTGTGTGCGACTGGGTAGCATCAGCCTATGAAGAAAATCGCACCACATTGGCAGATTTTGATCGCGCTGATTTTAGCAACCGGCACGGCGGTTGTTTTTCGTAACCTCAGCCAGGTCGTGACAAAAGATAGCACGGCATATCATTTTATTGAGGGAGCTATTGCGACTGGAGATTTCGTCGGCAAGCTCTTTATCCAAGCGTTGAAAATGATTATCGTGCCATTGGTGGCGAGCTCAATTATCGCAGGTATTGCATCCTTGGGTGAAATGAAGGGTTTTGGCAGGTTGGGCATGAAGACTCTCGGGTTTTACATGGGCACAAGTTTGGCAGCTGTCATCGTTGGGCTCATATTGGTGAACACCATTCAACCTGGCCTAGAAGACGGTAAGGCGAATGCTAAAATTCGCATGGCTTTGGAGCAGAAAGCTGAGGGTGCTGCCAGCAGCGCAAAAGAAAAAGTTGCTCAAGCAGGCGAGCGTAAGCCGGCTGATTATGCAGATTTGTTCAAAAAGATGATTCCACCTAATGTATTTAAAGCTGCTACAGAGAATGGCCAGCTATTGGGAATGATCTTCTTCTCTATCTTGTTTGCCATCGTCATGGCGCGGCTACCTCTGGAAAATATGTACCCGCTGCTGGGAACGATACAGGCGATTAATGATGTCATGATCCGCTTAACGCAATGGATCATGGTATTTGCCCCGGTGGGGGTCTTCGGGCTATTGTTGCCAGTCGTGTATCATAGTGGTGCAGAGATTTTCTTAAGCCTCGGCAAGTATTTCTTCACAGTCATGTTAGCTTTGGTGATTCACCTAGTGGTGATTATGCCCCTGGTGCTGCGCTATGTGGCTCGTGTCAGTCCGTGGGCGCACTTTCGTGCCATGCGCATGGCGATGTTGACAGCTTTCTCAACAGCATCATCTGCAGCGACCCTTCCTGAAACGATGTTGTGCGTTCAGAAAAACGCGGGTGTCTCGAAGCGAGTTTCCAGCTTTACGTTGCCACTGGGAGCTACGGTAAATATGGATGGCACTGCACTGTATGAGTGTGTTGCTGTGCTTTTTGTAGCGCAAGTCATGGGCATTGAGATGGGCGTGGCTGCTCAGTTTGCCGTAGTGGTTACGGCCTTACTTACAAGTATTGGGGTGGCGGGTATTCCTTCGGCGAGCTTGGTGGCAATATTGCTTATCTTGAATAGCTCGGGTATTCCGAATGCTGAGATGGCCGTGGTAGCACTTCTATCGGTAGACCGACTGCTCGATATGAGTCGGACGGCGGTGAACATCTTTGGTGACTCTTGTGCAGCTGTTTGTATTGCTAAATCTGAGGGGGAAGAGCTTAGTATCTGATTATGAGATTAACAATAATAACAGTCGTTTATAATGAGTTGGAGAGCTTAAAGCTAACCATTGATAGCGTTGTTAAGCACCTTGATGAAGATGTTGAGTATTGGATTATCGATGGTAGCAGTAATACTGAAATAAATAGTTATTTAGAGGATCTCGATCACCCCAATATAAAGTGGGTTAGTGAGCCAGATGAGGGGCTGTATCATGCAATGAATAAAGGTATTGATAGAGCAACGGGTGATTTTCTTATATTTATGAATGCAGGTGATGTCTTTCATGTGGAATTTTCCTTTGATAAGGCTCTGCTGGGCAATGATGTAAATAATTCCGTGCTATTGGGCTATAGTATCGAGGTCTACGGCGAAGACAAATACCTTAGGCCAGGTCTTGGACGTGAGGACGATGTATTTAACGCTCCATCACACCAAGCGACATTCTATCCTAGATCTTTTTATTCAAAAAATAAATATCAGTTACACAGACCTATCGGTGGCGATGCTTATTATACCGCAGACGCAATTGTTCAATGTGGAGCACTTTTTGTTCCTTTAATAATATGTGAGTTTGCATTGGGTGGAATATCTTCTAGTTACAACATTGCATCAATTAAGCTGCGTATACGTCAGATTGATTCGAAAAGCTATGTTATGCGATTGATTATTAAGGCCGTTATTTGGCGTTGTTTACCTCAGAGTCTCTTTTATCGTGTTTTAGCGCTTAAGAAATATACTAGATTTTCGAACACCACATTGCCTAATTTATACAAGAATACTATTTCTTACCCTCGCGATTCATCAGATATAAATTAAAATACGACTTTTGTAGATTACTTGGGCTGTTTTTTCACAGAGTCTGTATTGTAGTCAATGCGTGAGTCATGTAGCTTGTAGACAGCATGAACGATCATTGTCCATGGAGCAAGACGGCGCAAGAAGTGCTAGAACATTGTGGTGTATCTGAAGATGCTGGATTAACGGAGCACGAAGCTCATCGGCGGCTTCACGAGTATGGGCCCAATAAGTTGCAAACCAGCTCTGGGCGAAGTTGGATCTCTATTTTAATAGCTCAATTTAAGAGTTTGCTCGTGCTTTTGTTGGCGGTGGCAGCGGGGCTGGCCTTTGTTTTTCATGATTGGGTTGAAGGGGGCGCCATTTGTCTGGTGTTGCTTGTTAATGCCATGATTGGTTTTTTTACTGAGTTAGGTGCCGTGCGTACCATGGATTCCTTGCGTAAGTATAACAAGACATGGGCAACAGTGAGGCGCTGTGGAAAAGCGAAGAAAATACCTGCTGAGTATTTAGTGCCGGGTGATATTGTTATACTAGACGCCGGTGACATCGTGGCTGCTGATATGCGGGTCGTCACGAGTTCACGATTGCAAGTAGATGAGTCGGCGCTCACGGGAGAATCATTGCCGGTGAGCAAGAGCAAGGAGTTTGTTAGTACTGATGCGATTCTGGCTGAGCGAACCAGCATGCTCTACAAAGGCACATCACTGACACGGGGCTCTACTATAGCTGTGGTAATAGCTACTGGCTTGAAGACTGAGTTTGGCATTATTTCTTCGCTGGTCATGACGACTCATGATGAGGATACCCCTCTGGAGAAGCGCCTAGCTCACCTGAGCCGCAAGCTCATCGTTATTACCTTAGGCATCACCGTCTTCACCCTGATTGCCGGGCTACTACGGGGCAGGGATCTCTACTTGATGATCGAGACATCTATCGCTCTTGCAGTGGCAGCGATTCCCGAAGGGCTGCCGATCATTGCCACCTTGGCTTTAGCACGAGGGATGTGGCGAATGGCGCGAAGTAATGCCCTAATCAATAAGCTTTCTGCAGTGGAGACCTTAGGGGCTACTAATATCATCTGCACTGACAAGACGGGCACCCTAACCGAAAACAGAATGGTGCTAGTATCGGTGCTGACCGATGCCGGCATGGATAATTTTAAGACCGATGAAAAGCCTCTGGCCATGAGTGAACAGCTTCTGGAAGTGGGTGTCTTGTGTAGCAATGCAGAGATTGGAGACACCGGAGAAGAAGTTGACAAAGTTGACGGTGTTGCCGGAGTAGGAGATCCCATGGAGCTGGCTCTGCTTATTGCTGGTTCAAAGCGTGACTTGGAGAAGAAACAGCTGCTTTTACAACACCCACGTCATCACGAGGAGGCCTTTGACTCCGAGGTGAAAATGATGGCGACGGTTCATCATGAATCCGGGAGTGATGAAGCTTTTCTTTATGCTGTAAAAGGTGCCGCGGAGCCGGTTCTAGCGGCCTGCTGTAAGTTACAGGGTAGGGAAGGAGTGGTGCAGATGAGTGAAGAACTTAGGACTCACTGGCTTGATCAGAACCAAAGACTAGCCACTGAGGGTTTCCGTGTGCTTGCGATGGCAAAAAAGACCACAGACAACCCCAATGCGGCACCTTACGAGGGCTTGGTATTCATGGGGCTGGTCTGTGTGATGGATCCATCCCGTTCTGACATCCCGGCAGCAATCAAAGCTTGTCAGGAAGCGGGCATCCGGGTGGTGATGGTCACTGGTGATCAGGCGGGCACGGCTCTACATGTGGCCAAAAATACAGGTATTTGTCAGAGGGAAGACGAGCAGTGTGTGGCGCTGGGAAGAGAGATTGATGATGCGCAGCGGCAGGGCCGCTTGAAGGATTTGCTCGGGGTAACCGTATTTTCCCGTGTAACACCACAAAACAAACTCGATATCATCCAGCTGCATCAGGAGGAAGGTGCCGTGGTGGCGATGACCGGTGACGGGGTCAATGACGCCCCGGCCTTGAAGAAAGCCGACATCGGAATTGCCATGGGTATCCGAGGCACGGAAGTGGCACGAGAGACGGCCGACATGGTGCTGCGTGATGATGCCTTTGTTTCTATCGTTTCTGCCGTCGAGCAGGGCAGGGTGATCTTCAATAACATCCGCAAATTTGTCGTTTATCTGATGTCATGTAACCTCAGTGAGGTGCTAGTCATCGGCCTGGCATCGATGACCGGTGCTCCGCTACCGTTACTGCCATTACAAATTCTGTTTCTTAACATGGTCACCGACGTGTTCCCGGCCCTTGCCCTTGGGGCAAGCAAAGGGCATAGCGACGTGATGGCTCAGCCGCCGAGATCAAGGCGTGATTCCATCATCGGCAAACAGCAGTGGTGCATGATTGGTTTTTACAGCCTGTTAATCACCCTGGTGGTGCTTGGCTCCTTTATGCTGGCGCGGGTGTGGCTGGGCATGAGTGATACTCAGGCAGTTACTATTGCATTCCTTGTTATCGCAATAGCCCAGTTGCTGCATGTGTTCAATATGCCTGAGTCTGGTGCAGGCGCTATTGATAATGAGGTCACTCGAAACCCTTATGTATGGATTGCCGTAGCCCTGTGCGGTGTGATACTGGCAGTAGCTATGTTTGCTCCAGCTATCGCTTCTGTACTTTCATTGGCATCGATTGACCACCGTGGTTGGCTGCTGGTTGCCTGCGCGTCATCAGTGCCGCTTGTTGTGGGGCGAGTTTATGCCATGGCATCTAAGGCATGTTCAGAAAAAAATGGTGCAGGAAGAGGGACTTGAACCCCCGACCGCCTCGGTGTAAACGAGATGCTCTACCAACTGAGCTATTCCTGCACTGTATGGGACGATAAAGTGTCCACTGTTGAAAAGATGTCCTAGAAGGACGCGCGTTATTTGGCTGAAATTGCCGTATCATGCAATCTCTTTTTTCACTGATGTGCTATTTATTCGGCTGGAGTGTGTGGTTCGAAGGTTGTGCTGCGCTCGTGGGCTCGTGCTTTGGCTGATTTACGGGCACGGCTTTGTAGTTGCTCCTGCATGCGAAATTTCTTTTGTCCCTTTTTCTTAGTTATCCTGCGCGATGATCCATTTTCTAGGATTTCGTGGGCGTTACAGTTATCTTTGAAGGCAGACTCGAGAATGTTTTGGAGGCGTTTACGGCATGCTTTGTCTTCGATAGGGATCATTAGCTCAACCCGCTTGTCGAGGTTGCGTGTCATCCAGTCTGCGGAGGATATAAATAATAAAGGGCTGCCGCCGTGGTGAAATGAGAAGATGCGAGCATGCTCAAGGTAGCGGTCGATCACTGATATGACTTGTATGTTATTGGCCTCCTTGCGCTTTCTGCCGCCAGTGGAGGTTTTTAGACAGCAGATACCGCGTATGTTGAGCTTAATGGTGACGCCATCCTTAGATGCTTTGTAGAGGGCGTTTATGATTTCTTCATCTTGTAGTGAATTTACTTTGGCAGTGATAGCGGCGGGCTCGCCATTTTTAGCACGTTTACCTTCTGCTGCGATCAGCTCTAGTAAACGAGGCTTCATGTGAGTGGGCGCTGGGACAAGTTTGCGAAAGCGGGTAAGCTTGGATCGTCCTGTGACAGCGTTAAAAAATAGTGACG
>ERZ767285.454-NODE-454-length-14441-cov-2.807853_pt1 | contig 14441 bp, 9 predicted proteins | sample MGYA00374953_ERZ767285 | MGnify/ENA primary metagenome ERZ767285 (study PRJEB28947, sample SAMN06267186) | marine metagenome | isolation source: Columbia River Estuary | place: USA:Columbia River Estuary, USA | collected 2013-07-23 ...
TTAATGTTTGATAAAACCGTGTATAAGTTTTACAGGGTTAAAAAAAGCGCGCCGGTTATTTTTGTAATCGTGTCTACGGGTGTCATGTTTATGACTAACGCCATCGTGCGCTTCATCATTGGGCCAAGTGACCAACGCTTTATGGACGGCACTAAGTTCATTTTTCGCCCCCGTGAATTTAAAGAGTTCACCGGCTTAAGTGAAGGCTTGGCGCTAAAATCCACCCAAGCACTCACCTTAACCGTGGCTATTATTGCTGTGGCAGCCCTGTTCTACTTTTTGCAAAAAACCCGTACTGGTAAAGCCATGCGAGCGTTTTCTGACAACGAAGACTTAGCCCTACTGTCTGGTATCAACCCTGATCGGGTGGTATTTATCACTTGGATCATTGTGGCGGCGCTAGCCACTACTGCAGGCACCTTATACGGCCTAGACAAAAGCTTTAAACCGTTCACCTATTTTATGCTTCTGCTGCCAATGTTTGCGGCGGCCATTGTAGGTGGTATAGGCAGCCCTATTGGGGCCGTTGTGGGTGGTTTTGTGATTGCCTTCTCAGAAGTCATCGTAACCTACGCTTACAAAAAGTTCTTCATCTACCTAATGCCCGAGTCGTTAGAGCCTTCTGGTTTGATGCAGTTCTTATCCACCGATTATAAGTTTGCCGTGTCCTTTATCATCCTTGTGATGGTGTTGTTAATACGTCCAACAGGTATCTTTAAGGGGCAATCAATCTAATGAATGCACTATTTAGTCAAAAAAACCGCGCGCCCTTAGCTTTTTCTGTTATGGCGTTACTACTCATTGCTGTAGGTATGGGTCAGTCTTGGCCGTTTGCACTGGCCATTATTAACCTATGCCTTATTTCCGCCATTATGTCTTTAGGTGTTAACATTCAGTGGGGTTATGCTGGTCTGCTTAACTTAGGCGTTATGGGTTTTACTGCTCTAGGTGGCGTGGCCGCGGTGCTTATCTCCGAAGCACCTGTACTAGAAGCTTGGTCGGTAGGTGGCCAAGGCATGGTGGTCAGCTTCATTCTAGTAGTCATCACCATCGTACTGGCGATATTAGTACACCGCAACATGGCCAGTGGCTGGGCACGAAAATCTGCCCTGTCGGTTTTATTTGTAGGCGCTTATTTTACAATCAACCATTTTTACGAACCTTCAGTACTGGCCATTGAAAACGTTAACCCAGCCACCATGGGCTTTTTAGGCGGTTTAGGCTTACCTATCATCTTTTCTTGGATTGTGGGGGGAGTAATGGCTGCCGGTGTGGCTTGGGTGATTGGCAAAATCACCTTAGGTTTGCGGTCTGACTATTTGGCCATCGCAACTTTAGGCATTTCAGAAATCATCATTGCAGTGATGAAAAACGAAGATTGGTTGTCGCGCGGCGTGAAAAATGTGATCGGCCTGCCCCGCCCCGTGCCCTATGAGATAGATCTCCAAGAAAGTGCCGGGTTTGTTGAACGCACCGCCGCGCTTGGGCTTGATCCGGTCACTTCCTCTTCGATTGTTGTCAAGCTCGGATACGCCGGGCTGTTTTCGATTGTTTTGGTCATTGTCCTCATTCTGGCACAGCTTGCCCTCGCCAGCCCTTGGGGCCGAATGATGCGGGCGATTAGAGACAATGAGGAAGCCGCTGAAGCGATGGGAAAAAATGTCACAGCGCGGCATTTGCAAATTTTCATCCTTGGCTCAGCCATTTGCGGCGTGGCCGGCGCCATGATGACCACGCTCGACAGCCAGTTGACCCCCTCCTCCTACCAGCCGCTGCGCTTCACCTTTTTGGTATGGGTTATGGTCATTGTCGGGGGCTCGGGCAATAATTTCGGCTCTGTTTTAGGGGGATTTTTGATCTTTTTCCTCTGGGTACAAGTCGAACCCATGGGGGCGATCTTGATGCAGATCATGACCTCGGGAATGGCGGAAGACAATGTTTTGCGGCTGCATTTGCTGGAGTCAGTGGCTCATATGCGCCTCTTAACCATGGGGTTGATATTGATCTTGGTGCTCAGATTTGCGCCGAAAGGTTTGATCCCTGAAAAGTAGCTCTTTCCTTTCGCCGCGCCGCAGTATAGGCGGCGCGGTGAGCAAGGAAGAGGCACCTAATGGACCTTCGTAATATCGCGATCATCGCACACGTTGACCACGGCAAAACCACTTTGGTGGATGAGCTGTTAAAGCAATCCGGCACGTATCGGGAAAATCAAGCCACAACCGAACGGGCCATGGACAGCAATGACTTGGAACGAGAGCGGGGCATCACCATTCTGGCCAAGGCGACATCGGTAGTATGGCAGGGCACGCGGATCAATATCGTTGACACGCCAGGTCACGCGGATTTCGGCGGCGAGGTGGAACGCATCCTGTCTATGGTGGACGGAGTCGTCTTGTTGGTGGACGCGGCAGAAGGCCCAATGCCTCAGACGAAATTTGTCACCTCCAAAGCGCTGGCGCTTGGCCTGAACCCGATTGTGGTGGTCAATAAAGTGGACAAGCCCGATGGTGAACCTGACCGCGCCCTAGATGAGTGTTTTGATCTCTTTGCGTCACTGGATGCCAATGAGCAGCAATTGGACTTCCCGGTTCTCTATGCCTCTGGTCGAGCCGGTTGGGCAGATGAGGAGCTGGACGGGCCGCGTAAGGATCTTTCCGCTTTGTTCGAGTTGATCGTGCGCCATGTGAAATCCCCCAAACAGGCAGAAAAAGCCCATGAGCCCTTTTCCATGCTGGCGACGACGCTTGGAGCGGATCCATTCATTGGCCGCATTCTGACCGGGCGGGTCGAAACGGGCCGCCTCAAAGCTGGGGACTCCGTGAAGGCCCTATCTCGGGATGGCAGCAAGATTGAGCAGTTCCGCTGCACAAAAATTCTCGCATTCCGCGGCCTATCGCAGACCGCGATTGATGAGGCCGTGGCGGGCGATATCGTGTCGCTGGCTGGCATGACCAAAGCCACCGTTGCAGACACCATCTGCGCACCTGAAATCAACGAGGCCCTGCCCTCCTTGCCGATTGATCCCCCCACCATATCGGTGACCTTTGGGATCAATGACAGCCCCCTCGCCGGCCGTGACGGTAAAAAAGTGCAAAGCCGGGTGATCCGCAAGCGTTTGATGGAAGAAGCGGAAACCAATGTGGCGATCCGCGTGACAGATACGCCGAGCGGCGAGGCCTTTGAGGTCGCCGGCCGCGGCGAATTGCAAATGGGTGTTCTGATTGAGAACATGCGCCGTGAAGGTTTTGAGCTGTCTATCAGCCGCCCGCGGGTTTTGTTCAAAGAAGAGGATGGCCAGCGCCTAGAGCCCATCGAAGAAGTGACCGTCGATGTGGATGAAGAATATTCTGGTGTTGTGATTGAAAAGCTGACCGGCTTTCGCAAGGGTGACTTGGCAGAGATGAAATCCGCAGGGGCCGGCAAGACGCGCATCATCGCGCATGTGCCGTCGCGCGGCCTGATCGGCTATCAAGGCGAATTCATGACCGACACCCGCGGCACGGGCGTTTTGAACCGCGTATTTCACACCTGGGCGCCGCACAAAGGCGCAATCCCAGGCCGTCGCGCTGGCGTTTTGATCTCCATGGAGAATGGGATCTCTGTGCCCTATGCGATCTTTAACCTTGAAGACCGCGGCAAATTCTTCATCGGCAGCCAAGAGGATGTCTACCAAGGCATGATTATCGGCGAGCACAACCGCGAAAACGATCTTGAGGTGAATCCGCTTAAAGGCAAGAAATTGACAAACGTGCGGGCCAGCGGAACGGATGAAGCAGTGCGCCTGACCACGCCTATCAAAATGTCATTGGAAGAGGCGATTGCCTATATCGACAATGATGAGCTGGTGGAAGTCACGCCAAATGCCATTCGACTGCGTAAGATCCACCTCGATCCGCATGAGCGCAAACGCGCCTCACGCAGCGCATAAACAGCAAAAAGGGATGCAGAGTTTCATCTGCATCCCTTTTTATTCTTTAGCCTATGCCCGGTTCAATCCGCGATCAGTCGATGGTTTCCACAATCATCAATGAGCGCTGAAACCCGCCCTCTCCCAATTTAATTGCCGCTTGATAACCCTCTGAGTGGTAGCAATCATGCGCAGCCTGTAGGCTGGGGAACTGCGCCACGACATTGCGCGTATGATCCGGGCCTTCCAATTGCTCATAGGCACCACCGCGGGCCAAAAACACTCCGCCGTATGAGGCAATGACGGGCGTGGCGGCGCTGGCGTAGGCGACAAGTTTTTCCGCATCCAAAACGTTGACATGGGCGATCCAGAGAGCTTTTGGCATCTTTTCTTACTCCTCTAAGAGTGTTTTGACGGCTAAAATTGCGGCGTCTGAGTCTTGGGTCGATTTTGCGCCGCCCTGGGCCATATCAGCCCGGCCACCGCCGCCCTTGCCGCCAAGGGTTGCAACAACGGTTTTAACGATATCCACCGCAGAGATGTGCTCGGTCAAATCACCGGTGACGCCCGCGGCCACCGCGGCCTTGCCATCCGTATCCGCGATCAGCAAGACCACACCGGAGCCCATCTTTGCTTTATGCGCATCCACCAAAGCTGGCAAATCGCGGCCCGTTACCCCTTGCAAAACCTGTGCAAGGAAGGCCTTTCCACCGATGGAAATCGGATCTGTGGCTGCGGCTTCTGTTCCACCAGACAGTGCAAGCTCGCGGCGCAGGTTGGCCACTTCGTTCTGCAAAGCTTTGCGCTCTTCGAGAAGCTGTTGCGCGCGGTCGGCGATCTCTGTCGGCTGGACTTTCAAAGTAGTCGCAGCCGCGGCCATTGCAGCCATTTGTTGTTGAATGTAATGTTCTGCGCCCACTCCGGTCAGCGCCTCAATGCGCCGCACCCCGGCCGAGGAGGCCCCATCGCTCAGCAAGACAAACCCGCCGATATCTCCAGTTTGCCGCACATGGGTGCCGCCGCAAAGCTCCAAGCTGTAGGTGTCTTGCCCCGATCCTTTGCCAGAGCCGGGTAAATGCCCCATAGAAACCACCCGAACCTCATCACCATATTTTTCACCAAAGAGCGCTTGGGCCCCCAGGGCACGCGCATCGTCAGGTGTCATAATGCGAGTCTCAACCGTGCTGTTTTGCCGGATGAAGGCGTTTACTTCGCTTTGCACCTGCTGCAACTGCGCGGCCGTAAGCGCTTGCCCATGGCTGAAGTCAAACCGCAGGCGGTCATCTGCGTTCAGTGACCCGCGTTGCGCCACATGATCACCCAGTGCCCGGCGCAGAGCTTCATGCAACAAATGGGTTGCGGAATGATTTGCACGAATACGCGCGCGGCGGTCCGACGCGACTATGAGCTCAGCGGCCTGCCCCATTTCAACAAAGCCTTTCGTGACTTTGGCCATGTGAATGAACAGATCCGCAGTTTTGCGGCAATCGGTGACCTCAAGAATGCCACTCTCTGTCACAATCTCTCCACGGTCACCGATTTGACCGCCGCTTTCCGCATAGAAAGGCGTTTGGTTGAGTACTATTTGCACAACAGCGCCCGCGTCAGCACGGTCCACTTGCCCGCCATCCTGCACGAGCGCCACGATCTGACCTTCAGCTTGTTCGGTGTCATAGCCCAGAAAATCTGTCGCGCCATGGTTGTCCAGCACGTCAAACCAAATCGTATCATCGGCCATTTCACCCGAGCCTGCCCAAGCGGCACGGGCTTTGGCTTTTTGAGCGGCCATCGCGCTGTCAAAGCCATCCGTATCGACCGAGAGGCCTTTCTCACGCAGAGCATCTTGCGTCAGGTCAAGTGGGAAGCCGAAAGTGTCATAGAGCTTAAAGGCTGTGGCGCCAGGCAAGGCGCCGCCCTGCGGCAGATCGCCAACCTCATCTTCCAACAGGCGCAAACCCCGGTCCAAAGTGGTGCGGAAACGGGTTTCTTCCTGCAGCAAAGTTTCTTCAATCATCGATTGGGCCTGAACCAATTCAGGATAGGCCGCCCCCATTTGCTGGACCAAAGCCGGCACCAAGCGATGCATCAATGGATCCGCCGCACCGATCAAATGCGCATGACGCATCGCGCGGCGCATGATCCGCCGCAGCACATAGCCACGCCCATCCTTGGAGGGTAAAACCCCGTCGGCAATCAGAAAGGATGTTGAGCGCAGGTGATCTGCAATCACCCGGTGGTGTGTCTTATGCGGGCCGTCCGGATCCGAAGAGGTCGCCTGCGCTGAGGCCTCAATCAGATTGCGCACCAAATCCGTGGCGTAATTGTCATTTGTGCCTTGCAACAATGCCGCAACCCGCTCAATGCCCATGCCGGTGTCGATGGACTGTGCGGCCAAGGCTTTGCGCGTGCCGTCTTCAAACTGCTCATATTGCATAAAGACCAGGTTCCAGATTTCGACAAATCGGTCACCATCTTCATCCGGGCTGCCGGGAGGGCCGCCCCAGATGTGATCCCCGTGATCGTAGAAAATCTCTGAGCTGGGGCCGCAAGGACCGGTCGGCCCCATCATCCAAAAATTATCATCCGTGGCGATGCGGATGATTTTGTCATCACTAAATCCGCCAATTTTCTTCCAAAGGGCCACGGCCTCATCATCATCATGATAGACGGTGACAACCAGTTTTTCCTTTGGAATACATAGCTCTTTTGTGATGACCTCCCAAGCAAAGAGAATGGCCTCTTCCTTGAAATAATCCCCAAAGCTGAAATTGCCCATCATCTCAAAGAAGGTGTGATGGCGGGCGGTGTAGCCCACATTGTCCAGATCATTATGTTTGCCGCCGGCGCGCACGCATTTTTGTGCGGTGGTGGCCCGCGTGTAATCGCGCGTTTCAACGCCCGTGAAGAGGTTTTTGAATTGCACCATACCTGAGTTGGCAAACATCAGTGTGGGATCATTGCGCGGCACCAAGGGGCTAGATTGCAAAACGCGATGACCCTGGCGGTCAAAATAGTTCAAAAACGTGGAGCGGATATCATTGAGCGTGGGCATTTCTTCGCAAAAACCTTGTAAATTGGGGTTGCCCGAAGACTTACCTTTCCTTTCCACAAGTGTCCACGGCAAAGCAAAACACCCCGGTGCGTCCTGCGCCGGGGTGTTTTATCTAACTTTGTCTATTAACTGAGGGCGCGGGCCACCCTAGAGGTCGATCACATTGTCCTCATCTTTTGAGCTTGGCCCCTCCACATCGATAGGCCGTTCAAACTTCAACCCATGAGATTCACGAATTTTAGCCTCAATATCATAGGCCATAGCCTTGTTTTCACTCAAGAAGACTTTTGCATTCTCACGGCCTTGGCCGATACGCTCATCACCATAGCTATACCAGCTGCCGGATTTCTCGACAAAGCCGCCTTTGACACCAAGATCAATCAGCTCGCCCATTTTGGAGATGCCCTCACCATACATGATGTCAAATTCAACCTGTTTAAAGGGCGGGGCCACTTTGTTTTTCACGACTTTGACGCGGGTGGCATTGCCCACGACCTCGTCGCGATCCTTCAAAGCGCCAATCCGGCGAATATCCAATCGCACCGATGAGTAGAACTTCAAGGCATTGCCGCCGGTTGTGGTTTCCGGGCTGCCAAACATAACGCCAATCTTCATCCGAATTTGGTTGATAAAAATAACCATACAGTTGGATTTGCTGATGCTGCCGGTCAGTTTGCGCATGGCTTGGCTCATCAACCGGGCCTGTGCGCCGACCTGTGCATCGCCCATATCGCCTTCCAATTCCGATTTCGGGGTCAAAGCAGCGACAGAATCAACCACCACCATGGAAACCGCGCCTGAGCGCACCAAAGTGTCGGTGATTTCCAAAGCCTGCTCGCCCGTGTCAGGCTGCGAGATCAGCAGCTCTTCCAGATTTACGCCAAGTTTACGCGCATAGAGTGGATCCAGCGCGTGTTCTGCATCGACAAATGCGCAGACGCCGCCCTTTTTCTGTTCTTCCGCCACGCAATGCAGGGTCAACGTTGTTTTGCCCGAGGACTCTGGGCCGTAGATCTCAATGATCCGCCCCTTGGGCAGACCGCCAATGCCAAGAGCAATATCTAGGCCGATGGAGCCGGTGGAGGTCGACTCAATCCCGGGGATGACTGCGCCCTCGCCCAGTGTCATGATTGAACCTTTGCCGAACTGACGTTCGATTTGTGCCAAAGCGCTGTCTAGCGCCTTTTGACGGTCGCCTGTTTTTGGTGCCATTGTGAGTAAATCTGCCGTTGCCATTGTTTCACGCTCCTTATTCCACACCCGAGACGGGGGGACAATGATGTAATGTTCGCTTCTTGTTCTTTTTATCGGACCAAAAGGAGAACAAATCAAGATTTTTCTACAAATTTGTCTTTTATTCTTAGCAATAATCTTAAAAAATTGGTGAAACACTTATGAATTTAAGAGATTAATGCTGATATTTTCGCGCTATAACCTTGTTCTCCTGGCCGTGCCTAAAACGGGATCAACGGCTTTAGAAGTGGCTTTGGGACAGGAGGCCGATGGTAGATTCGGCAATCCACCAGAAATGGAGCATTTACCGCTCTACCGGTATAATCGCTTCGTGCGACCTCTGTTGTAGCTCACCACTGGGCAGGATCCAGAAACCTTTGCGCTGATCCGTGAGCCGATTAGCTGGCTGCGCAGTTGGTATCGGTATAGGGCCCACAATTCTATGGCCCTATTGCCCACCTCGACCTGTCATATCAGTTTCGACCAATTTGTGCGTGAGGCGATGTCAGACGATCCTCCTTCCTTTGCCCGAGTCGGTTGCCAAACGCGTTTTTTGTCACCTGGAGGCAGCGGCGGGCCCATCACGCATCTGTTTCAATATGAGCAAATGGATTTAGCCTGCAAATTCCTAGAGAACCGTTTGGAATTGGAACTGGACCTGCCGTGGCTCAATCAAGCGGCCATCGGCCCGGCGCCGTTGGACCCAGATTTGGAAGCGCAGTATCGGCAGATCCATGCGGGCGAATTTCAACTCTGGCAAGACGCCTCTATCTAGCGCTCGCCCTATGATGCTGGCACCACGACATCCAGAACGGCTTGGGTCAGATCGTTAAGTGAAAAGGGATTCGGCAAGAACACGGAGCCCTCAATTTCAGATTGTTGTTTGTCAAAGGCATCCTCAGCATATTCCGAGACAAAGACGACACGCGTGCCGGGCCGGTCTATGGGCGCAAGCCGCACCCAGGTTGGCCCATCCAGCCCCAGCATCACCACATCGGTCACGAATACATCGATTTTCAATGACTTATCTTCGAGAATTTTCAACGCAGCTTCGGCACAATCGGCTTCATTAACGGTGAGACCCTTGATCCGCAGCGCCCGCGATGCAAAGGCGCGCACGGGTGCCTCATCCTCCACCAGAAGCACAACTTGCTCGCATTGTGTTGGCGGTGACACGACCTCTGCTATCAATTTTTGTTCCTTCTGTTTGGCGCGCCGATCAACTGCCGGGATCAGCACATCAAAAACTGTGCCCTTGCCGATCTCGCTTTCTGCAAAGATAAACCCATTGGACTGTTTAACAATTCCATAGACCGTCGATAGCCCCAAACCGGTCCCCTCGCCCGTGCGTTTTGTGGTGAAAAACGGTTCAAATATTTTTTGGCGGTGTTCGGGGGGTATGCCCGAGCCAAAATCTTCCACTTGAATCTTCACATACTCTCCCGCTGGGATCACCGCACTGTCGCGCTCGTGCGCCTTGTCAAAGGTTTTAGATTGCGTGCGGATGACAACATCGCCCCCCTCGACCATTGCATCGCGCGCATTCACCACAAGGTTCATTAACACCTGTTCCAATTGCCGCTTGTCCGCCCGCACAATGGGAAGTTTCGTGCCATGGTACAGCAAGAGATTTACTTTCTCGCCCACCAAACGATCCAACAAATGCGCCAAGTCAGCGATAATTTCACGAATATTGAGCAGTTTAACCTGTAGGTTTTGCTTGCGTGAGAAAGCCAGCAATTGACCAATCAACGCAGCGGCCCGATTGGCATTCTGATGGATTTGCATCAGATCACTGAAATCAGGATCATTTTTGTCATGGCGCAACAGAAGTAGACCACAATGACCGGAAATCGCAGTTAACAAATTGTTGAAATCATGCGCCACACCTCCGGCAAGCTGGCCAATCGCTTGCATCTTCTGGCTTTGCACAAATTGCCGCTCAAGAGACTTCAAAGCCGTGACGTCGGAAAACGCCGCGATTAAGACATGCTCTTGCCCATCGAACACCCGGCTTAATGCGGCCTGAAAAACTGTGCCTGATTTGGCGCCTGGAAGTTGCAAAACAATGGATTTATTCCAAACTTTTCCCTCAGATACGTCTGAAATCCATCCCAGGAGTGATTGCTGATTGCTAATGAAAACTTCGGTAATATCATGGCCAATGTTGATTTTCTTGCCAAACAAACTGCGCGCCGCAGCATTGACGCTTTTGATGCCCCCTTTGGTAGAGAGTTTTATCAAAGGAACTGAGAGATGCTCAAACAGATCCCAATAACTTTGGGTCGAGACCTGCTGTTCATCGGTTACAGGAAAGAAATACAACTCTTCCGTTTCATCACTGGGCCAATGATCCAGCACATGAAAATTGCGCTCGCCGTCCAAGGTTTTGAGTTGCTGCACTTGATTGCGCAGCACCCCGTTTCCATTGGCCAAAACATCAATCCAACGGGGCGTTTCACCGAACAGGGCTCGGAAAGCCGCATTGACATCTGTGACAATGCGATCTCCGTTCATTCGGGCCATTGCAACAGAGGGTTGTGCAATGGCCTCGCGCGCCCCCCGTGGAACAATGGGTTTGAAACTCCAAACCAATTGCCCGGCAGATCGGCACAGATCAAGCGTCAGGCCCTGACCGCCGATGGTCACACAATCTTGTGCCCAACCTTTCGTGACAGCCCGGCGCATCAAACTTTCCAGTTTTGGCGCGAGATCCCCATAAGCTTTTGGCAACACGCGATCAATGGAACCGGGCTCAATGGAAAACCCTTGCTCTTTTGCCGCGCGATTCACCTGCGTCACCCCGCCGTCCAGCCCGCTGATCACCACGCCATAGTCACATTTTTCATAGGTTTGCGCCAATATTGCTGAGCGCCGCAAATCTGCAAGATAGCGCACCACCCAAAAACAAGCCAAGCCAGCCGCGCATATCACGATCGAGAGTGCGAGAACCAAAAGCCAATGCCCTGTGCGCAGAAACCCAGTTAAAACAATTAAGAAAGCAACGGAAACACAGAAGCTAATGAGGGCGAAAGAATGGTGCCAGGCGTCAAATATTCTTAAAATACTTTTCATTTAAATTGTGCGCTCGTTGATAAAAATTCCAATGCGACACATACAAAAAATTGGTTAATTGATTATTAATTACCACAGCAAAGCCCGCGCTCAAATACCTTTCTTAAAGATAACCAAATAGAGCCCATCCTGTATTGCACTGGGTAAATATTGCTCTGTGCTGCAAAAGGTTAAATCCGGGAAATTTTCGCTGACAAATTGCCGCTGCCCTTGATTTTCGGCCTCAAAAATTGAGCAAGTGATTAAAGCGAGACATCCGTTTGGCGCCAAATATGTTATGGATTTGGCAATGATATCCCGTTGAAGCCGCACAAATGCCTCCAGGTCCTTTGGTGTAAGGCTCCATTTACCTTCCGGAGATCGGCGCCAAGCCCCGCTGCCCGAACAGGGTAAATCACACACCACAGTCTCAAATTTTGCCGATTTTGCCAAATCTTGCGGCGCTATGACCTCAATGTCATGCCCACCACGCGCCGCCCGCGGTGCTATTTCTGCCATACGCGCGGTTGAAATATCATGAGCAAAGATCTTCGAGCCGCTGCGCGCTGCCAGGGCCAAGGACTTGCCACCGCCCCCGGCACAGTAATCCAAAACCCGTCCATTGAGTGCAATAGCATCCGCCACGGCCTGAGACGCCGCGTCCTGCAACTCAAACCAACCCTGTTCAAAACAAGGTTGAAGCACGGCGCGGCGCGGATTGCTTAAGACGGTCAGCGCCGTATCAGAGGCCAAATTGGGGGTTGTTTCAATCTCCGCCTTGGCCAATTCCGCCTGGAGCTGGGCTCGCGTCGTCTTTTGTAGGTTTACCCTCAGCGTAATTGGTGCGCGATGTCGCAGGACCGCGCCAATCTTTGCAGTTTGCTCGGCTCCATATTGCTGGGTTAATAGGTCGATCACCCAATCTTGCAGATCCAAACGATCGCGGTCTGAGGGAAGCGGCGTGACATCGTCAGCACACAATGCCGCTGGCGCATGCGCTATTCCGTTAAAAAATTCATTTGGATCTTCGCCATTGGCGCGCAGCGTCCCAATGGCCCAGGCGCGCGCAGATTGCGGCGCCGGCCAGGCGCCAGCTGATCGGCGGCAGCGCAGCGCTTGAAAGACCAAATCGCGCAATGCAGCCCGATCTTTTGACCCTGCAAAACGATTGCCCCGCGCCCAATTGGTCAGAGCCTTTTCTGCCGGCACGCCAGATAGAATAGCCTCGAGTATATCAATCTGTGCCGCAACGCGGGCGCCGGGTGTCATCAGCCGACCCGATAGTTCGGACTTTCGCGGGTGATTTGAACGTCATGCACATGACTTTCTTTCAATCCTGCGCCGGTGATTTTCACAAAGCTACAATTTTTGCGCATCTGATCCACGCTCGCGCATCCCGTATACCCCATGGCCGCGCGCAGACCGCCAACCAATTGGTGCAATACTGTTCCTGCCGCGCCCTTATAGGGCACTTGCCCTTCAATTCCCTCGGGAACCAACTTATCGCTGGCGGCATCTTTTTGGAAATATCGATCCGCAGAGCCGCGCGCCATTGCGCCCAGAGAGCCCATGCCGCGATAGGATTTAAAGCTACGGCCTTGGTAAAGGATGACCTCGCCGGGGCTTTCATCGGTGCCGGCAATCATAGACCCAACCATGGCACATGAGGCCCCTGCCGCAATGGCTTTGGCAAAATCGCCTGAAAACTTAATGCCGCCATCCGCAATGACCGGAATATCATGCGGAAGGGCTGCGCCTGCGCAGTCCATAATCGCCGTCAATTGCGGCACACCCACGCCTGCAACCATCCGCGTTGTGCAGATTGAGCCTGGACCGATACCAACTTTAATCGCATCAGCGCCCGCCTCAATCAAGGTGGTGGTCGCCGCCGCGGTGGCCACATTACCGGCGATGATTTGGGTCTTTCCAGCCACTTCCTTCGCCCGCGCCACAGCCAAAGCCACCCCTTCAGAGTGCCCATGCGCCGTGTCGATCACAACCATATCTGCGCCCGCTTCGATCAGCGCCATCGTGCGCTCAAAACCCGCATCCCCAACGGTACTGGCCGCAGCCACGCGTAGGCGCCCTAAGTCGTCCTTACAGGCACTTGGGTTCAAGACGGCTTGCTCAAGATCTTTTAACGTCAACAGTCCGGTCAATTTGCCTGCACTGTCTGTCACAAGCAGTTTTTCAATCCGCCGCGCCGCCATCAATTGCTTGGCTTCACGCGGATCGGCTGGTTCTTGCAAGATTGCAAGGTTTTCAGTCGACATCATAGCGGAAACCGGTGTTTTGGGATCTGTGGCGAAGCGCATATCGCGGTTGGTCACAATGCCGACAACGCGGCCATCCTGCACCACTGGGAAACCGGTCACGCGGTAACGTTCTTGCAAGGCTTTCGCATCAGAAAGGGTTTGCTCCGGCGTCAGAGTGACGGGGTTATAGACGATCCCACTTTCAAATCGTTTGACCCGCCGGACTTGCCGCGCTTGCTCGTCCAGATCGAGATTGCGGTGGATAACCCCCATGCCGCCCGATTGCGCCATGGCAATCGCCATGCGCGCTTCTGTCACCGTGTCCATGGCCGATGACAGCAGCGGAATGTTCAATCGGATGGATTTTGTGACCTGCGTGCGGGTATCTGCCGTGGAGGGCAAGACCGCAGACTGAGCCGGTACCAACAAAACATCGTCAAAAGTTAAAGCCTCGCGAATCTCCATGGGAGTCCTCCTAGAGCAGGTATCACTTGGCGCTTTCCTATCGCATGGGTTGACGTAAACCGAAAGGGGGTTGGGTAGATTAATGCTCATTCGGGTCATCATGGCACAGCCCCCGGGCTTTTTGTCGGCTAAATGCCAATGCCCGGCTCGTGAATTAACCCGATCTGCCGCGGATTGACCATTTTCAGCCGTTCCCGCTCTTTACCCTTTGCGGAAGCGCAGTAAGTTAGGCTAAAAGTATTTTTAAAGGTTTCGCATGACACAAGAGTATCTGGTGCTGTTCACCACTTCCACTAACGGCTACCAATAGAAGGTATCAATAGTAGTCCCATTTGATTAGGACCTTAAATTCATCACTGCAGTGCTGCCACGGCCCGGCCAATGTCTCCCTCTCCTGCATTGGTGGTGGGCGGGTCCTTGGTTTTGCCACTGTGCACCCGGACAGCTCTCTGTGTACTCCTTCATGTCCCCGGCC
>ERZ767285.461-NODE-461-length-14283-cov-3.121780_pt1 | contig 14283 bp, 9 predicted proteins | sample MGYA00374953_ERZ767285 | MGnify/ENA primary metagenome ERZ767285 (study PRJEB28947, sample SAMN06267186) | marine metagenome | isolation source: Columbia River Estuary | place: USA:Columbia River Estuary, USA | collected 2013-07-23 ...
AGATTCTAAAGTTATATGGACTCCTAACAATAGAGGAAGATTCCTTGTTTCTTGGACTCCTAATAAAAACCTACAGAATAGAGTTATAAATAGGAATGGTAAAAAAATTTAAATTAGTGTCAATAATGATTTAATAAATTAGTATTTTTTTATTTGAATGTTTTAGAATAAATATATAATAAATAGTGCAAAAATTACCTATATATTACATGAATAATTATGGTTTTAGATTCAATTATAAATCGAAAATTAATTTTTTAAATTTAAGTTTCCTTACAATACTAACCCCTCGATTACTGTTTTTTCCAATTTTTTTTAAAAGCACGAGTTCCATAAATACTCTAAGTTTTAGTGATTCTTACTTTGAGTGATTAAACAGTTTTAACTTCCAAGAATTTGCTTTTATAACCTTTAAATTATTTATTTCACCAATTGAATTATACAGGTGTTCTGTTTTTGATATGGTTGTATTTAATTTATACTTGATTGGTTTTGAAAAAATAAAAAAATTGGGTAAAAATAGTGTTGGTAATGGCAATGAAACAATCCAAAATGAAAACATATTTAAATCGAAAAGTAAAAAAATTACAGTATTTTGATTTCACGATTCATTCCATATATTGTTACCATGCCTGGTATTTGTATTGTTTTTACACTAAAAATAATACTGTTTTAATATTTATTTTTAGCGCCCTAGAATTAAATACTAGTTTTGTTATGCAACAGAATAATATAAAAAAAGGAAGCTTTTTTAGTGTGTAGTTTTAAGTTTCATAATTTTGAAAGTATTCTTAATTATTTTAATTGTATTTTAAGTAGATGTGTGAAGGTGTTGTGTGTTATAACGATAGTAACGAAGCTGTTAATTAGTGCTGTAAACGTTTTAAGCGGTTTGATGTTGGTGATGCTTTTCTTAAATAGCAATGATTACAATTTTTTTGTAAGCGTGGGGATATTTGTTTGCTAAAAACTCATTGTTTTGTAACATGCTAAACCATAACGTCAGGATATTATGTATTAATAATTTTTATAAGAGGACAGAGTTTTCCGTGCGCCGCATGCCTGCTGTTGGTTTTAGAAGGTCTTCAGAGCTTGTCAGGTTAGAATTTGAACATTTGATTTTTTGTTCAAAAAATAATGATATTAACAAAACTAATGTGTGTGTTAAAACTCTTCTAGGAATTCCTTGGTTTTGGTTTTTTTGTTATAAAAGCATAAAGAGGGATCAACGTGTTAACAGCTTAGTCGGTTTGTCACTATTTTCAAACTTAAATTCAGAAATTTTTAATGATCTTACTTTAGATTTTTTTTTTAAACTTTCTAAAACTATCGCTTGCGGCAATTTTACATTTGGGCTCACTAAAAAGACTGGGTTCGCAAAGCCTAATGCTAATTTACGCCTTTATAGGATTGTAGATTTACATGATAAAATTGTGCAGAGAGGTATGGTTTTTCTTTTAGAGGCTGTATCTAAACATAAGTTTTTAGCTTGCAGTTTTGGCTTTCGTAAAAGTCATTCATGCGAGTCCGTTTTTTCTTATATAAGAAAAAAGGCGCCTTTGAGCCTTTGGGCTATTAAAGGTGATGTTAGTAAAAGCTTTGATCATTTTAATCACAAAAAACTAGTTTCGGTTGTGAGGAAAAAACATATCAGTGAACAAATTTTTATTGATTTATTATATAAGGCTATTAAGAATAAAATTATTTATATTCGCGGCCAGTTCTCTAAGATAAAATTGGGTGTTTCACAAGGGTCCGTTATCAACTTAATTCTTTATACTATTTATTTACATGAATTAGATGAGTACGTTTTTGGTGGTTCCATGCTGGCTAAATTTCGTAAAAGTGTTCCGGTTAATATTAACCATTATTATACTAAATTTTTAAAACAAACTAAAAATGAAACTTTAGAAGGAGAGTTTATTAGAAAAGAAAAAGGTAAATGTAAAATGTGGGAGTATTTTCAAAAAGTTCGAGCTAAAAAAATAAAACTTGCTAAAAAACTAAATATTGTAACCCGTCAATTTAAAGAATGTTCTATAAAATTAGTATATTCCAGATATTTGACTGATTTTATTATTTTTGTTTGGGGAAACCAGAATGACTGTTTTGTAATTAAAAAAAGAGTCAAGACTTTTTTAAAAGGTGATTTAGGTCTTGTTTTAGCAGAAGAAAAAATTAAAATTACCTATTTAAAAAAAAAGAAAGCTAATTTTCTTGGTTTTCAAATATCACAGTTTTCAGAATCATTATCATCTAGTAAAAAAGATAACAACTTTACAGAAAAACTAAATCGAACAAAAATAAATTTGAAACTTAAACTGCCTTTATTACGAACGTCTAGGCTGAGAATTACATTTTCAATGGGTAAAACTCTCAAAAAATTAGCAAACAAAAACATGGTTCGTTTTAAACATGGCAAGTATGTCCCCACTAGCTCCACTCTTATGTTGCAATTTCAAATAACGAATATAGTTTATGTAATTAGAATGTTCTTTCGTAAAATATCGGAGTATTATAGGTGCGCTGACAACAGGTCCAGTGTTAAGTCTTTATACAACTATTTTGGGCGGTATATTGTTGCGATGACTATTGCTCACAAAATAAAATCGAAAATCCCAAAAGTTTTTAAAAAATATGGAAGTGATGTTTGTATCATAGACGATAAAGATAATCCGCTTGTAGAGTTTGAGTCTTTAATCAATACGGAATTTAAAAAGAAGTTCTTTAAAAAGTTAATACTTCCCCCGTCTGGAGTTGATAGACTTCTTGCTGGTGGGCTTACGTGGGTTAAAACTCCTATGGTTATTTGGCCATGTATCGTGCTTAGTGGGATCAACGGGGCGTACATGCGTTCTTTCAAGTATAAATAAAAAAATTTTTCCACTGAAAAATTTGAGTTATGGAGTGGCTGTTTTGAAGCGATGCGGTTGATAAACCTTAAAACTTTACAAGTGTGCAAATCGTTATAGAAAATAACAAAAAAATCTTTTAAGCTGGGTTTTTAAAGCCCTTAAAAAAAGTTAAATGGTTGATTTTAATAAAAAAGTATTGATGTTATTTAAGATGTTTGACTTTAGCGGTTGTTTTTTGGGTTTTGTAGAGAAAAAGAAAGTAATTCATCATTTAGGAAAGTTCGGCGAGCCGTATGACAGGAAACTCTCACGTACGGTTCTGGGGAAAGTTTTGTGAGACCTGTTTTTTAACTAGACTATAGGCTTACATTGCTTAATTCTACTTTACTGTAGGTTTAGATATAGATACTAGGGCTTATTTTACGGCTGCAACTATGATTATTGCTATCCCAACGGGAATTAAAATATTTAGCTGACTTGCGACGTTATGGGGAGGGTCTATTGATTTAAGAACTCCGGGTCTTTTCGCTATTGGTTTTATTTTTTTATTTACTGTTGGTGGTGTTACTGGGGTTGTTCTTGCTAATTCTGGTATAGATATAGCTTTACATGATACTTATTATGTAGTTGCACATTTGTTCGATGTTACAGAGGCTGTTTGTGGTTTCTTAAATTGTCAATTTTTAAGAGAGGCCTGAACGACTTTAGAGGTTGCAGTTTTGCCTTCGTCAGGAGAAGAAAGTTTGTACGGCTTACCAGTGTTGAGATTGAACTATATTTTTGGCCGTGTTAGCAACGCGGGGTTCAGGTGTGTAAGTGTTGTTTATTTACACACATGTGCTAGGCTATTAGGTGAAGGGAAAGGAGAAAGTGCTTTACCCGAGAGGGCGCCTATTGCCGGGTTTTTAGGTGTTCCTGAAAATAAAATGAAATGAGATCTGAAGCTGGATATACGCAGTCAGTTTGAGAGCAGCGAGACCCCTGTTTCGTTTGAAATGTTGGGGTTGGGTGAAGTTATCCAAAAAAGATCTAGGTCAATAGAAAAAAAAGATGTTTTTACAAAAAAATTTTCAAAAAATTCCATGACGTTAAATTGTGGTTTTAAAATTTTTGATCTTAATATGATGGCAGACTTGGATGAAGTTAGTAAAAAAAAAGTACTTGTGAAGCTTATTGCCAGGCAATGGCAGAGCGAAGAAAAAAAATTTGTAAATTTGCATAATGTTTATTCTGACCCTCGTGTTTTAGCTTTTGCTTGTGCAGGTGTAATCAAAGCAAGAGTTGGTCACATGGTAAGAGGCTGCGATCTTGTCTTTAAGGATATTAACCCTAACGCAATTAAAAGTTTATCTTTTGGTTTAAATAATGGAACATGAGAGCCTACCCGAACCCGACAAGCTAAGGTTATTAAGCCAAGGACAATTAGTCGGAGATCATTTTCAATGGGCTTCGACTACAACACTATCGCTGCAAGTGGTATTAACATTGTGCTAAATACGATTTTTGAAAAGCATCAAGGTTTAGGCATGCTGCCTGAAGAGAGGTATTTTAATAGATTTAACCATCTGTTTCGACCTACTCGAGGTTATCGTGATGCCTTGGGTGCTGTAAAAACCTGGGGACTTTCTTCATGGTTTATGGCTGTAAGTATTAATAAATTCTGGGAGACTATTGACCAGAAAAAGTTAATATCAATACTTAATAAATCAATTAAGGACCAAATTATGGTGGATACGTTGTATAAACTATTTAAAGTGCCTATAATAAATTTGAGCGAAGGGGGTTTAACTGAGAGAAAAGGAGTAGGAGTCCCCCCAAATAACCCTTTGAGTTCTTTTTTAGCCAACATTTATTTAAATGAGTTTGATCATTTTGTGTGTGGCCTTAAACGGAAAGTGATCAAAGGTGTGCCTAGAGAAATTACTAAAAAAATTAGGGTGTTTACTGAAGTATATGCTTCACAATTATTTAGAGCAAAAACTCGAAAAGCTAAATTTTTGCTCCGTCAAGATCTTTATTGAAAGAAAGTAAAACAAGTTAAAAGAAGTGACATGGCCTGTGCCTGAAGCACAGACACATTGTTAAATATAGAAGTTTCTTATAGTCTTCATTATGTAAGGCACGCAGGTAATTATTTAATTGCGGTGAATGGTCCAAAATGGCTTGCAAAAGATATTCAAAAAAAAACTCAAGATTTTTTAAAATCTAATTTATACTTTTCGCTTAAAGGAGGAGATTTAGCTCATGGATCTTGTAATTCTGTCAGATTTCTTGGCTTTGATATAAAAATTTTTAGTAAAAAAAAGAAAAGTGTGGTGCAAACCCGCGAAATCCTTAGTTTCAAAAAAATTCGAAACCGTTTGCTTAATCAGAAGAAAATTATCGAAAATCGATACAACACAGGTTTGTTAAAAATTTATGAGTCTGAAAAACAGAAAACCCTGAAAGCTTTAGTCAGTAAAGCTTCAAGTAAAGAAGAAAAGTTAAAAATAATAAAGTGTTCTGCAAACAAAGATGCCTTACGCCAAAGTAAAATGCTGGTATCATCGATCAGTAGGTTAGGTGTTGATACTTATAAAGCATTTTTAAACAAAGAGCGTTTATTATTAAAATCATCTTGAATTCTAGACAGTGGGTTGAAAGAGTTTAGTTTTAACAAGGTAATTGAAGCTAAAAAAAAACTGATAAAAGTAGTGGAAAAGGTTAATAAAGGGGGCCAAGTATATTCTGTTGAGAAAATTACGACTAATCCTACTCTCAAACAAGGGTGCGCCGGTCAGACTTTTTATGATGGATCTCACAGTTTAAACCCGAGAATTTATGCACCTATTCCAGAGCTAAAGAATAAGCTGAAAACTTGGGGTATGTTAGATAAAAACGGTAAACCTAAAGCTAATGGAGCTATTTTTCGGTATCATGATATTTTGATTATTGGGTATTTTAAATTTAAAGCATTCGAATTTTTAACTTATTATAGGTCTGTGGCTAACTACCGTGCAGTTACAAAACTTGTAGATTACCATTTAAGGTGATCACTAATACATACTTTAGCAGGTAAGCACACAATGAAGGTACACGAGATTATACGCTTTTACGGGAAATCTCCAAAAATTGTTTTGATGATCAATGATAAGCCTCATGAATTGACATCATACCCGACTCCGAATGACATTTATTATAGACCTAATAATTTCTTAAAATTGTTAGAGTCCCACCCTTGCCCAAAGTGCTTAGGTCGGTATTTTTTAAAAGTGTCCATTCCAAAAGTCATCTTTATAGGAAAACGTAAAGCTGTATGTTGCAGTAGTAAAAATATCGAAGTTTAACCTGTTTGCGTTTTATCAAATGTGCTGAAAAAAAGACTTTTGTGGGGTTTAATAAAAGATAAATGCTTTTGTGTTAAGAGCACCATAAAAATTTGCACATGTTAATTGTTAAACACATTTATAAGAAATATTTAAATGAGACGGCACCAAACATCAATTATGTTTTTCATATAAAATAAAAAGTTATTACTTTTAACTCTCGTTTTAGAAGTATTTTTTAGACTGTGTCTATTACTAATTGGGGCTTAAAGTTTCTATATCCAAGGGAGCCCGGTGCGATGGAAGTCGCACGCCGGGCTCTGAGGGAGGTACCTTTTTATACGTACCTAACCCACATCACTATGGTGCGTTGTTTCACGTTATTTTTGCTTGTTCTGTTATTGAAAAGAACTCACATTGTTTGTCTATATTAGATTAAAATCTTTTATTGTGATAAAGCATAGTACTTGTTTTAAAAAGTTACATTCAAAAAAAACAATAGCATGTACTAAAAGTTCCTTTAATATTGAAAAATTAAGAGTAGAGGCGAGCTAAAGATTAAAAAGAGTAGGGTAACGAATCCTAGCTACGGCTTTTTATTAGCGCTTGGTGTTTTTAAAAATATTTCAGGTGTTTGTAATTACATAGTCTTTCTTACACTAGACAAAATTTAAGTGCTATTTACTAACAGTATAAATAAAAAAAGGGAGCTCTAAGTTATTTACTAAGCAAAAGTGTGCGGAATTCAAGATGACTTGTATGAAAAAGTCTAAAAAAAGTTACGGAAAGCTCGTACTATTAAGTTTTAAAAAGAAGGGGTTTAACCATTCTAATTTAAATAAAATCATATTTTAGGTGTTTTTTAGCACCAAAAATGAAACATTTTAAAGTTTTTTATTTACAAGGCTATAAAACTAAACTAATTTAAGTCTATCAATGTTAGGTTTACAGTATCTAAAGTTTAGTGCTGAAAATATGTTTCGGGAGTGAGGCTTTAGTTTTATTTAAAAAATAATCAAAAAGCTACACGAAAAGATCATTTATTATGTCTAGTTGTTAGAAGAATATATTTTATGTGTAACAACAAATATATTTTGTAGCTAAAAAAAATTTAATATTAAAGTTAGTGTTTTTTATTTAATATTGGGACGAAAAAAGCCACATGCGAAGAAATACGCACGTGTGGTTTGGGGTCGACTTATTAATAAACAAAAAAATCGGTATGTTAGGCCACTGTTGTCAATGGGTGCAGTTTTTTCTATGCTTGGTGGTCTTTATTTTTGGTTTGAAAAAATTACTGGCACTCGTTATGCCGAAATACTAGGAAAAATTCATTTTTGAAGTTTTTTCGTTGGAGTAAATTTAACTTTTTTTCCAATGCATTTCTTAGGTGTTGCAGGTATGCCGAGACGAATTCCAGATTACCCTGATGCGTATTTTATATTTAACAAAATTGCGTCTTGAGGTTCTTATATTTCTGCAGTATCTAGTATATTTTTTTTTTATGTCGTATACAATGCTTTCACCAAAGGTCGGTTTAACCTTAGATTTTATCAAAAAATATATATATTTGTTGTTACTTTACGGCAAAATTCTTAACGCTATTTAATATGGTTATACAGAATAACTAGTAAGGCGTTTTTTTTCAACGTAAAAATAGCTAAGTTGTTAAAACCCAAGCTGTTTTTGTATGTTGTTTATTTTTTTAGCAATGGTTTAGGTTAATCTTCATTCGCGTAAATATTGTTTTGCTATCTAATGTAATACCACTTAATAATACAAGGTTATGTTTTAATTAATCAAATGAACAAAAAAATGATCTTTATAACACAATGTGATAGCCCAGCATTTTGGCAAACTTATTTATCTGATCCTGCAAGTACTACTATGGAAGGTATTTTGATTTTTAACAAACATTTATTATTTTTGTTAACTGTAATTGTTTTGTTTGTTGGTTGATTACTATTTTATACTATTTATTATTTTATAGAATATAATAATAAGTTTAGTTCAAAATTTGTTCATTCTAAAGAGTTAGAGATTGTTTGAACTTCCATCCCAGCTTTAATACTTTTAATTTTATCTACTCCTTCTTTTACTTTGTTGTATGCAATGGATGAAATTTCAGAACCAGAATTAACCCTAAAAATTTTAGGCCATCAATGATTTTGAAGTTATGATATTTCAGAATTTAACTCTTGTCAAAAACAAGAGCAAAGTCTAAAATACGTTTGCTATATGATGGCGTTAGATGGCTTGCCTACGACTAAACAAGGGTATTTTAGGCTGTTAGAAACAAACAAAAGAGTTATTTTACCAACAAACACGCATTTACGACTTTTGGTAAGTGCTGCTGATGTGCTACACAGTTGAACAGTACCGTCATTTGGTTTGAAAATCGACGCGTGTCCCGGTCGGTTGAATCAAGTTAATCTGTTTATCAAGCGTCTTGGTGTTTTTTTTGGGCAGTGTAGTGAGATTTGTGGTGTAAATCATGGTTTTATGCCTATTGTTATTGTTTCGTTACCAACAGTACAATTTCATCATTATATAATGACAAAGCTAGAATTAAATTAAATTTGATTATTAAATTTATGTATTTATTGTGTTAAACGCCTGTTACGATTTATGTGCTTTATATTAAATTTTTCTGTAAATAAACTAGAAGATTATATTCAAGTGAGAGAACTTTTTTTTCTTCTTCTTCAAAGATTTTAGTAAAAAATGAAAAATAAAATTCGTTTTAAATATTTAAAAACAAAACACAGTTGGCATTTAGTAGATCCTAGTCCTTGACCATTGGTAGCTTCTTTAGGTGCCTTCTTTATGACTTCAGGGACTGTATTGTACATGAATAAATTTTTAGGGGGAGGTCAACTTGCTTTTCTTGGTTTTTTTGTAGTACTATATGTAATGTATACTTGGTGACGTGATATTATTAGAGAAGCAACGTTTGAAGAGCAGCACACTGTGCCTGTTCAACGAGGTTTGCGGTTAGGTATGATTTTATTTATTGTTTCGGAAATTATGTTTTTTTTCGCTTTTTTTTGAGCTTTTTTTCACTCTAGTTTATCGCCTGTTTATAATTTAGGTGGTGTATGGCCCCCAGAAGCAATACAGACAATTCAAACGTCAGGGATTCCTTTAACCAATACATTTTTTCTTTTAAGTTCTGGTGCTACGGTTACTTGAGCACACCACGCGATAATAGTACGGGCAAAAAAGCAAGCAATTCTTGGGTTGTATTTTACTATTTTATTGGCAACAGTTTTTACTTTGTTGCAAGGCATGGAGTATGTAGAAGCACCATTTAATATTAATGATAGTGTTTTTGGTTCTTGTTTTTATATGGCTACGGGTTTTCATGGTTTTCACGTGTTCATTGGTACTTGTTGTTTACTTGTCTCTCTTTTACGAATTGTACATAACCATTTTACTTCCACACACCATTTTGGTTTTGAGTCTGCAGCATGGTATTGGCATTTCGTTGATGTTGTGTGGTTATTTTTATTTATCACTGTATATTGGTGAGGTGGGATTCATTAAGTTATTATAAATTTTGATTATGTTAAATAAAAATTTATAACTTTAGATTAAAAATATTAAAGGAAAATAGTTCAGGGGCCAGAACAGTGGTTTTCAAAACCAAAGGTCAAGGGTTCGAATCCCTTTTTTCCTGAAATTTTTCCTGTTTTTTACATCTTTAACTTATTTAATAATTACATGTTTGACATTTATAAGTTTGGTTGCTTTTTTCTTGACTATGTTTTGTTTAGTAATAGTTTACGTTTACAGTAAATTTACGAGCATTGGACATAATCTCACATATTTTTAAATAGTTTTGTCAAATTTCACCCTTCGATAAACAACGTAACTAGGCGTAATGTATTATCCTTTCTTTCTGTTACTAAAACAATAAGATGGGTAAAATTCATTTTAGACAGTCACTCAAGTTCAATAAGCTTAACACATGTCCGAAGTTTTGGTTTTTCAGCGGTTATATTTTTAGTTATTTAAATTTTATTCAGAATTTTTTTAGCAATGCATTTACCTCACATGTTGGTATTACACCTAGTAGTGTTGGGTATATTATGAGATATAAATAACAGACGATTGCCTTGTTACATTCGTGTGAGTAGAGCATTTATGTTTTTTGGTTAATGTATACTGCTGAGTATTAGGTGGTATATTATAAGGTTTTTATATTGACGGCAACCTATTTATAGAGTATGTGCTTTTTTGATACTAAATGAGCTTTTGAGGTGTTCTTTAAGTTATGCGTTTAGCAACGATAGTTTTAATCATAGGTCGTTTTATTGTCATTTGTTTCTTTTTAATTTTCTATTATCTAAATGACCTAGCCTATTGGGTTAAACTTGGTGCTGTTCTGAAAATAGAATAGATAGTTATTTTTCGATTCTTTGTTTCGTTTCTAGTAATCGACTAGTGCTTGTAAGTATGTTGGAATGGTTAGGCAACGTGAGCCGAAACTTACCTATCCATGCATTACTCTTTCTTTATAAATACCAAACATTGGCCTTCTGGCTGTAGTGTTAAAAAAAGTATTAATTCTAAGCAGCTAGTTTACTATTGATGAAATTAATAGATTGTTTGGCTTTCGTTACAGGGTTTATTTTGCCGTGATTGAAGTCTAATTAATTTTTAGACTAATGTTTTTTGCGCTGTTGGAACCACGTTTTTAAAGTATACTTCAAGACATTGGGGATTGGGGAGGGAGTACTGACGGGGTTTTAGTATTTTAGGTGTGGTTATTGATGTTAACTTTATTACATTAATTATAGATTTTTTAACGAATGGGTTTTGATTATAAAACTTTTATAAAGAACATGTTAGATCTTAATCGACCACCGTTGTTTTTTGAAAGCGTTGAAAAATTATCAGATAATAAGTCTGTTGAAAAGTATTAAAGTTCAGGCTAAGACCCACTTGTTTATTTCTTTTAGACGACTATATGGAGGTTTGCTGCCAGGTAGCTATTTTTTAGTTTAAGTCTATGGTAAATTTATGAGCCTTGGAGGTGACCTTACGAATTCTAGTAGTTTTGGCAAATTTTTACCTTCGATAAGCTATGCAATCGAGCGTAGTCACTATGTATCTTCTTTTGTTACCAAAACAATAAGATGGGGTAAAAATTATTTACTGTCTATTTTAGACAGTCACTTAATACATTACCCAAGCCCATTAAACTTAACATATGCTTGAAGTTTTGGGTCTTCAGCGGGTATATGTTTAGTTATTCAAATTTTATCGGGGATTTTTTTAGCAATGCATTACACCCCACATATTGATCTAGCATTTAGTAGCGTTGAGCATATTATGCGGGATGTAAACAATGGATGGTTGATCCGTTACATTCATGCAAACGGGGCATCTATGTTTTTCATTGTTGTATACTGCCATATATTTCGTGGTTTATACTATGGCTCTTATATGCAACCAAGGCAATTACTTTGGTGCTCTGGTGTTCTTATATTTATTTTGATGATGGCTACCGCATTTATGGGGTATGTGCTTCCTTGGGGCCAAATGAGCTTTTGAGGTGCTACTGTTATTACAAGTTTAGTAACAGCAGTTCCAATTGTAGGTCATTCTATTGTCGATTGATTATGAGGCGGTTTTACAGTAAATAACGCAACATTAAATAGATTTTTTAGTTTGCATTTTTTTTTACCATTTGTAATTGCCGCGTTAAGTTTAGTACACTTAGCATTGTTACATAAAGATGGTTCAAACAATCCATTAGGAATAGATACCAAAGTAGACAAAATTCCTTTTTATCCTTATTTTGTAGTAAAAGATTTATTTGCATTTTTTTGTTTTTTAACTTTTTTTGGGGTATTTGTTTTCTATTTTCCAAATGCGTTAGGTCACCCAGATAATTATATTCCGGCAGACCCTATGCAAACGCCTGCTCACATTGTTCCCGAATGGTATTTTTTACCATATTATGCCATTTTAAGGTCTATCCCAGATAAGCTTGGTGGTGTTGCGGCAATGGGCGGTGCTCTTATAGTTTTATTTCTAATCCCATTCACAAACACATCTGAAGTTCGAAGTACCACATTTAGGCCTATCTTTAAAATTTTTTATTGATTACTTGTTACTGATTTTTTATTATTAGGCTGAATAGGCCAAAAGCCAGTTAAAGATATATATGTATTGGTAGGTCAAGCAGCGACAGTTTTTTATTTTTTATTTTTTATTTTTCTAATACCAATAATAGGAACTTTAGAAGCTATGCTAGTAAGTAGTTTGCCTAAACACTCGCTATCTTTAGACAAAACAATACCTTTTTATGTTATTAAATATTAAAATTATTGTTTTAAAAGATATCTTGTTATTTATTAAACTTGTTAGCTGCTTTTAAGGTTTAAATAAAATGCCAACACATCTATTGTAGGTAATTAACGTAATGGTTAGAGCATTTTATCTTTAATAATACGTGTAAAAATGAATAGTTTAAACCTATTATTATCTAATGACATTCAAAAAAAGAAATTTGTTGAAAAAAATAAAGAATTTTACTATCAATTTTGGTCCTCAGCACCCAGCGGCTCATGGTGTGTTACGCTTAGTTTTAGAACTTAATGGTGAAATAGTAAACCGAGCAGATCCTCATATAGGCTTATTGCATCGAGGTACAGAAAAATTAATTGAATATAAAACCTATGCTCAAGCATTACCGTATTTCGATCGTTTGGATTATGTTTCAATGATGGCACAAGAGCATAGCTATTGTTTAGCTATTGAAAAACTTTTTAATTGTAAAATTCCTAAACGTGCTCAGTATATTAGAGTACTCTTTGCTGAAATTACTCGAATTTTGAATCATTTGTTAGCAGTAGGTTGCCATGCAATGGATGTAGGCGCAATGACTCCATTCTTATGAGCTTTTGAAGAACGAGAAAAGTTAATGGAGTTTTATGAACGTGTATCGGGTGCGCGAATGCATGCCGCTTATTTTAGACCGGGAGGATTGCAAGTAGATATACCAAAAGGTTTATTAGACGATATTTATATGTTTAGTGAGCAATTTACCTTAAGACTAATAGAAATGGAAGATATGTTGACAGAAAACCGAATTTGAAAACAGCGTTTAGTTGATATTGGTACTGTTACAGCATATGACGCCTGCCAATGAGGTTTTAGCGGCGTCATGCTGCGTGGCTCTGGTGTTTGTTGAGACTTAAGAAAAACTCAACCTTATGAAGTTTACGATAACCTTAACTTTGATATTCCTGTAGGTACAAATGGCGATTGTTATGATCGCTATTTAATTCGGGTGTTTGAAATGAAAGAGTCATTAAAAATAATTGAACAATGTTTGAATTTAATGCCAACTGGTTACATTAAAACAAATGACTTTAAAATTTCTGCCCCAACTAGAGTGGATATGAAACAATCTATGGAAGCATTAATTCATCATTTTAAAATATATACCCAAGGAGTTGCTATTCCTGCAAATGAAACTTATATAGGAACAGAAGCCCCAAAGGGGGAATTTGGTGTTTATTTAGTTTCTGATAACACTAATAGGCCTTATCGGTGTAAAATTAAAGCGCCAGGATTTAACCACTTACAAGCTTTAGACTTTATGTCTAAAGAACATTTAATTGCCGATGTGGTTACAATTATAGGCACTCAAGATATTGTATTTGGTGAAGTTGACCGTTAATTTAATAAAATGTGTTCTAAATTAAAATCTCTTAAAACTTTACAAATTTCTTCGAACGGGTGTGTTTTTTTTGACCACTCTATTTATTTAAAAACGTACAAAAGATATAATTTTTCAAAAAAAAGTTTATTATTTAGTCCGTTAAACAAAGAAGAGTTAACATTAACTAACTCTAATTTTTTTTACAAAAAATATCGTAATCAAATTATTAAAAAGTTAATACATGAATTCACAATTAATCGTAAAAAATATACAAAACTTATATAAAACGTGTCCTCTGGAAAAAATCCAATTGTATGAGCAAGAGTTAGTAGTAGTAGTAAAATCAAATGTCTTACACGATATTTTAACATTTTTTAAACACCATACACTTTTTCAATTTAACATTTTAACATGTATTACAGGTGTAGATTACCCTAATAATAAA
>ERZ767285.471-NODE-471-length-13987-cov-4.442847_pt1 | contig 13987 bp, 12 predicted proteins | sample MGYA00374953_ERZ767285 | MGnify/ENA primary metagenome ERZ767285 (study PRJEB28947, sample SAMN06267186) | marine metagenome | isolation source: Columbia River Estuary | place: USA:Columbia River Estuary, USA | collected 2013-07-23 ...
GTTTCCTTTTGCTAGTTCGTGACCGTTTACCCAGCCAACTGTAGTTGAGGTTGTGTAATTGTCATTGGAAGCATCATAGAAGCCATCAAGCGTGACGGATTGTCCTTGGACGATCGGAGCCATCAGGCAACCGGTAATTACAGACAACCAGAAAAGGGTGCGTAAATTCATGGGGATAGGAGGGGTGTTGGGTTATGTAGGGATTGAGCAGGCGAAATTTAAAAAACCTGCATGGGGATTTGCTCTGCCCGTATTGTTATCTCGATGTTAGGAGTTAATCCATTTTTTTCAAATCGTTGCGCCATCATGAATATTAAGATGCATTTTTATTAAAATAAACCTTACTAATTAAGTAGTCGATATGGCTGGATGAATGCAGCAAGCGGAAGCTGGCAAGAGCTTCGTAATCGTCCTAAAAAGAGCACTTTACGATCATCTCGCCCAATAGGGGCAACTCAACCCTGGTGGTATGGGCAACTTGGCCATCAAAAAGGGCTAATATTTAACAACGCTAAGTAATATCCACTAGGCGTATAAATACATAGGTTTAATAGTATGCATTTTATGGCTGTTTGGGGCTTTTCCGCACTGGTGCTGAGCGCAAAGATTTCAGCAGGGCAAGTGAGTAATATCGTGCTCGATGGAGGTGAGTCGCGACAATGTAAAGGTAAGGGGCGGATTGCGACCAGGGTTGGAGGTATCGTCGTCCTTGCAGATACTTATAATTGGAGACATTCCTATGCGGACATGAGCTGAAATCATAAAGCCGGAACCTACACGAGGCAGGTTCCGGCTTTAACTATGAACAAATAAACAATACTAATTATTTGAATGATACTTAAAAAATGGTGACTTTGCGTTTGCGGCGAAGAATGCCAAGAGTGGCAGCGATGCCAAGTAGGAGCGCCCCGGAGGGTTCAGGAACTTGAGTAGGATATAAGCCCCGCTCGGGAGATAGATGATATTTAATTTGGTCGATACTGTTGATGAGGGCTATGTTATCAGTCTCATTAAATGCAAATTTGTATTCGAATGCCATTGCTGTCGTCGTCGAATCGACAGCTAATGTGCCGTTATTAGTGTTATTGGCATCGTCACTGTTGCTTTGGGTTGCTCCATTGGCAAGGAGGTAGTCGAGGGATGTCTTGACGGCAAATGAGCTGCTTATTGTGCTTGTGTCTCCTTTACTTTTTTTGCCTCCGTCGTCTACATTTACATCTAGTTCGGATCCGAAAAGTGTGTTGCCGCTTGAATCTTCAAAGGCAACTTTTTCGCTTCCCGTAGCAAATTTGTAATCAAACTGGTCTATTTCGAGGTCGTCGTGGTGATTGGTGTAGTGGACGTTGTAATCAAGAACGTCTTGTTCTGTCACGACATCTCCCCAGATCATATTTTTCACCTCAATGGGTGTCTCAACATAAAGAAAAAAGTATTGGGTTCCTGTCGTTTCGGAGCTGTCAGTGCCAACACCCCAGCGAACATAGGTTTGGTATATGGGGTCGCTTTGTGTTCCGTAGCTCTGCGGATGGTGATCATTATAGAAGTAGACAGCCTTTTTGTTGGCGTCTAGGTAGCTATCGGCTGAGGTTTTGTAACCATCGAAGCTAAATGTCTGTCCCTGCGCAATCGGTGCCATCAGACATCCGGTAATCACGGAGAGCCAAAAGAGAGTGCGCAAGTTCATGGAGATAAAGGGGGTGGGGTGTTTGGGGGGGGGCGTGTGGCGTTTTTCGTAAAAAATGCCCCTGACGCGATCCATTTATATACCTTAATGGGCTTAAAGGCTATGTTTTTTTAAATAAATAACCATAAGCTCATTATTAATATAAATTAAATTTAAATGTAAGTTGAATATTTAAGATGCTTCTTGGTTGTTAAATAGCTCTTGGCTGCGCTCTCTAATCCATTTAATTTGCTTATATACAACAGATTAACATCTTATTGGCTTAGTGGATGTCTAGGGTGAATGTCTGTTGTTTCGACTAACCAGGGCTTTTATTTTATTTAATAAAAACATACTAAATAAAGGGCCTTATATTTAATAAAAGTAAGGTAATGTGCGAAATGACCTCTTAACTGGCTATTTTATGCTTCCACTCATGCGTCGTGCAAACTTGCCTGTTTACAAGGTCGCAGCGATCTATTAGCACGTGTGCATGTCTGATTCACGTCGTCCCTATTCGTCACAAGTTTTTGATGGTCCCGATCGCGCGCCAAGCCGTGCGATGATGCATGCCGTCGGTTTCTCCAATGAAGATTTTGATAAGCCACAGGTGGGCGTCGCTTCAACCTGGAGTCAGGTAACACCTTGTAATATGCACATTGACCGTCTTGCACGGGAATCCGCTAAAGGCGTGGATGCTGCTGGAGGCAAATCAGTCATCTTTAATACCATTACTATTTCTGACGGTATTTCGATGGGCACGGAGGGCATGAAGTATTCCTTGGTGTCTCGTGAGGTCATTGCTGATTCCATTGAAACAGTAGTCGGCTGTGAAGGCATGGATGGTGTGGTAGCGATCGGTGGTTGTGATAAGAATATGCCGGCGTGTATTATAGCCTTAGCACGCATGAATCGTCCCGGCGTATTTGTTTATGGTGGCACTATCTTGCCTGGTTGTGCGACGATTCAGGGGGAGGAAAAAGATTTGGATGTGGTGTCAGTGTTCGAGGCTGTCGGCAAACATGCTGCTGGTGAATTGAGTGATGAGGACTTGCTCACCATCGAGGAAAATGCGATTCCGGGTGCCGGCTCTTGTGGTGGCATGTATACGGCAAACACCATGGCTACTGCCATTGAGGCTCTCGGTATGTCATTGCCTAATAGCTCATCTCAGGATGCGATCGGTGATGATAAGATGAAGGACTGCTTTGATGCGGGCGCCGCAGTGCTCCATATGATGGATAAGGGGATTCGCCCTCTTGATATCATGACGCGTGAGGCTTTTGAAAATGCGATTACCGTGGTGATTGCGCTCGGTGGTTCTACCAACGCGGTATTGCACCTCTTGGCTATGGCTCATGCTTGTGGCGTTGAGCTCAATATTGATGACTTTACCGAGATCGGTAAGCGGGTGCCAATGGTGGCAAACCTTAAACCTAGCGGCAAGTATGTGATGGCTGATTTGGTCAAAATCGGAGGCACGGTGCCGTTGATGAAAATTTTATTGGAAGCTGGCCTGCTACATGGTGATTGCATGACGGTAACAGGTAAGACGCTTGCCCAAAACCTAGCTAACTCACCACTCGAGTATCCAGAAGGTCAGGACATTATTTGCCCGCTGGATAAGCCAATCAAAAAAGACAGTCACCTGCGCATTCTCTATGGAAACCTCGCTCCTGATGGTGCGGTTGCAAAAATCACCGGTAAAGAAGGAGACAGCTTTACAGGAAGCGCTCGTGTTTTTGATTGTGAAGAGGATGCGATGGCAGCGATTCTTGATGGTAAGATTATCGATGGTGACGTGATTGTCATTCGCCGTGAAGGGCCCAAGGGCGGTCCTGGTATGCGTGAGATGTTAGGGCCAACAAGTGCAGTGATGGGGCGTGGCCTTGGTGACAAGGTGGCGCTGATCACGGATGGACGTTTTTCTGGTGGCAGCCACGGTTTTGTGGTTGGTCACATCACACCTGAGGCGCATGTAGGCGGGCCTATCGGTCTACTCGAAGAGGGTGATGTCATTACTATCGATTCTGTGAACAATGTGCTCAGTGTCAATGTGAGTGATGAAGATCTCGCACAGCGCCGTGCTCAGTGGCAGCCGTATGAACCACGTTATAAGCGTGGTGTGCTGGCGAAGTATGCCGCTAATGTGACCTCTGCTTCTACAGGAGCGGTTACCGACAAGTTCGAGTAGTCTAACTAGAAGCCTCAGAGCTTCGTGTATGACCGGCCCTGTGGCCCTGTAGCCCTGCGACTATTGCTGAAGATACGTTTTAGGCTTATAGCATAGCGAAAACGGAATAAAGACGATAGCAGTGACAAGCATCAGCTTGGTGAAAAACCAGAAGTAGGCAGCTCCTTCTAGCTTCGTCTGGCCACCAGCGTAGTAGGCGCTTTGCAGTAGCATGCCCCGATTATTGGTTGGGGCTTGATCTAGCATGCCTAGGCGCTTTTTCTCCCGTTGCAGCCAGGTTCCTTGTTCCTCGGTGATGCTTTGTCTGACGGTTAAGATGATGCCGAGATCCCATGCGGTTTTGTGGATTTGGTCAGGGCCGTCTGATGAGATACGGGCAGAGCTTGAGCTGATGAGGGTGTAACGCAATGGCCTACCCCATGGATCGTTGATCGAGGCGAGGGCCTCGGCGCCACTAGCGGTGGTAGGTAGAGATCTTTTGATCCCATAAATATACTGGATGGCGGCTGCGCTCTGTTTGAGCTGGTCCAGTGCAGGTGAGAGGATCTCGCCATTGGTCATGAGAGTGAGGTCATCATTGGTATTAGCGGTGGCATCATAGCCTGGATGCGTTTTGTCCGTGGTGAGGGAAAGCTCTGGGATTTGGATATAGGTGTTGATGATGCCGGTGAGCGCGTTGCCGGCAAATACCGAGAGCAGAAAGAGGCTCATGACAAAGGATTTCATTTTGCGCGGTGCCTGGGTGTAGGCAAATTCAAGGCAGACAATGGAGATGAGAATTTCAGCAGTAGTGAAAATGAGATAGGCGAGCAGTTGCCACCAGACACTGGGGGTGTGGCCTAGGTCGATCGCCTGCTGAGCTAGGGAAATGACGGTAAAGGAAATCACCATCAGAAATAAGCCGGTGCCGATTTTTCGTAGCGGGGTGAGAGGGATAATTTTCTCTGCGCTGGGATAGATCCACCATGAGAAAATCGGGATAAGCACGAGGATGAGGAAAGGATTGGCGGCCTGAATCTGGGAGGGTAATACCTCAAGCTCACGTAATGCGGCAGGCATGAATTCAAAATCAAAGAGCTGTAGGTTCATTTTTTGAGCCTGAAAAACGAGGGTGTTCGCCGTCTGGTCAAAGAGGCACCAGAAGACGGCAACAAAGAGAAATAGTGGGGCAAGTTTGCCAATGGCGACGAGTCCTTCTTTGCTGAAGAGTTCCTTGCCAAAGGCTTCTCCGTGAGGCGGAATATGGACGAATTTGCGACGTCCCATCCAGAAGGTGAGGGTAGCAATCGCCATCAAAATACCGGGGGTGCCAAATGCCCAGTGTGGACCATACCATTTGAGGATGAAGGGGATGGCAAGGTTGGAAATAACCGCGCCAAAGTTAATGGAGAGGTAGAAGATATTAAAGATTTTGGGGATGAGATGCTGGTTGTTTTTGCCAAACTGATCTCCCACGTGCGCCGAGACGCAGGGCTTGATGCCGCCAGCGCCAATGGCAATGAGGCCCAGGCCGGCAAGCAGCCAAAGCTGAACGATGCCTGCCATGCCCATGAGTGCTAACACCAAGTGGCCAAGGCAATAGACAATCGATAGGGTGATGATCGTTCGGTATTTTCCAAAGAAGATATCGGCAACTAACGCTCCAAAGAGGGGGGTGAGGTAAACCGCGGAGTTGAAAAAAGAAACATAGGCTGTTGCCTTGGCCTCACTCATCGACTCACCCCCGAGTACGCCGAGGTAATTGGCGAGGAAGACGGCAAGTGCCGCTTTCATGCCATAGAATGAAAATCTCTCTGCTGCCTCATTGGAGATGATGTAGGGGATGCCGCTTGGCATGCCGCTAGTGTCGGAAGGCTGGGATGAGTAGGACATTTTACGGTGCCTGGTTGTTTAAGATATCGAGCAATTCACTGATGCCATCGATCCGGTGAGTAGGGGATTCGGAGATGAGGTCAGCAAGGTCATGATAGCCCCAGGTGGCGGCAACGGAGATCATGCCCGCATTGTGTGCGGTGGCGATATCAACGGTGGAGTCTCCCACAAAGGCAATTTGCTCAGGTGATACATCTAGGAGCTTTGCTAGATCAAGTGCGCCTGTGGGGTCTGGCTTGGTAGGCACGCCTTGATGCTGGCCGACAACTGCGGTGAAGGTGATGTCTGGGAAAATGAGATCGGTGATTTGCTGGCAGAAGGCGTGCGGCTTATTTGACAGAACGGCAATCTTGGTTCCACTCTGCAGCAGTGCGGTGAGTGTCTCGTTCACTCCGGTATAGGGGACAGTGCCATCTCTCCAAGCGGTAGCGTATTCATTACTCACCTCACGAGTGAGTTCTGCCATTTGCCCAGGATCATAACCGTCTGGGCAGGCGCGCTCGACAAGTTTAACAATACCATCGCCAATGAAGGTGCGAACAGTGCTCTGGCTATGGGTGGGCAGCTGGTGATGTTCAAGGATCGTGTTGAGGGCCTTGGCGATGCCCGACAAGGAATGAACCAAGGTGCCATCTAAATCAAAAATAATAGCTCGTATCACGCTTGTAAGCATCACGGGCATTGCTCAAAAGTTCAAGAGCAGAGCCAATAAAATACAGCTGTATTTAGCTGCATGCATGGAGCTGAAATTAGCCTGCGCTTATTCGCCAACCTTGTGCAGGTGAATATCTGTCTGAGGGAATGGGAATGAGAGCCCTTCTTTGTCGAAGGCTTTTTTGACCTTCTCGGTGACATCAAAGTAGATACCCCAGTAATCAGAGGCATCTGCCCAAGCACGCACAATGATGTTCACAGAGTTGTCAGCTAGAGCATGAACGGCGACGAGAGGCTCAGGATCACTATGGACTCTCTCATCCGCATTAATGATCGAGCTCAGTACTTCTTTTGCTTGATCGATGTCGTCGCTGTAACTGATGCCAAAGGTGAAATCAACACGGCGCTTGTCTTCTGCTGAGTAATTAATCACCGAGCCAGTGGCCAATGGGCCATTCGGCAAGATGATGCGTTTATTGTCACCGGTGTTAATGATGGTGTTGAAAATCTGAATACTGCGCACTTTACCGCTGTGCCCCTGCGCTTCGATGAAATCACCTACTTTGAATGGTTTAAGAATGAGAATGAGAACCCCTCCAGCAAAATTTTGTAAAGTACCTGAGAGCGCCATACCTATGGCGAGTCCTGCGGCACCCAAAATCGCCACGAATGATGTCATGGGGATTTCCGCGATGCTTGCACAGGTGATCACCAAGATAACCCTGAGTGACATCGAGACCAAGCTGTGAATGAAGGTCTCAAGGGCTTCGTCGTAGTCGGTTTTATCGAACCACTTCTCAAGAGCTTTACAAAGAACATTGACGACTTTCCAGCCGATCCACAGGCATACGATGGCACCGATCAATTTGTAGCCATACTCGATAGATAGTTTTGTGATTTGCTCGATAGTCTGTTCAACATTAATAGTCATCGCGCGTAGATTGATAGCTTTCTCATGCTGGTGTGGCAATTCAAAATTGGGGCATCGTGATGAGATGTAAGCGGTTGCTCGACAGCAGCTATTTCCGCGTTAGAATCCAGCTATGCTTCCCAAGCTGATGACAGAGATCCCCGGCCCTCGCTCACGAGCCTTGGCCGATGAACTCAAGCGTTATGAATGTCAAAATGTGACTTATACCGCTGATGATTGGCCTGTTTTTTGGCAACGCGCTGATGGCGTCAATGTCTGGGATGAAGATGGCAACCGCTATATTGATCTCACCGCAGCCTTCGGTGTTGCTGGGCTTGGCCATGGTTGGTCCGCGGGTGTGATGCGCGAGCAGTCAGAGAAGTTGATCCACGGTATGGGCGATGTGCACCCGACGGCATTGAAGGTCGAGGTATGCAAGCTGTTGTCAGCAATGACCTTTGAACGCTGGGGTGAAGGTGTGGCAAAGACGACCTTGAGTAACTCTGGCTTTGAGGCGGTGGAGACGGCATTAAAGACTGCGGTCATGGCAACTGGTAAAGCAGGCTTGGTGAGTTTCAGGAATGGTTATCATGGTTTAGGTTATGGTGCGCTTTTGGGAACGGGGATAGAGAAATTCCGAACTCCTTTTGAGGGGCAGCTAGCGCCATTGCGTGCGCAGCTTGATTTTCCATCGTCCGAGCATGATATGGCTCGTTTGGATCAGCAGTTGGGGGCAATTAAGGTGGCTGATATAGGAGCCCTCTTAGTGGAACCTATCCAAGGACGAGGGGGTAAGTTGGTTCCGCCTGATGGGTTTTTGGCCAAGCTAAGAGCATGGTGTGACTCACATGACGTCGTGTTGATTTATGATGAGATTTACAGCGGTTTTAATCGAACCGGTAAGCTCTTTGCTTGTGACTGGGAAGGCGTTGCTCCCGATATTATTTGTTTAGGCAAGTCTCTGAGTGGTGGCTATCCAATCTCTGCCTGTGTTGGCAAAGCAAAGGTAATGGATGCCTGGCCTGAATCGGAAGGTGAGGCCTTGCACACGAGCACTTTCTTGGGGAATCCAGTGGGCTGCGCAATGGCTGTCGCTTCTTTGAAGGCCCACTTAGATAATGGAATACAGACCGTGGTAGAGGATGCATCGGCTAAACTTCGAGGGAAGCTTGGTGGGCTCAGTAGCCCATTGATCTATGAGATACGTGGCCGGGGGCTAATGCTGGGCATGGAGCTTAGGCATGAAGATGGAAGTGCTGCTGGTGACGTGGCGGGTGAGGTGCTCAGTAAAATGATGCAGCAGGGCGTGTTTATGTTAGCTGATGGAGCTGAGGGCAATGTGTTGGCGTTTACGCCGCCCTTTGTCATCAGTGATGAGGAAATGCAATTTGCTATGGAAGGGCTGCAGAGTGCTCTTGACCGTTAGGCTGATCAGATAATACTTATAGATAGATGAGCACTACTCCAATGGTTTGGCACAATGGTGATTTGATAGACGCTGATGACATGCGTGTATCGCCATTTGATTTGGGCCTCACGGTTGGGCTTGGTGTTTTTGAAACGATGGCTGCCTACGATGGTAGGGTCTTTGCTTTTAATTTGCACTATGAGCGCATGGTGAGTGCTGCTGGTAAGTTAGCACTGGCTGTGCCAGATGCTGCGATCATCGAGTCTGCAATAGGCGCAGTTATCGAGAGTAATGATGCTCAGCTGGGACGATTTCGCATCAGGGTAACATTAAGTAGCGGAGCTAATCCGCTGGCAGGTGGCGATGAAGTTGCTGGTGTGATGGTGACGGCATGTCCTGCACCAGCGAGGGGTGACAAGCTGCCAGTGAAGCTGGTGCCAGTACCGTTTGTGATCAATGAGCGTGGTGCGACTGCAGGCCTGAAATCAACATCTTATGCTGACCATGTGTTGGCTTATCGCTACGCTTTGGATTTGGGGGCGGACGAGGGCTTGATGTATAATTCTCAGGGGCAATTAGCAGAGGGCACAATGTCCAACGTCTTCCTGGTCAAGGATGGTGTTGTCTATACTCCATCACTTGTAAGCGGTTGCCTGCCGGGTGTGACCAGGCAGTTGGTGATTACGCTTTGTGCGGAATTAGCTATACCCGTGGAGGAGGGTGTGCTTGGAGTTCAAGAGGTAGAGCAAGCGGATGAGGTTTTTCTGACCAGCTCACTGCGTGAAGTTCAAGCAGCTGTATTACCCGAGGCTGAGCCCCGAGGAGTTGGAGAGTTTACTTCGCGTATCGCCGATGCTTATGCAGTTGCAGTAAGGGAGGAGCTAAGCTGATGGCGTTATCAAGCTACACAATGCCGATTAAGGCGAAGCATGTGGAGGTGATCCGCCAGCTTATGAAAGAAGGTGGCTTCGAAATGAAAGATAAACCATATGCACATTTTTCGGGGAAGAAGGGTAAGCTCAATGTTACCGTCTATGAGAAGGGGCCTAAAATTTTAGTGCAGGGAGGTGATACTGAAGACTTTGTTAAATTCACATTAGAGCCAATGGTGTTTGGCGAAGCAAGGCTGGGCTATGAGGAGGTAAACGAGCCAGAGATGTTCGAGCCTCATTTTGGAATTGATGAGAGCGGTAAGGGAGATTTTTTTGGCCCCTTGGTAATCGCAGGCGCTTACACCGATGCCAAGTCAACGCGGGCTCTCATGGATGCAGGGGTGATGGATAGCAAGAGAATCACCAGTGCGGCTAAAATTTCAAAGTTAGCCGATATCATCAGGGCTACGCCAGGGATAGCCTATGAGGTGGTGAGTATTGGGCCGGAGCGATATAATGATATGTATGGCTCATTTCGCAATTTGAATCGCTTGTTGGCTTGGGGGCATGCGCGAGTGATCCGAAGTCTAGTGGAAAAAGTTCCAGATTGTCCGCGTGCACTCAGTGATCAGTTTGCACGTAAAGAGGTTCTCGAGCGTGAGCTGGCTCGTCATGAAGTAGACTTGGATCTGCAACAGCGGACCAAGGGTGAGAGCGATGTGGCGGTTGCCGCGGCATCTATCTTGGCGCGTGAGCGATTCGTCTCATGGATAGACTCCTCAAGCGAGAAGTCAGGTGTGCGTATCCCTTTAGGAGCTGGGCCCCATGTTTTAGAGGCCGCTCGTGAGCTCATTGCCAAACATGGCGAGGAGATCCTGCCGAAGGTGGCGAAAATGCACTTTAAAACGGCGAAGGAAGTGTAGTCTGGGCTGCTAGCCAATCGATACACTCTTCCAGTAAGTTGAGATCCATGCTGTGCACGTCCTCTCCTTTGCCGAGGTCACGAAGTAGTAGGACGGTAAGCTCTCCACCAAGGTGCTCACGGAATTCTTCTAAACCAAGGTACACTGCTCTTGTCCCGTCTTCTGTTCTTTGGTCCAGCGATGAGTGCCAAGTGGGCAGTTCTAGTTTTTTGAGTGTTCTTAAGACGCGCATGGCGGATGCCTGCTCGAGGCGGCCCGTTTTCCAGGAGTAAACTGTATCAAGAGCCAAACCAACGCTTACAGCATTGGCATGGCTGAGTTGAAAGTCACATAGCTGTTCGATTTTGTGTGCGGCCCAGTGACCAAAATCAAGTGGCCTGCTATTGCCTGTCTCAAATGGGTCACCACCATAGGCAATGTGCGATGCGTGTAGCAATGCTGAGCGCTCGACCGTTTCTTCGAGAACGTGCGGCTCTAGGTTCGCTAGTTTTTCTGCGTTTTGTTCAATCCAGTGATAGAATGTGGCATCTTTGACGAGGGCTACTTTCACTGCTTCGATAATACCTGAACGACGATCGTTTTCTGGCTGGCCGTGAAGAAAGCTGAAATCGTTGACCACCGCATAGGGAACAGCAAAGGTCCCGAGGAAGTTTTTTTTGCCATAGGCATTGATTCCGTTTTTGACACCGACACCACTATCATCTTGGGCAAGCACGGTGGTGGGAAAACGAACGAGCCGAATGCCTCTGTGCGCAGTAGCAGCAGCAAGACCAACAACGTCGAGGTAGGCACCGCCGCCAATGCAAATGATGTAGGAATGGCGATCAATACCAGCTTGTTCAATAGCGTCCCAGGCGTCTTGAAGCGTGTTCTTGTCTCGTTTGCATTCTTCTCCTCCCATTTGGACGATTACGCCCTTGGATGATATGCCAGCAATGCATTCAAGATAGCTGTTAACTTGCTCCTGAAGCTCTGGGAATGCTTGGGCAACTCCGCTGTCTATGAATGCTAGGACTTTGGCGTGTCCGTTGGTCGCTAGTAGGTCAGCCAGCATGCGATTGCTGTGGTCGAATGCACCTCGAGTGAAGCGAACTCGATGTGTGCTGTTGATTCTGATGTCGAAGTCCTTGCCGTTCATGATGATCAATACGTAGGTGGGTGTGCTAATATTAGCCTCGAATGGATAAAATGCCAGAATTACTCTATCTTTGGTGGTTTCTGCTAATTTCATGACGAATAACTGAAAAAAATCCGTGCATTTTATCGCTGTCATGGTTTTCCTCTACGCATCATGAGCGATATCGAAAACATCAACATTACAATGAAGACCAGCAAGGGACCTATTAACATCTCTATGTTTGCTGGAGATACTGAAGTGACCTGTGCGAGCTTCCTTAATTTAGCTAGCCGTGGATTCTACGACGGTATCGTCTTTCATCGTGTGATTCCTAATTTTATGATTCAGGGTGGTGACCCGACCGGCACAGGAATGGGTGGCCCAGGCTATAAGTTTGAGTGCGAGTGTAAGCCTCACTTAAAACATGAGAAATCAGGGATTCTCTCAATGGCCAATGCTGGTCCAAATACCAACGGCTCGCAATTTTTCATCACCCATGGCCCTACACCTCACCTTGATGGCAAACATACTGTGTTTGGCGAGGTGACCGAAGGCCAGGATATCGTCGATGCTATTGGTCAAGGCGATACCATTGAATCTATTGAAATTCACGATAGCACTGATGCGTTGTTTGCGGCACACGCTGACCGTATCACAGAGTGGAACGCGAGTTAGTCCCGATATTTTTCGGGCTAGATTTTAGCCGACGCAATCACAATGCTCTATCTCTTATCACCAGCTAAAAGCCTCGATTATGAATCTGAGGCGCCATCGGTGAGGGCGACGATGCCCAAGTTTCTCGATCAATCTGCGAAGCTGGCCGATCTTCTTAAGAAGTTGAAGCCAGTAGAGCTCGAGGCGCTGATGGGTATTTCTACCAAGCTGGCTGAGCTGAATGCTGGGAGGTTTGATGATTGGCGTATGGATTACAGTAAGCCAGAGGCGCGGCAGGCCATTCTGGCATTTACAGGCGATGTCTACCAAGGTCTCTCGGTCGATGACTGGGACAAAGAGGATTTTGCCGAGGCTCAAAAAAGTATTCGTATTTTATCTGGGCTATACGGAATTCTCCGGCCACTCGACTTAATGTTGCCATACCGCCTCGAGATGGGGACTAAGTTGACCAACGAGCGAGGCGCGAACTTGTATCATTTTTGGGGGAGCCTACTAACTAATAGCCTTAATAAAGAGCTCAAGGGAGACGGAGATGCGGTCATTAATCTGGCATCAAACGAATACTTTTCCTCGGTGCAGTCAAAGGATCTCAAATCTCCTGTGATCACTCCGGTTTTTAAGGATTGGAAAAACGGCAAATACAAAATCATTTCCTTCTATGCTAAAAAGGCGAGAGGGATGATGGCATCATGGGCGATTCAAAAGCGGGTCTCAAGCCCGGCAGGGTTGAAGCGTTTCAAGGGAGGGGGCTATGCCTACGATAAATCCCTGAGTGACGAGACTAACTTCGTCTTTACTCGTAAAGCTGAGTAGCGCTTTGCTGCAGTAAACAAGACTTGGTTGCGCCTAGCTTAGCTTTTGCAGGCTCACTCTGCTCTTACTCCACTTATTCCAGTAGGTCTGGATAGCAGCGCTTCGCCATGGTCTGGGAGAGCTCGGTGATCTCGGGGCTCGATGCTGCCTGCAGAGCTTTCGCGACCATTTCAGAACATTCTTTCTGAGAGAGGCTGCGAATCGCTTTTTTGATGCTGGGTAACTGGTGGGTGCCAACGGAGAGCTCATCGATGCCGAGGCCGACGAGAATCGGGATGATCATGAGATCTCCTGCCATTTCTCCACATATGCCAGTCCAGATTTTATGATCTTTGGCTGCACGCACAGTGATGTCCATGAGCCTGATAACGGCAGGGTGAGTAGGCTTGTAAAGGTGAGCAACGTAGTTGTTTACCCGATCCACAGCAACGGTGTATTGAATGAGGTCGTTGGTTCCAATGGAGAAGAAATCGACTTCGCGGGCAATTTCATTGGCCATCATGGCAGCCGAGGGAATTTCAATCATGACGCCAACCTCGATATTGGGATCGAAAGAAACATTCTCTTTGCGCAGCTCGTCCATTGCGATCTGTAATATTTCTTTGGCAGCGCGAACCTCACGCAAGCCAGAGACCATGGGGAACATGATTCCTAGTTTGCCGTGTGCGCTTGCTCTGAGGATGGCGCGAAGCTGCTCTTTGAAGAGTGCTTTACGAGTCAATGAGACACGAATGCCACGCCAGCCAAGAAAGGGATTGGGCTCCGGCTGAGCGAGTGGCTCTGCACTAATTTTATCACCACCGGCATCGAGCGTGCGAATGATGGTTTGATTCGGATGCATCGCTTTTGCTACCTCGGTATAAACTTCAGCTTGGGCCAATTCACC
>ERZ767285.476-NODE-476-length-13919-cov-2.803208_pt1 | contig 13919 bp, 10 predicted proteins | sample MGYA00374953_ERZ767285 | MGnify/ENA primary metagenome ERZ767285 (study PRJEB28947, sample SAMN06267186) | marine metagenome | isolation source: Columbia River Estuary | place: USA:Columbia River Estuary, USA | collected 2013-07-23 ...
TATTTATTGCAACCCCATGCCTACTGATGGCGGCCGTAGGGCTCGCCTCCCTCGACGCAACCCACGCTCCAGTCCAGGTCCTCCCCTCCCTGATGGCGGCCCTACACCTAGCTAGCCTGGGTGTCCTGCTGCTCCCACTTGGGCCCCTTGCCCTTATCGCAACCACCTGGCTTCTCCCGGCGCTCTTTCCCGGTCCGCTCACGGTCGCCATCGATCCCATGGCCCACCAGTCCACCCCCTGGGCCCAATCCTGCCTCCTAGCTGCCATTTTGCTGGCCTCCAGCCTTCGCCCCTATGCGTTACGCCATTCTCGGTGACATCCACAGCAACCTCAGCGCGCTCACCAGGGTGCTCGAGGATATCAGCACCCAGTCCGTCGACTGCCTCGTCAGCGTAGGCGACGTGGTCGGGTATGGCGGCTCACCCAGCGAGTGCATCGAGCTGCTCCGGAGCCACAAAGCGGTGGTCGTCAAGGGGAACCACGACGCAGCCTGCGTGGGGGAGCTCAACGAGGCCACGTTTAACCGTTATGCACGCGAGGCCGTTCACTGGACCCGCAATGTGCTCCCAAAGGCTGACCTGGATTGGTTGCGCAGCCTTCCCCTGCAGGTCACGCTTGAGCACTGCCAGGTGGCCCATGGCAGCCTTAACGAGCCCGAAGCATTTGAATACATCCGGACAACTAGGGATGCGGACCCGTCCCTAGAGCTCATGACCAGCCCTGTTGCCTTTGTGGGGCACACTCACATGCCGATCGCCCTGATGCGGCTACTCGAACCGGCTGGGGCCACCGCCTACGCCCCCCAATTGGACGTGGACTTGAGGGAATCAGACCGCTGCCTCGTAAATGTGGGCAGCGTGGGCCAACCGCGGGACGAAGATCACCGTACAGGGTGGGTTCTTTTCGACAGCGAAGCCCAATCGGTCCGTATGACACGCTTGGAGTACGACATTGAGGCCGCAGCAAAACAAATTCGCGGCGCGAACCTCCCCAGAATGCTGGCGGACAGGCTCTACCTAGGGGTTTAGCCCTTTAGGTAGCTCAACTCTTCGGGCAGGTTCTCGATCCCGTTCTCCCCGAGCCCGAACTGGAACAGCTTTGCGATGTCGCGCAAAGGGGCAGCGTCGCCGCGGAAGGTAAAGGTCTTCACGTCCGGGAAAGACCCGACGGTCACCAGCAACTCCAGGATTGAGCCCGCATTACACACTTGGCCCGAGACCTCCAACTCGACCGCAGTCCCAAACTTCGACACGATCCCCACGATCAATGCGGCGGGACGTGCATGCAGCATCAGTTCGTCGGGAATTTCCACGACCAACTCCGTGGCGTCTGTGTATTGCGGCAAAATAGCTTGGGCAATGGGTCTTCCGCTCTCCATAAGGAGGGCGGCGGATACAAGAAGCCGGTTCAGAGTGCGCTCTTGCACCTCAGAACGGTCGATCAGGCGCGCGAGCCGGGTTTGGGTCGCTGCGCTGCGGATCTCACTCTCGTGGCGCTCCACAAAGTGTGTCAGGGCGGTGACGGCCTCAAGTGTGTGCAATGCAGCGGATGCAAGCCCTCGAAGCTGAGATAGGCGAGGATCTTGGTTTTCAAGAGAGGTGCTCTTGATGTGGGTGTCGTAGGAGGACTGTAGGTTGTGGACTGTGGCCTCAAAAACCCTTGCCTGCTCCTCGGCGCAGGCCCGACTCAGGTAGGCGTTGCGCAGGGCAGCGTCCATAATCGGCTTGATCCCTGCCTGGTCCAACATGTCACAGGCCAAGACGAACTTCGATGCAACCTCTGCGATCTTCTGGCCATCGTCATAGGGGTCCTCGTCGTCCACATTGTGGGGGAGTCTTTCCTGGGCGATCACAGCCTCGAAAGATACGTCTGAGAGGTCTCTGGCGTGCGGCTCGGCGCCGAGTTCTGTCATTTCGCTCTGCAGATCCCTAAGCATCGCGACTACGGAGTCTTGCACGAAGGCCCGCACGTTCGCGATCTGGCCCTCGAAGCTTGCATAGTGGGCGAGCTCTAGCGTGTTGACCAAACCATAGGTAACGAGGCGTGTCTCGAGGTGGCTTAGGCTGTGGCCGGCGTCGGCAAACCCCCTCAGCGAGCCTACGAGTTCGCGCAGATAAACGAAGGTCCGGTTCCTGTTGGCCCCGTAATCGTCGAGCATGGCCTCAAAAGACTCGGCCTGGATCTGCAATTGGAAATAGTGCTTCCGGTTCCAAATCGACCCAGACATGCCCAAGAGAGCGCTTGCCAGGGCGCAGAAGCCGCTGCACTCACGCTGCAAGATGGCCAAAAAGCGCTGCTCTTCAATCACAAGTTCAAGTGCCGGTGCGGAGCTTGTTTTAGACATAGATTCTATATCAAAGGAAAGGCTAAGGACCCTAACGGGACCCCAAGCACTAGTCCTAAAGGTACCAGAGAACCGGCTAGCTGTCGGACATATCACCGTTCTCTTCTGCCGAATCTGCTCGGAGCCTCAAGAGAGCCCCCCCCCGTGGCCGAAGCTATGGGTGCCGCACCACCAACCCCACAAAATCTGGGTGCGGCAATCTACTCAATCCCCTGCCGGCGCCAAGACCCCCTGGAGGCCCGCCATCTCTTCCGAGCACTGCCTGGAGACTTATCTCCACGAAATTAATGAGGTCCCTCTCCTGAACAAGGAGCAAGAGATCAATCTAGGCCACGCCATCCAGGCGGGGGATCTTGCCGCCCGCGAGCACATGATCCGCGCTAACCTGCGCCTGGTCGTGTCGATCGCCAAGAAGTACACGGACCGTGGGATGAGCCTTGCGGACCTGATCGCCGAGGGCAATATCGGCCTGATGAAGGCCGCCGAGAAGTTTGACCCCGAGGCCGGTTGCCGGTTTTCAACCTACGGTACCTGGTGGATCAAACAATCCATCCGTCGCTCCCTCACGAACACCGTTCCAGCGGTCCGGATTCCGGGATACATGGCCGAGATGGTGCAGAAGTGGAGATCTATTGCATACGAACTATCCTTCAATTTGGGTAGACAGCCATCTCTCGAGGAGGTCGCTGTCGAAATTGGTGTCCCCGAGGAGACCTGGCCGCTGCTCAAGCAGACCCTACTAACGTCGGGCACCACATCGCTAAACGCCCTGGAGAACGCCACGGGGATCGACCCGGTGGGGGAGGGGCAGACCCCCGAAGAGGCGACCACCATGCTCGACCTAATGGAGCACCTCGAGATCTTCCTGCTAAGGCTAGATGAGCGAGATGCTCGCATTGTTCGACTGCGCTACGGCATCGCCAAGGACTTTGACGGCCCCATGACCCTTAAGGAGATCGGTCGTCAGGTTGGGCTTACCCGCGAGCGCGTTCGGCAGATTGAACGCCAAGCCCTTGCAAAGCTCTCGAAGATGATGGGTGGAGAGTAGCCGCGGGCTGCACCTGCGTGCGAGAATGGCCCCAGCGTAAACCGCTTAGCCATCTTGCCCCACTCCAAGTCACCCTTGCGCGCCCCAAAGGGCACGCCACTCTATGTGCACCTGCCCTTTTGCGTGCACAAGTGCCCTTACTGCGACTTCTTCTCGGTCGTGGGCAAGGGCGAAGACCACGATGGCTTCCTAGAGACTTTATTGGCCGAGGCTGAGGTCCGCGCACCCGAGGCGCCATCCACCGTATTCTTTGGCGGGGGCACGCCCAGCTACTTCACCGAGCCCCAGCTCGAGCGGCTACTCGCACGACTCAACGACATCACCGGCTTTGCCAGTTCCGCCACCGAGGTCACGGCGGAATGCAACCCCGAGAGCCTCAACCTCGAAAAGGCCCAGCTCATGCGCTCCCTTGGGGTCAACAGGCTGTCCGTTGGAGTCCAGAGCCTGAATCCCGTGACCCTGGAATTCTTCGAGCGCCCACACACGCCGGGGCAGGCCCTGGCCGCTGTCGAGGCCGTCAAGGCAGCGGGCTACGAGCGCTGGTCTGCGGACTTGATTCACGGCGCCCCCATGGAGTCTCCGGACGACATACGCCACAACATACTATCAGTACTTGACTTAGGTGCGGACCACATCAGCGCCTACGGACTAACCTACGAACCCGGCACCCCCCTTCATGCCCGCCTCGAACGTGGAGCCTTTGCTGCTCAAGACGAGGACCAAGAGCTAGAAAACCTGCGGGTTGCCCGCCAAGTGCTTACAGACTCTGGCCTTGGGGGCTACGAGGTGTCCAACTTCTCCACAAGTGGCCAAGAGTGTGTGCATAACCTGAACTACTGGGCAAACGGCCCCTATGTCGGGATAGGCCCTTCAGCCGCCAGCCACGTAGAGCGAACCCGCAGCGGGAACGCTCGCTCCCTGGCACGCTGGAGCCGCTCCGTTCATCAAGAGGGATCCAAACCCCTATATACCGAGACCTTAGAGCCCCTGGAGAGGCTCGGAGAGACCTGGTGGCTGGGCCTGAGGCTCGCTAGGGGGGTTTCGCCTGCCGAGGCTGCTGCCACCGCGGGCTGGACAGGAAAAGACCCCACAGCCCCGATCCAGCAAAAACTGATGGCTGACGGCCTGCTCGAGTGCCACGAAGGTCGCGTTCGGATCCCCGAGTCCGCACTCGCCCTTGCGGACCACATTGGGAAGCAGTTTTTGGCCCCACAGGCCTAACTCCGAGGAAAATCCAAGCTCAACTAGCCCTGCAGTACTTATATAGGAGGGGAACAGATGCGATGCGCGTCTCCGCCGGATAGGATCTGCCCGACCCCTATGGGAGACAAGTCCAGTGAGTAAGACTGCCAAGAAAAAGAACAAGGCTCCAAAGAAGAGCTTCACGCTATTCTTCCTGCGTGGCCTTGGTGCACTGCTGCCGCTTGTCCTGACGATCTTTATCTTCGTCACCCTGATCGGCTTCGCTCGAACCTACGTCACCACACCGATCAACAACACGATCTACTGGAGCCTCGAGGGGAACTCCATGGGTTGGAGTGCCCTTGAGCGCCTAGGCATCAACCCTTACGACTCCAGATTCCTAGAGTCCGACGAGCTGCCCACAGAGCCCACGAACCTAAAGCTCAAGTACGAACAACTGAGCACGGGCACGGGCAAGGCCAACGACAGCACCACTGAGACCGAGCGCCGAGAGGACTTCGCCAGTGTTCTGCGCGATGAGCGGGCGCAACGCCAAGGCTTCTTCCGCGATCTCGACGATCTATGGATCGACCGCGAACTTCTACGGGACTCCGTCTCTAGCGTTGTTCACCCCCTGATCGGCCTGCTGCTCTCCATCCTTGTCGTGCTCTGGCTCGGATGGATCCTGACTGGCTTCATCGGCCGCAAGCTGCTGGCCAAGTTTGACCAGGGCCTGCTCGCCATTCCTGGCGTCCGCGCGGTCTACCCCTACGCTAAGCAACTCGTCGAGTTCTTTATCAGTGAGAACGAACTCGAGTTTGACACGGTCGTCGCACTTCCCTATCCCAACAAGTACATCTACTCGATCGGCTTCGTCACCAGCCAATCGATGAAGAGCCTGCGGGAGGCCACCGACCAAGACCTCGTGTCGATCTTTGTTCCCTCGTCACCGATGCCCATGACGGGTTGGACGATCCACGCCCCGCGCGACCTTCTGATTCGCCTACCCATTACGATCGACGAGGCGCTTCGCGTCACAGTCTCTGGCGGCGTCTTGGTTCCGCCCAGTGAGTTTGTCGGAAAGGGCCTGGGCGACCCCATCAAAGAGTCCGCTGATGGCGACGTGAGTGAGCGCGTTGCGAGGGCGATCCAGAGTGCGACCAAGAAGAACTCTTCCAAGAAAGGCTCGGATGACTCCGAACCCGAGGCAGCCAAGCCCCCCGCCACTAAGTAACCCAAACACGCACCGTGAACTTTGCCGACCGTCTGCATGCCGCCACCAAAGAGCTAGGCAACGCCTGTCTAATCGGGATCGATCCCCATCTCGACATGTTGCCCGAGCAGTATGCGGCAGCCCGAAACGTCGAGCTTCCTCGCCATGTGCGGGCCGCTGCGATGGGGGACTTCTGCGTGGAGTTGGTCGACCTAGTCGCAGGCCGTGTACCCGTGGTGAAGCCCCAGTCCGCCTTCTTCGAGGTCTTCGGAGCCGACGGGCACATACAGTGGGAACGCGTCGTCAGCCACGCTAAGAGCGCCGGCCTGCTCGTCGTTGGGGACGTCAAGCGAGGCGACATAGCCAGCACGGCTGCCGCCTATGCGCGCGGTCTCTTGGCCGGCTGCGGAGCCGCTCACGAGGACGCTCACCTCTGCGACGCGGTCACGGTCAACGCCTTCCTTGGCGAAGAGTCCATCACACCATTCCTCAACGTGTGCCGCGAAACAAACACGGGGATCTATGTGCTCGTCCGCACGTCGAACCCGGGCTCAGCCGACTTCCAACTCTGTGGCGACCCAACCCTGTCCGAGCGCATCGCCGACGCAGTGAATCGTTGGGGCAAGGACCTCATGGGTGAAAGCGGCTACAGCTCGGTGGGCGCCGTCGTTGGCGCAACTCACCCCGAAGCCCTGGCCGCCATGCGCGAACGCATGCCTCACACGCCGCTCCTGCTTCCCGGCTACGGCGCCCAGGGCGCTGGTGCAGAAGACATCGCCGCGGGATTTCACAAGGGCGGCTTCGGCGCCATAGTGAACTCGTCCCGCGGCATCTCCTTTGCCTACAAAAAGGCGGGTCGACCCTGCTCGGAATGGCGAGAAGCTGCTGTAGATGCTCTCGATTCGATGATTCAAGAGATCGGCGCGGTGGCCCACGCTGCAGTTTAGCGGCGCCTCGTTTCCATGACGAGCCCAAGCCGTTCGCGCCTAGAGTTCTTAGGCGCGGACCTGTTCGGCCTGTCGAAGTTTGCCCGCCAGAGCCTAAGCCAAAGGGGGCGCACGCCGGAAGAGGGCTCGCCTAGCCTGCCTTCGAAGTTGGACGACATCTCCGTCCCTGCGGATCGCTTCTTGCCCGATGAGCGCGAAGAGTTGAGCGCAAAAATCGAAGAGCAGTTGACCGCCATTGGCTCCCACGTAGCGGTCCTTGAGTCCACTCGATCACTTCGGGAGGAAGGTGCATGCGTTGTGATCTGTGAGGCCACACCTGACCTACTAGGCGGTCCGCTCTCCACGATCTACAAGGCCCTGACCGCCGTGCGCCTAGCCCGCTCCCTCTCCGAGAAGTGGGGCTGCCCTGTGGTTCCGATTCTTTGGAACCTAGCCGATGAGGTTGCGGCAAGTCCAAGTGTTCGCATCGTCACTCCCCACCTTGACCTGCGGACCCTGCACCTTCCGGGTGTGCTCCCGACCCGCGTCCCCTACGCAGAGTTCACAGTAGACCAACACGAGCATCGGCTGATCTCCTTGACCGAGGTGATGCGAGACATGTTTGCCGCGGACCTGAACTCCCACGAGTCCTTGACTCGCTTCGCTCCGCGCCACGGCGAGTCCTTGGCCCGTGCCTACACCCGCGCAATGACAGGCCTGCTCGGGCACCTTGGACTGGTTGTCGTTGAGCCAAGCTGGCTTCGCGCGGACCTGTCCAGAGCCCTTGCCTTGGTCGTCGCGCCGAACCCAACCAGTGCGCTTGAAGAGTGCCGTGCAAACATGGAGGCCGCGGGGTTCGAGCTTAGCCCAACGTTGGGAGAGCTCGCCCCCGTCGAACACCTGCGAGCGGGTAGGCACTACGCCCTTCACTTTGGAGGCGAAGGCTATCGCTTTGACGACGAGCCTGGCTCGCGAACTCCAGTTGAACTCGCTGCAGAAATCGTAACCAAGCCTGAGTCCTTCCGGCCGGGCCCGCTGCTGCGGCCGCTCGTTCAAGACCTCGCCCTTCCAGTGGCCGCCCACGTTGGCGACTTCGACGAGCTCGCCAGGCTGGCACAGCTGCCGAAGCTTCGCCTCGCACGGGATGTCCCCTGTCCCGCGTTCGTGCAAACCATGAGCTGTACACTGCTCGATGAAGCCACCGAGCAGACTCTGGCCGAAGTCGACTGCTCGGTGGGGGACTACCTGCAAACCGGCGGGCAGGCAGCCGAGAAAAAAGCGGGCGAGAGTAAGTTGAGCGCGAAGCCCGCACCCGAAGAACTCGCGGCCGAAATCCACGCCATGTCGAAGGCCTTCCGCAAGGAGCTCAACGCGCTGCGTCCCCGCCTGGACGAAGTCTCGTCACACTTGCCCCAAATGCTGAAGCACGCGAGCCGACAGGTTCACGGACAGCTCCAGCGCTTTGCCGAGAAGGTCGACCGTGTCTGCAACAACAACATCGGTGGAGCGCGCCGAGACCTAAGGCGCCTCGCGTCTCACCTGCTTCCCGACGGCCAAGCCCAGGAGACCGTGCTGACCTCGGTTCAGCTCTGCGCGCGATTCGGTACGGACTGGATCGACCAACTCCTACTAGAGACCGACCCCCTGCCAGCCGAGCACGTTGTCTTCCGACTTGGCCGGGCGCCAAAGCGTCGCCAGTGCCGGAGCGACGGGGGTGGCGCGGGTGAAGACGAGTTAGGATCACTTTAGCGGCCCAGATGGATCTCTGCCGGTTTCCGCACGATACGGCTGGTACGAAATCCGGCTCAGGTGCATTCCGGAGCAAGCACTTTGGGCCTGTTGCGGATATCCTCAGTCTTAGTGAAATCAACGCCCGCAGCCTAGGGATCCAAAACGGAGCCCCCAGAGCGAGCCACTCTGCCCACCCGGGCTCCCCTCGAACCAGCCATGACCATGCGACGCATCGCGCTCGTCAATCAAAAGGGCGGTGTCGGTAAGACGACCACCGCCGTGAACCTCGGGGCGGCCCTTGCCCTCGCGGGCCGACGGGTTGTCCTGATCGACCTCGACCCCCAAGGCAACCTCTCGACGCACCTCGACATCGAGGTTCCTGCCGGCGAGCCGTCTACTTATCGCGTCTTGTGCGAAGGTATGGACTTCGGCGACGCCCTATGCGATACGGCGACACCCGGCCTGCGCGTTGCGCCTACGAACATCGACCTATCTGGCGCGGAGATGGAGCTCTCGGCTGCCATTGGTCGCGAGAGCATCCTAAATGACGCCATTGACGCCTGGGCTGCGACCCACGAAGAGAAGTTCGGCGAGTTACCCGCCGACTATGTCATCGTCGATTGCCCGCCAAGTCTTGGCCTTCTGTCCGTGAACGGACTGGTCGCCTCGCGCGAGGTCTTCATCGCACTACAGACCGAGTTCTTCGCGCTCCAGGGCATGAGTAAGTTGGTTGAGATCGTGCAACTCCTCCAGCGACGCCTGCAGCCGAAGCTCGCGATCACCGGCATTATCCCGTGCCTCTACGACAGCCGCCTACGCCTAGCTCGCGAGGTCCTTGCCGAGATCCGGAAGTACTTCCCCGGCCCGGTCTTCAATCGCTCGATCCGCAAGAGCATCAAGCTGGCAGAGGCGCCTAGCTACGGCGAGTCTATTTTCCAGTACGCACCCAAGTCACCTGGCGCCGGCGACTACGCTGAGCTGGCAGCCGAGGTCCTCGCCCAAGAGCCCGGCGCGGCCAAGCCCGCAGAGGCTGTTGTTGAAGCGCCTGTAGCAGAAGCCCCGGCCGTTGGGTCTGAGGCTGTGCGGGTCTCTGAAGAGCCCAGCGCACCAGAGTCAGCGCCTGTTGCCCGGGGCCCCGTCGAGCCAACCCCTGACGCCCCGGCCGAAGCCCACGACGCCCTTGTGCCCGAACCTTCACCCGAGGCTGCCGCACCGGAAACCAAGAACGCGGCACCTTCGGACCAGCCTTACACGGACGAGGGCACGGTCACTGCGCCGCGACGTGCAGCCCCGAGGGCTTCCGAGCTGCCCCCCTTGCCCGAGTCCGCTTTCCGCATCGTCGAACCCTAAGCACTGGGGCCCTAGGCCACCCTTCGCAACCCAGGCGACGGCGACCGAAGAGACACTTCAGTTCGACTAACCCCGTGTACCAGTACGAAGCGCTGAGAAGAGAGGTCTTGGAGAAATGAAGCGAGTGTATTTGGATCACAACGCGACGACACCTATGCGCCCGGAAGTCCGGGACCTGTGGGTGAGTCTCCTTGGGAAGCATGGAGGAAACCCCTCGAGTCTGCATGCTAGTGGCCGATTGGCGCGCAACTTGATTGACGACGCGCGGGCGCGAATCGCCGCGTGCCTAAATGTCAGTGAATCCAGCGTAGTGTTCACATCGGGCGGAACCGAAGCGAACAACCTCGCGATTCAGGGGGTTGCAAGCGCCCTCGACCCGAGCCTCGCTCTGCTCACCAGCCCGATCGAACACGCGTCGGTTTTAGAGCCCATGGAACAGCTCGAAGCCAATGGACGCAAGCTGCACTACGCGGCTATCGGCAAGACCGGCCGCATCCATCCCGAACAGTTGACCCACAACATCGAGACCAACTCTGTGGGCTTGGTCTCGCTGCACTTAGCCAACAGCGAGGTTGGTGTGGTGCAGCCTATCCGGGAACTTGCGTCGTGCATCTTTGACCTGCCCAAGGAGTCTAGGCCTATCCTCCACGTGGACGCCGTGCAGGCCACTGGTCGAATCGATTTCACGGCCGCCCTCGAGGGAGTGGACTTGTATACGATGTCCATGCACAAGGTCGGCGGCCCCCTGGGGGTCGGCCTTCTAATCAAGCGGCCAGGGGCGGTCATCACGCCCCTCGTCCATGGTGGCGGCCAGGAAGAAGAGTTGCGCGCGGGAACCGAAAACGCGCCGGCCATCGCCGCATCCGCATTAGCCATGGAGTTGGCCTTCGCACAGCGAGTGGAGACGGCCAAGAAGCACCGCCTTTGGTGCGACCAAATCTGGCGTATCTTGAGCACGCGCTTTCCTGCACTTGCCTTAGCGGGACCCAGCCTAGAAAAGACTGCCGAGCGCTTGCCGGGCACGATGAACATTCGCCTGCCCCACACGGAAGCGCGCATGCTCGTCACGCGCTTTGACATGGAGGGCCTCGAGCTAAGCGCGGGCTCCGCTTGCGCCTCGGGAGCTGTTGAGGCGTCTCATGTTTTGCTGGGCTTGGGCCTAACCGAGCCCGAAGCCCGATCCGGCCTTCGCATCTCACTAGGTTGGAACACCTCCGAGGCCGATTGCAAGCTCGCGGTGGAGCGAATGGTGAAAGTATTTTCCTCGTCGCGCGCAACTTGTGACGGCGGCTAACGCTTGTGAACAACCCGTGAATCCTTGGGGGTAACTTCGTTGCGCCGGCCTGACTAGTTTCCATAATGGACTTTCCGTCGGGGGGCTCCTCGCCGGCTCTATCTTCCACTGCCACCGCTAAGGCGTTTTGGCTCTCCCTGCTCTCTCCACAAGAGCGTTTTAAGGGAGAGGACCCGCCACGGTCGACGGCAAAAGTGCCCTAAGGCACCTGGGACTGGTGGCCGGCCTCGTACCCCTCTACTTGCGACCCTGGATCCCCCCTCCAAAACGCCCTCCATGCCCAACTCCTCCTCCTCCCTTGGACAGTCCGCTGTCCCCTCACCCGCGATACAGCCCTCCCAGGCTAAGCCCCCAGCTACAGAGTCCAGGCTGAGCGGTCAGGGCGAACGGTTGGATCTCGAGGTGACCTGGGAGAAGATCCGCGCCATGCTGAGGGAGACAATCGACCAAACACCCTTCTACACGTGGTTCCAGCAGGCTGTCTTACGCTCACTGACCGAGAATACCCTGACCGTCGCTGTCCAAAACGACTTCACAAGGGATTGGCTTATCGAGAATTATATGACCCAGATCGAGCACTCTGTGCATACGGTCCTGGGTTCGAGCCTCGCGGTTGAGGTTGTAGTCGATGCCGAGCTCGCCGCCCGCAAGGCGCCCCGCCGCGAACGCGACGACGAAACCGCGCCCTCAGAAAGAGAGCCGGAGACCAGCAAGAGGCCCGCGAAGAAGCGTGCTGGGCTCCTGCGATCTAGTGACGTGGTGCTCAACCCGTCCTACACCTTTGACAACTACGTAGTCGGGCCCTGCAACCGCTTTGCCCACGCCGCCGCGGTGGGCGTTTCCGAATCCCCGGGTGGACCCTACAACCCCTACTTCATCCACGGTAGCGTCGGCCTGGGCAAGACCCACCTGCTTCAATCTCTCTGCCGCGAGATCTTGGACGACGACCCGGATACGAACATCCTGTTCCTGTCCTGCGAGACCTTCATCAATCACTTCATTGACGCCATTGGAAAGGGCGATCAAACGAAGTTCAGGCACAAATACCGTGACGTTGATGTGCTTGTGGTAGACGATATCCACCTGCTAGCCAATAAAGAGCGCACCCAGGAGGAGTTCTTCCACACCTTCAACGCCCTTTATAATGCCGGTAAGCAGATCGTGCTTTCTTCGGATAGCCCCCCCAAGGACATCCCCAGCCTCGAGGAGCGCCTCGTATCTCGTTTCAAGTGGGGGCTGGTCACCGAGATCGAGCCCCCCTGCTATGAGACTCGCATGGCGATCATCATGCGCAAGGCCAACGAGCGCGGCATCGACCTGCCCGAAGAGGTCACCAAGGTCCTTGCGGAGCGTCTCGATTCGAACATTCGCGAGCTCGAGGGTGCCGTCAATAAGCTCCAGGGCTTTTCTAAGCTCATGGGCGTGCCTATTAGCATGGAGTTGGCCCGCCAGTGCCTCCAGGACGTATTCTCCGTACGCCGCGGGCCGACATCGATGGATGACATTGCCCAGCTTGTGACCGAGCACTTTGATGTGCGCCTCAGCGAGCTCCAATCTAAGAAGCGCCACAAGGCCATCGCCTGGCCTCGCCAGGTCTCGATGTTTCTGACCCGGCGCATCACAAAGCGCTCACTCCAGGACATTGGGGGCTTCTACGGGGGTCGAGACCACTCCACGGTTCTGCACGCTATCAAGAAGGTAGAGGAGGCCCTCGTCGATGATGGGGCCCTGGCTAACCTCATTGCGGACCTAGAAACGCAACTTCGCCGCGCCGCCTTAGTCTAGCCGCCCGTGATCCTGCCACACACGCCCCAAGAGCCTCGACAGCACTCTGTTGAGGCTCTTTCCGTAGGGACGCAAACTCTTGGCCTAAAGGCCGCACAGGCTCTCCAAAGGAGTGGATTCGGCCTAGTCTCCCTCCTTATAATGAGAGGGCAAAATCAGGCCCCCGGTCTGCCCACTTGCACCCTCAAACACGCCCCCGTAATCGTTGGTTCCGGAGATCATCTCATCTCCCTTCCAGCTTGCGGATTCGCGCTGACTGAGCAACTTGTGGATAACCGTGGGGATGGCCTCTGGATAGAGCGTGGTTTCGCTGCGGACAACTGCAGCGGACCCTGTGCGAAACCTAGGGACCTTTTATGCACAACTCAGCTTCGGCGAGCCCTTCTCCAACAGGCGCCCGCACCCCTCTGGATAAGCGTTGGCAAGTCTTTGAGCTTCCACCACCTATCCACAATTTTCCAAGGGCAATCCACCGCCGCGTGAGTCGCCTAAATCTAAATTATTCAACAGCTTACGTCTCACCAGCGTCAGGTTGTCCCCAGCGAAAAGGGCCCTCTGTTAAGACTACTAAATTCTTAAAAGAGGTTTTCCCCAGACCAACCCCCAAGCATCCATGAAGGTCCTGTGTAACCGTGAGCAACTCCGGGAAGGCCTGTCCATTGTCAGCAGCGTCATCCCGAGCAAGAGCACTCGCCCTGCAATCGAGAACGTCTGCCTTGTGGCGACCGAGAACGCCCTAGAACTTGTCGGCACTGACTTGGAGGTCGCGATCCGTTTTCGGATTGACGACGTCAAGGTTGCCGAGACGGGAACCCTCCTGGTCTCGGCACGGGTCGCCAATGACTTCGTTCGCGACTTGACCGAAGAGACAGTCACACTCGACGCCACAGGGGACAACTGCATCATCAGCAGCGGCGGGGACCGGGCCGAGCTCGTGACCGTGGACTCGGACGAGTTCCCCGTGGTGGCTCGCTTCCAAGAGGAGAACTCCTATCCGATCCTGGCGGAGACGTTCAGTAAGCAAGTCTCGCGCACTGCCTTCGCT
>ERZ767285.479-NODE-479-length-13881-cov-2.906404_pt1 | contig 13881 bp, 9 predicted proteins | sample MGYA00374953_ERZ767285 | MGnify/ENA primary metagenome ERZ767285 (study PRJEB28947, sample SAMN06267186) | marine metagenome | isolation source: Columbia River Estuary | place: USA:Columbia River Estuary, USA | collected 2013-07-23 ...
GGGTTGGCTCACCCCAATCGCCATATCAGCCTCTCGCCGTGTCAGGTTGAAAACCCGCGGCAAGGCCACAATTTGAATATCCAAATCTGGATATATTTTTGTGATATCGCCGCAAACCTGTGGCAGGAGGAAATTGGCGCAGCCATCCGGCGCGCCGATGCGAATCTGCCCCCGCAGCCCTTCCCCATCGCCGCGCAGCGCCCCAAGCCCGGCATTTAAAGAGGCCTGAGCAGCATCCACATGCGCCACGAGCCCATGGCCCGCTTCGGTAAGATCATAGCCCTTTGGAGACTTTGAAAAGAGCGGCGTTGAATGAGCATGCTCCAACCGCGCAATCCTGCGGCTGACCGTTGCGGGGTCAATTTTCAATACCTGCGCTGCAACCGTCAGACTGCCCGATTGCGCCACGGTCAGAAAGATACGGAGATCATCCCAGTTTTCCATCTATACCTATATTTTTGCAAAATGATTTTGGATTATTTTCGCTTTTAATTACATTATTGCAAGACTAAAAGCAAAACAAACAAGGAGACCCCCATGCAAGAGTTAACCCACTATATCAATGGCGCCCATGTCAAAGGCACCTCTGGACGTTTTGCCGATGTCTACAACCCGGCCACCGGCGAAGTTCAAGCCAAAGTCCCACTGGCCAATGGCGCCGAATTAGATCAAGCCGTGGCCCATGCCGCCGCTGCCCAGCCGGCTTGGGCTGCCGTCAATCCGCAGCGCCGCGCGCGGGTTTTGATGAAATTTGTGGACCTTTTAAATCGCGATATGGACAAATTGGCCGAAGCTTTGAGCCGCGAGCACGGCAAAACCTTGCCAGATGCCAAAGGTGACGTGATCCGCGGCTTGGAAGTTGTGGAATATTGCATCGGTGCACCGCAATTGTTGAAAGGTGAATTCACCGATAGCGCCGGTCCTGGCATTGATATGTACTCTATGCGTCAGGCGCTCGGCGTGACAGCCGGCATCACCCCATTCAATTTCCCAGCCATGATCCCGATGTGGATGTTTGCACCTGCCATTGCCTGCGGCAACGCCTTTATCCTCAAACCCTCTGAGCGCGACCCATCCGTTCCGTTGATGTTGGCAGAATTGCTCGAAGAAGCCGGCCTGCCCAAGGGCATTTTACAAGTTGTGAACGGTGATAAAGAAGCGGTTGACGCGATCCTGCATCACGATGTGGTTCAATCCATAGGTTTTGTGGGCTCCACCCCAATCGCCGAATATATCTATGCGACAGGCTGCGCCAACGGCAAACGGGTGCAGTGTTTTGGTGGTGCGAAAAACCATATGATCATCATGCCCGATGCGGATATGGATCAAGCCGCTGATGCGCTTATGGGCGCAGGTTATGGCGCTGCCGGTGAACGCTGCATGGCTATTTCTGTCGCAGTGCCCGGAGGGGAAGGCACAGCAGAGCGCCGGATGGAAAAATTGATCCCCCGGGTTGAAGCTCTGAAAGTGGGTCCCTACACGGCGGGCAATGACGTGGACTACGGACCGGTTGTCACCGCGGCTGCCAAAGCAAATATTGAGCGTTTGGTGCAAACCGGCATCGATCAAGGCGCAAAACTCGTGGTGGATGGACGTGATTTCAACCTCCAAGGCTATGAGGATGGCTTTTTTGTGGGCGCGCATTTGTTCGACAATGTGACCAAGGATATGGACATCTACAAATACGAAATCTTCGGCCCCGTTCTGTCCACCGTTCGCGCAGAGACCTATGAGGAGGCGCTCGGGCTGGCCATGGATCATGAATATGGCAATGGCACAGCGATCTTTACCCGTGACGGCGATACCGCGCGCGACTTTGCCAATCGGGTCAATGTCGGCATGGTGGGAATCAATGTGCCGATCCCGGTGCCATTGGCCTATCACACCTTTGGGGGTTGGAAAAAATCGGTCTTCGGCGATTTGAACCAGCACGGACCGGATGCGTTTAAATTCTACACACGCACCAAAACCGTGACCTCTCGCTGGCCGTCAGGCACCAAAGAAGGCGGCGAGTTCTCTATTCCCGTCATGGAATAAATCACGCGCTGCGCCGGTGGCAAACGGGCCCCGGCGCATGCAACACTCAGCAGACTCGGCCTTCAAAATAGAAGCTGGATTCCTGGCTTGGGATTTGCTTCACTTGCCGCAACGCAATGACAGGAGCTGTCTCATGGATTTTGCCCTTTCCGAAGAACAAACCGCGATTTTTGATATGGCCCGTGATTTTGGCGCCCAACACATCGCGCCTTTCGCGCGGGAGTGGGAAGAGGCCGGTGAAATTCCAAAGAGCCTCTGGCCTCAATTGGCGGAATTGGGCTTTGGCGGGCTCTATGTGCGCGAAGAAAGCGGCGGATCGGGCCTGAGCCGACTGGATGCCACTTTGGTGTTTGAAGCGCTCTCTATGGCCTGCCCGACAGTGGCCTCCTTTCTATCAATCCACAATATGTGCGCGGCAATGATCGATAAATTCGGCTCTCCGGCGCTGCGCGACAAATATCTTCCGCGCGCCTTGAGTATGGAGACCTTCTTTTCCTACTGCCTCACCGAGCCGGGCTCAGGGTCTGATGCGGCGGCATTGAAGACAAAAGCTCTTAAGAGCAACACAGATTTCACCCTCACCGGCACCAAGGCCTTTATCTCTGGTGGAGGCTATTCTGATGCCTATATTATCATGGCCCGGACAGGCGATGACAGTCCAAAGGGTATCACAGCTTTGATCGTGGAAGATGGCGCAGAGGGGCTGTCCTTTGGCGGGCTGGAAGATAAAATGGGCTGGCGCGCGCAACCGACCCGGCAGGTGCAGCTGGATGAGTGCAAGACGCCCATCGAAAACCTTCTGGGCGACGAAGGCCTCGGGTTTTCCTACGCCATGGCTGGGCTGGACGGCGGGCGGCTGAACATCGCGGCCTGTTCGCTGGGGGCGGCGCAACAAGCCTTTGACACAACGCGGGCCTATATGGCCGAGCGCAAAGCCTTTGGGAAATCGATAGATCAGTTTCAGGCCCTGCAATTTCGTCTTGCCGACATGGAGATTGAACTGCAATCGGGCCGCATATTTCTGCGTCAAGCCGCTTGGAAGCTGGACAATGGCGCGCCAGATGCGACTCATTTTTGCGCCATGGCCAAAAAGCTGGTGACCGATATGGGCAGCAAAGTGGCCAATGATTGCCTGCAACTGCATGGTGGTTACGGCTATTTGGCCGATTACGGCATTGAAAAAACCGTACGCGATCTCAGGGTTCATCAAATCTTAGAAGGCACCAATGAAATCATGCGGATGATCGTGGCCAGGGGCTTGCGCGCATGAGCGATCTTGTCGCGCGCAAAGACGGCAAAGCCGGGCGTTTCACGCTCAACCGTCCCGGCGCCTTGAACGCTTTGACCTATGAAATGTGCCTGCAAATTGAGAGCTATCTGGGCAAATGGGAGGCCGATCCGGACGTTGAATTGATCCTTTTTGAAGGAGCGGGTGAGCGGGCATTTTGCGCCGGCGGCGATATAACCGCCATGTATAAAACAGCCGTTGCCGGAGACTATGATTATGGCCGGCAATTTTGGACAGATGAATACCGCCTCAACGCCAAACTCGCGACCAGCCATAAGCCGATCATCAGCTTTTTGCACGGTTTCACAATGGGCGGTGGCGTGGGGCTGGGCTGCCACCTGCCGCACCGAATTGTCTGTGAATCCAGTCAGATTGCCATGCCCGAATGCGGCATTGGTCTGGTGCCAGATGTGGGCGGCTCCTTGCTTTTGGCCCGTGCACCCGGGCGCTTCGGTGAATATCTCGGCACAACGGCCAGCCGTATGGGGCCGGCAGATGCCATTTTTGCCGGCTTTGCCGATCACTTCATCCCGCAAGAGGATTGGCCAAGATTGATCGAAACCCTCTGTGACACAGGCGATGTTTCAGCGATTGCCAAGGCTGCACGTCCAGCGGGCCCTGCCCCGCTGTTGCAGATTGAAGCGCAAGTGAATGAGTTTTTCCGAGGCGACTATTTTGGCGATATCGTCAACAATCTCAATCACACGGGCGGCGATTTTGCCGAGGCCTGCATCAAAAAACTGTCGCGCTCTAGCCCGCTGGCCATGGCCGCAACCATTGAGTTGATCCACCGCGTGCGTGGGCTGGACGATATCGTTTTAGCCTTGGGCATGGAATATCGTTTCACCTACCGAGCCGCAGAACAGGGTGATTTCATCGAAGGCATCCGAGCTATGGTAATCGACAAAGACAAATCCCCAAAATGGCGGCACGCGATGACGGACCCGCTGCTGCCAGCGGCCAGCGCCATGCTGCGCCCTTTGGGACCCCATTCCCTTGATCTCACGGAGACTTAAAATGAACATCGGATTTATTGGACTTGGAAATATGGGCGCGCATATGGCCAAAAATCTGGCCGCTGCGGGCCATCAGGTCTCGGGATATGACCCAGCGGGCACCACAGCAGAGGGCGTGGCCGTAGCCGCCAGTGCACAGGCGGCCGCAACAGGCGCCGATGTGGTGATTACCATGCTCCCCAATGGGAAAATCGCCCAATCGGTGGCCGATCAAGCGCTGCCTGTCATGGAAAAAGGCACCGTCTTACTCGATTGTTCAACCATCGACGTGGCCGCAGCCCGCAGCATTGCGCGCCGCGCCGAGGACCGGGGGATCAGCTTCCTAGATGCACCCGTGTCTGGCGGCGTGGGCGGAGCGGAGGCTGGCACTTTGACCTTCATGGTGGGCGGAGCGGCCGAGAGCTTTGCAGCGCTATCTCCGCTGTTTGACATTATGGGACGCACGGCGGTGCATTGCGGCGGCGCCGGAAATGGGCAGGCGGCAAAAATTTGCAACAATATGATTCTTGGGATCACCATGATCGGTACCTGTGAAGCCTTTGCTCTGGCCGATAAACTTGGGCTGGACCGACAAGCTATGTTTGACGTGGTCAGCACCTCTTCCGGCTACAGCTGGACGATGAATGCCTATTGTCCAGCCCCCGGCATCGGCCCGCAAAGCCCTGCTGATAATGGCTACGCACCCGGCTTTGCCGCCGATCTCATGCTCAAAGATCTACGCCTGTCACAACAGGCTGCTCAAGATGTGGATGCCGACACGCCCATGGGCGCGGCTGCGACAGAACTTTACAAAATCTTTGTCGAACAGGAAGATGGTAGCGGACGAGATTTTTCCGCCATGCTGCCGCGATTCGAGGGCCGCAGTCGCTCCTAGGAGATAGATATGTTGATGCAAGACTTTGCCGCCAGCCTATCCTATAAGGCCCTGCCTGAGGATGTGCTGAAAGTCTTGCGGCGTTCGCTGCTCGACAGCCTCGGGGTTGCGGCCATTGGATCGCAAACTGAGATGGCAAGGATTGGCACAAAGACTGCAAGAATGTTGTTTGGCGCCACCTCCGCATCTGCCGCACGCTGCCTTTTTGATGGAAATGTGGCAAGCCTCGCCGGCGCTGCGATGGCCGGCGCGATGACCATCGACAGCATCGACGCCCATGATGGCACCTCCCCTTGCAAAGGTCATGCAGGATCTGCGATCTTTCCAGCGCTTTTGGCTCTGGCCGATGAACGCAGTATGACAGGGCAAGATTTCGCGACCTATTTGGCATTGGCCTATGAGATCTCCTATCGGGCCGGGCTGACACAGCATGACATCTGCGCCGATTACCACACATCGGGGGCCTGGACTGCGGTTGGGGTTGCGGCGATGACCGCGCGGGTGATTGGCTGCAACCCCATGCAGATCCATGAGGCCGCAGGGATCGGCGAATATCATGGCCCGCGCAGCCAAATGATGCGCTGCATCGATCATCCCACGATGGTGCGTGACGGGGTTGGCTGGGGTGCACCCACGGGCATCACGGCTGGATTTTTGGCCCTCAACGGATTCACCGGCGCACCGGCGCTCACCTGTCAGGGGCCACATTGGCAAGGCTTGGGCGAGACTTGGAAATTGGTGAGCGACACCCATTACAAGCCCTACCCCTGTTGCCGGTGGGCCCATCCAAGCATCGATGCCGCCGCCGATCTCATGTCCAAGCATGAGATTACCCATGAGCAAATCAGCTCTGTGGAGATCAAAACCTTTCACAATGCCACGCGCTTGGCCGGGCATCACCCCAAAACGGCCGATGAATTTGCCTATTCAATTGCCTTTCCTGTGGCCTGCATGATTGTGCGCGGGCAAATCGGTCCGGCGGAATTGGCGGCTGAGACGCTGAAAGATCCCGAAATATTGCGCATAAGTAACGCAACGCAATTGATTGATGACCCGCATTTAACCCAGATCAGCGAGGGAAAACGCTGGGCACAGGTGAGCCTGCGCCTGCGCGATGGTCGCATTTGCGAAAGCCCCCCGCGAAGCCCCCGCGGCGATGTTGATATGCCCCTAACAGATGCAGAGATTTCCCGGAAGTTCCACCTATTTGCCGATCCAATATTGGGGGTCAAAAATGCAGAGATTCTCGAAACCCTCTGCGCGAATTTCGATCAACTGGATGCGCCGGGTCTTCAATCACTGCTTGAATTGGTCCTGAGAAAACCCCAGATCTAACGCGATTTTTGCGCCGCGAGCATCTCCTTGAGATAGCGCCCGGTGTGGCTTTGTGGGACTTTTGCGACCACCTCCGGTGTGCCTTTGGCCACCACCTGCCCGCCGCCATCGCCGCCCTCGGGGCCGATATCAATAATGTGATCTGCGGTTTTCACCACATCCAAGTTGTGTTCGATCACAATGACAGAATTGCCCTGATCAACCAGCTCATGCAGCACTTCGAGCAGTTTGCGCACATCTTCAAAATGCAGGCCCGTTGTCGGTTCATCCAGAATATATAGGGTTCGGCCCGTGCTGCGCTTGGACAGCTCTTTTGACAGTTTCACCCGTTGCGCTTCACCGCCTGACAGCGTTGTCGCTTGCTGGCCCACTTTGATATAGCCCAGCCCAACCCGCATAAGCGCATCCATTTTTTCACGGATCGAGGGCACCGCCTTAAAGAAATCTTGCGCCACCTCCACGGTCATATCCAACACATCCGCAATGGATTGCCCTTTGAATTTTACCTCCAAGGTTTCACGATTGTAGCGCGCGCCCTTGCAGGTTTCACATTCCACATAGACATCCGGCAAGAAGTGCATTTCAATTTTGATCACCCCATCACCCTGGCAGGCCTCGCAGCGCCCGCCTTTGACATTAAAGGAAAAACGCCCCGGTTTATACCCGCGCGCCTTGGCCTCGGGCAGACCAGCGAACCAATCGCGGATCGGAGTGAATGCGCCCGTATAGGTGGCCGGATTGGATCGCGGCGTGCGACCAATGGGGCGTTGGTCAATATCGATGACCTTGTCGAGATGCTCCAGACCTTTCACCGTCTCACATGGCGCCGGTGTTTGCCGCGCACCATTCAGGTTCATTGAGGCGGTTTTGAACAGGGTCTCAATGGTCAGGGTCGACTTACCCCCCCCCGAAACGCCCGTCACACAAACAAACTGGCCTAAGGGAAAATCAACCGTGATATTTTGTAGATTATTCCCCGTCGCCTTGCGTACGGTGACTTTCTTTTTGTTGCCCATCCGGCGCGTGGTTGGAATTTCAATGCGCCGGCGCCCAGAGAGATAATCCCCGGTGACAGAGGCCGCATTGGCTATGATTTCTTCCGGCGTGCCTTTGGCCACCACCTGCCCCCCGTGCACACCTGCGCCGGGGCCAATGTCGAACACATAATCGGCCTCGCGGATGGCCTCTTCGTCATGCTCAACCACAATGACCGTATTGCCTTGATCACGAAGGTTTTTAAGCGTGGTCAAAAGTCGGTCATTGTCCCGTTGATGCAGGCCAATGCTTGGCTCATCAAGCACATAGAGCACGCCCTGCAGCCCAGAGCCGATCTGACTGGCAAGGCGAATCCGTTGGCTTTCTCCACCCGAAAGTGTGCCAGAATTGCGCGCCAAAGTGAGATATTCTAGCCCGACATTGTTCAGGAACCCAAGCCTTTCGCGAATTTCCTTCAAGATGGGCCCGGCAATGGCCAGCTTTTGTTTGCTCAACTGATCTGGCACGGATTTGCACCATTCAAAGGCCTCTTTGATGGACATTTGCACCACTTGGCCAGCATGCAGCCCGGCAATTTTGACGGCCAGTGCCTCTGCCCGCAGACGATACCCGCCGCAAGTGCCGCAGGAGCGGTTGTTTTGATAGCGCTCGAACTCTTCACGGATCCAATTGCTGTCGGTCTCGCGGTAGCGGCGCTCCATATTGGGGATGACACCTTCAAAGCTGCGCGTCACCTGATACACCCGCCCGGCCTCGTCATAGCGAAACAGGATTTCTTCCTTACCCGATCCGTAAAGAAAAACCTTTTGCACTTTTTCCGGCAGGTCCTTCCATTTGGCAGAGGGTTTGAACGCGTAATGTTTGGCGATGGATTCTATAGTTTGAAGAAAATAAGGCGACTTGCCTTTGCGCCAGGGCGCCAGGGCGCCGTCGGAAATTTTCAGGGTTTGATCGGGCACCACGAGACGCTCATCAAAGAACAATTCAACCCCCAGGCCATCGCATTGCGGACAGGCACCAAAGGGCGCGTTAAAGGAAAAAAGGCGCGGCTCAATTTCAGGGATGGTAAAGCCCGACACGGGACAGGCGAATTTTTCGCTGAAGGTATGGCGCTCTGGGTCGCCTTCACTGGGGGCGGTTTCAAGAATGGTAATGCCATCGGCCAAATCTAAGGACGTGCGGAAACTATCGGCCAAACGGGTTTCGACCCCTTCGCGCACCACAATCCGGTCAACGACCACATCAATGTCGTGGCGAAATTTTTTGTCGAGCGTGGGCGGCTCGTCCAAATCATAAAACGCACCATCGACTTTGATGCGTTGAAAGCCTTGTTTGCGCAGCTCGGCGAATTCTTTGCGATATTCCCCCTTTCGGTCGCGCACGATGGGCGCCAGCAAATAGCCGCGCGTGCCCTCCTCCATGGCCATGACCCGGTCGACCATATCTTGCACTTGCTGGGCTTCAATCGGCAGACCCGTTTCAGGAGAAAATGGCGTACCAACACGCGCGAACAAAAGCCGCATATAGTCATAAATTTCTGTCACCGTGCCCACTGTCGAGCGGGGATTTTTCGAGGTGGTTTTTTGCTCAATGGAGATGGCAGGGCTCAAACCGCTGATGTGATCAACATCAGGTTTTTCCATCATATCCAGAAACTGCCGCGCATAGGCAGACAGGCTTTCAACGTAGCGCCGCTGCCCCTCTGCATAGATCGTGTCAAAGGCCAAAGACGATTTTCCCGAACCTGACAGCCCGGTTATCACCACCAGCTGATCGCGGGGAATATCAACATCTATATTCTTAAGATTATGCTCACGCGCGCCGCGGACTTCAATATTTTTTAGCTCAACCATTTTGGACCCCAGATCTTTGAACACAACATAGTGTTAAGTCGCTTCAGGGCCAATCAAAAAATGAGAACTTTTAGAGAACACGGAGATTTATTCCGCCAAAAGGCCCGCGCGCGCAACGCCGGGGCCGAGAACACCGCAAGACGCCGGTGCCTCGGCCATAGACCATTGAAGTTTAGATGTGGATTGCGCGATCCCAAGCGTCCAAAACGCTTTCATGCATCATTTCCGACAGGGTGGGATGTGGGAAGACGGTTTGCATCAAATCTTCTTCCGTGGTTTCCAGCTGCCGCCCAACCACATAGCCTTGGATCAGCTCTGTGACTTCCGCGCCGATCATATGCGCGCCCAACAGCTCACCTGTTTTGGCATCAAACACGGTTTTGACCATGCCTTCCGCCTCGCCCAGAGCAATTGCCTTGCCATTGCCGATAAAAGGAAAGCGTCCAACGCGCACGTCATAGCCAGCTTCCTTCGCCTGTGCTTCGGTATGTCCGACGCTGGCCACCTGCGGCGTGCAATAGGTACAACCGGCAATGCTCTCCGGTTTGACCGGATGCGGCGTTCCGCCTGCGATCATTTCAGCGACCATAACCCCTTCATGGCTGGCCTTGTGCGCAAGCCATGGTGCACCAGCTACATCGCCGATGGCATAGACACCGGCCACAGCTGTGCGGCAATAGGCATCCGTCGTGATATGGGTGCGGTCGACTTCAACGCCGAGCGCCTCAAGCCCGAGATTCTCCACATTGCCGACGATCCCAACCGCCGAGATCACCGTATCAAACACCTCAGTGGTGACTTTGCCGTTCTGTTCGATATGCGCTGTCACAGAGCCTTGGCCGCGATCGAGTTGTTTCACCATGGTTTTTGTGCGAATTTTCATACCTTGCTTTTCAAAAGCCTTTTGAGCGAAGGCCGAAATCTCCGCGTCTTCCACCGGCATAACCCGATCCATCACCTCAATCACCGTCGTATCCACACCAAGCGTGTTATAGAAATTGGCAAATTCGATACCAATTGCCCCGGAGCCAATCACCAAGAGCTTTTTCGGCATGCGCGGCGGGGTCAGAGCGGTTTTATAGGTCCAAACCAAATCTCCATCGCCCTCCAGCCCGGGCAATTCACGCGCCCGCGCCCCGGTCGCAATGATGATATGCTTGCCCGATAGGGTCTCGTCACCCTTGGCAGTTTTAACGGAGACCTGGCCGGGAGCCGTGATTGTCGCCGCCCCCATCAGGGCGGTCACTTTGTTCTTTTTCAGCAGATGGCTCACGCCGCCGTTCAACTGTTTTGCAATCGCCCGAGACCGTGCCACAACGGCATCAAGATCATAGTCGATGCCCTGTGCAGACAAACCAAACTCCTTGGCCCGTTGCATCAAATGATACACTTCAGATGAGCGCAGCATCGCCTTTGTGGGAATACAGCCCCAGTTGAGACAAATGCCCCCCATGTGCTCGCGTTCGACCACAATGGTTTTCAACCCCAATTGCGCCGCACGAATTGCCGCAACGTAGCCCCCAGGCCCCGCTCCAATAACGATCACATCATATGCATTGTCAGCCATCACAGGACTCCGTTTTTGAATTAGTTTAATATTAAACTATAGTTCAAACCGGTGCAAATCGAAAATTTTGCAGCGCGCGCGGCAAGAGCCATTGCAGCCGCACCAAAGCTTTAGGAGCTGGCCGCAAGGCTTTTGAGTGTGAAATCATATCCGCCCGCTTGGGTGTAAATCACCTCCGGCGCCGTTGCACGCCGGTTCAACGCATCGTTGCGCGCTGGAAAGCGGCCAAACTTGCGGATGATATCCCGATGCGCCTGGGCATGGGGCAATTGCAATCTCCTGCCCTGCGGCAGGCGAGACATGATCAACCGCACCGCACGATCTTGATCTGTGAGACTCTCAGAATGCATCAAAGGCATATAGAAAAATTGCCGCGCCGGCTCGTCGATCTTCAGATCCCAGCCATTATGCAATGCCGCTTTGGCCGCCGCGAGAGCGTGCCGATCCGATCCGAATGATCGCGCTGTTCCGCGAAACATATTGCGAGGCATTTGATCCATCAAAATCAGATAGGCAAGCGTGCCGGAGGCATAAGTCAACCAAAGCCCATTGGCTCCGTTGAGCGTGTCCCACCAGAGCTGTTCGAACCGCCTGCGGACCTCATGGTCCAGCGCCTCATCGGCTGCATACCATCTGTCCGCTCCAACTTCGTCCAGCCAAAAATCAACAACTTCGTTTACAGTTGTCATATGTCCGCTCCGGTGAGTCTGCCTGCCTTCAATCTCTACGCATCTAAATCAAAAGTGCAAAGAAAAAGGTAACTCTATGTTTCATTCGTTTCATCTCCCAAGGCGGTCTCGATATAATATTCCGAAGCCACCTCCACCGCGACCGGGCTGGCCGAGGGCAGAACCGGCGCATAGGCACCATCCTCGATGCCCGCCCGCGACCGCTGAGTCATCCGGTATACCGCGTAACCCGCGAGGATGAGCATCAAGAGCGCAATCATGCCAAAGAATGCCTGGGCACCAAAACTGTCCATCATCCAGCCGGTCACCAAAGGCCCAGCAATCGCGCCCATACCGTTGATAAATATCAACCCTCCTGAGGCCGCGGCCATATCGTCGGGATCGAGATAGTCGTTTGTATAGGCGATCAGCAATGAATACAGCGGATTGGATGTGCCGCCGATCACGAAAGCAGCCACGAGCAGCGCGCCAAAATAATAGTCGAAAAACAGCGCTAGAAGCGAGAAAATCCCGCCCGCTGCGGCTACGATCATAATCACAACCCGCCGGTCCATGCGGTCCGAAAACCAGCCAATCGGATATTGCATCAATAGGGCACCCACATAGATGCTTGAAACAAAAATTGAGATCTGCGTAATCGTCAGACCGGCCGCCACGCCATAGACTGCGGACATGCCAAATTGCGCCGAGAAAACGCCGCCCAGAAGAAACATGCCGAAACAGCCCAAAGGAGATGTCTCAAGCAAGGTCTTGAGCGGCATAGGTTTTGCGGTTTCAAATGTCGGCGTTGGAGAAATCGACAGCAAAATCGGTGCGAAAGAAATCGAAACCAAAACGGAGGACAAAATAAACAAGGCGTAGCCACTTGCATCCCCCATGGCCAGAAGCGCTTGCGCGCTGACAATTCCAAACATTTGTACGATCATATAGACCGAGAGCGCCTTGCCCCGATTGGCATTGTCAGAAGAATTGTTCAGCCAGCTTTCTGCGGTGACATACACCCCAGAGAAACAAAATCCGATCACAACGCGCCCCAAGGCCCAAGCCACGGGATGGGCAAAGGCAGGATAGAGAATCAAAATGGCAGAGATGAATGAGGCCAAAGCCGCAAAGACCCGCACGTGTCCCACCCGGCGGATCATTTCAGGCGCCAGGCGTGAACCGCCAAGAAACCCCGCAAAATATGCTGACATCACGATGGACATTTCGAAGGTTGAAAACCCTTCAATTCCGCCCCGCACGCCGAGCAATGTGCCCTGCAACCCATTGCCAACCATCAACAACATCATGCCGATAAGCAGCGCCCAAGACCGCGACAAAACCTGAAACATTGCACTTCCTCAAAATGAAACCGGGACAAAATGAACCGTGACACACGCGCTCTTTTTCTACCCAAACGATATTATGGCGCAAAAAGCAATGATGCATCGCCGTAACTAAAAAAACGATAATTCTGAGCCACCGCATGGGCATAAACCGCATCCAAATGTGGCTTGCCGATCAGAGCGGCCACCAGCATCAGCAGGGTCGATTTCGGCAGGTGGAAATTGGTCATCAACCCATCCGTGATCTGAAACTCAAACCCCGGGTAAATGAAAATATCTGTCTCCCCTTCAAAAGGCCGAAGGGTGCCGCCACGCGCCGCCGTCTCAATCAGGCGCAAAGCGGTCGTGCCCACGGGGATAATCCGGCCGCCGGCGGCGCGGGTTTGCTCTATCTCTGCCACGGCCTGCGGACTTACATGGCCCCATTCTGCGTGCATTTTATGGGTGCGGATCTCTTCCACCTTGACCGGCAAAAAGGTGCCGGCCCCAACGTGCAGGGTGACATAGCTGATCGTCACCCCATGGCCCTGCAAAGCGTCCAAAGCTGCTGCATCCAGATGCAAAGAGGCCGTCGGCGCCGCCACCGCACCGCGATGTTTGGCCCAAACGGTTTGATAGTCGCTCTTATCCTGCGCATCGGCGGCGCGTTTGGACGCGATATAGGGCGGCAAAGGCATCTGACCGCTGACATCCAATGCCGCATCCAGCTCTGCGCCTTGGGCCGAAAAATCGAGCAAAGCTTCGCCATCGGTTTTCTCAATGCACCGCGCCGACAGGCCGGCTGCAAACTGGATCTCTTCGCCGACAGCCAATTTGCGCAGGGGCTTTATCAAAGCTTTCCATCGCCCGCTGGCCTGCGGCTCCAGAAGCGTGACTTCAATCTTTGCCTCAAACCTGCCCT
>ERZ767285.488-NODE-488-length-13709-cov-2.607468_pt1 | contig 13709 bp, 15 predicted proteins | sample MGYA00374953_ERZ767285 | MGnify/ENA primary metagenome ERZ767285 (study PRJEB28947, sample SAMN06267186) | marine metagenome | isolation source: Columbia River Estuary | place: USA:Columbia River Estuary, USA | collected 2013-07-23 ...
AGACAGGGTAAATGGAAATTTATTTATTTTCATGATACTCAAATCATTGAACTGTATAATTTGGAGAAGGATATTTCTGAAAATAATAATTTAATTTCTGTAAACACTTCAAAATCTCAGTTACTAGCTAATGTTTTAACAAAATATTTAAAATCAGTTGATGCGCAAATGCCTTTCAATAAAATCACTAATTCAATAGTGCCATGGCCAGATGAACATACTTTGTTTAATTAATGAAAAAATCTAATCTTCCTCAAAAAACTTGTCCTATTTGCAATTTTCCATTTTCATGGAGAAAAAAATGGGAAAAAAACTGGGATAATGTTGTTTATTGTAGTCAGAAATGTAGAATGTCAAGTAAGAAAAAAACATGATTAAAAAGTGGTGGAAGGAACAAGTTGTTTATCAGATTTATCCAAGATCTTTTTATGATTCTAATAACGACGGAATAGGGGACATTAAAGGAATAATTTTAAAGTTAGATTATTTAAAATTATTAGGTATTGATATAATATGGATTAGCCCTCATTTTGATTCTCCTAACGACGATAACGGATATGACATAAGAAATTACAAGAAAGTAATGGAGGAATTTGGAAGTATGCAGGACTTTGATCAATTGTTAAAGGAAGTTCATATTCGAAAAATGAAGTTAATAATTGATTTAGTTGTTAACCACACAAGTGATGAGCACGATTGGTTTATTGAAAGTAAATCATCACAAAACAATAATTTTAGAGACTATTATATTTGGAAAGAAGGAGATAAAAAAAATCCACCAAATAACTGGACTTCTTTTTTTGGAGGTTCTGCTTGGAACAAAGATTCAATTTCTAACGATTATTATTTACATTATTTTTCTAAAAAACAACCTGATTTAAATTGGGAAAACAGTAAAGTCAGAAAAGAAGTTTATCAACTAATGAAATTTTGGTTAGAAAAAGGAATTGATGGTTTTAGAATGGATGTTATCCCTTTTATTTCCAAAGATCAAGATTTTAATAACTTATCAAAAAAAGAACTTTTAAATCCAGAGAAAGTATATGCTTCAGGACCAAGGCTACATGAATTCTTGAAAGAAATGAATTCAAAGGTTCTTTCTAAATATGATATTGTTTCAATTGGTGAAGCATTTGGTATTAGTAAGGATACAATGATAAAATTATCTGATGAAAGAGAAGAGGAACTTGATTTAGTTTTTCTATTTGATATTGTAAGAATTGGTCGTGATAATTGGATTCAAAACAAATGGAATTTAGTTCAATTAAAAAAATTATTTAAAACTCAGTCGAATGTAGATGAATTTCACTGGCCTACAGTTTTTTTAAATAATCATGACAATCCAAGAAGTGTAAGTAAATATGGAAATGATAAGGATTATAGAATTAAATCTGCAAAATTATTAGCAATGCTTACATTAACTCAAAGAGGAACACCTGTATTATATCAAGGAGAAGAAATTGGTATGACAAACCATAATTTTGATAATCTAAATCAATTCGATGATTTGGAGGTTCTTGGAAATCTAGATAAAGCTATGGGATCAGGAATTAGTAAAAAAGACTATATAACTCATCTAAATAATACATCAAGAGACCATTCCAGAACAACAATGCAGTGGAGTAGCGGTACGAAGGGAGGTTTTAGTAATGGAAATAATAATTGGTTTTTATCTAATCCAAATCATGATAGAATCAACGTTGAAAATGACTTGAATAATGAAGATTCGATTTTTCATTTTTACAGAAAACTTTTACAGATAAGAAAACAGTCAAAAGATCTTATTTACGGAGATTATCTTGATTTAGATCCTAATCATCAAAACATCTTTATGTATCAAAGAGTTGGACTCAAAACAACATATTTAATGATTTTAAACATGTCTGATAGTTCAATAAATTATAATTTTGATAATTTAATGGAATACAGTTTAGAGTTTTCTAATAGAAATACGAAACCAAGAATTTCATCTAAACATATTGAATTACTTGCTTGGGATGCTTTAATGTTTAAAAAATAAAATATTATGATAAATGATGTAGAAATTTCTTGGTTTGCCCCGATATGTGATGGAGATGATGACATTTTAGGGTCAAGAAATCCAAATTATAAAAGTACATGGGAAAATACATCAAAAATTATTAAAACAGCAGATGAGTTGGGTTATACTAATGTATTATGTCCTTCATCCTTTCAAGTTGGTCAAGATACTCTGACATATGTCTCTGCAATGGCCACCTTGACTAAACAAATAAATTTTTTGGCAGCAATAAGATGCGGTGAAGTTCATCCTCCAATGCTAGCTAGGGCTATAGCAACGTTAGACCATATTTTAAAAGGAAGACTGACTATAAATATAATATCCTCTGATTTACCAGGAAATAAACTTGAATCTTCAAAGCGATACGCAAGATCCAGAGAAGTTATAGAAATATTAAAACAAGCTTGGACAAAGGACGAAATTAATTTTAAGGGAGATTTTTATAATATTAATTTAAGTTCTGCTCCAGTTAAGCCTTTTCAACAAAATGGTGGGCCTTTACTATATTTTGGTGGTTATTCACCCGACGGAGTTGATTTGTGTGCTGAGCATTGTGATGTATATTTAATGTGGCCAGATACTGAGGATAAATTACAAATTTTGATATCTAATATGAAAACTAAGGCGCTTGTTTATAATAGAACAGTAGAGTTTGGACTTAGGGTTCATGTTATAGTTAGAGAAACAGAGCGAGAAGCTAAAGATTATGCTAATAAATTAATCTCAAATTTAGATTTTGAAAAAGGTGAGGATATTAAAAACAGAGCTCAGGATGCAAAATCACTGGGAGTTTCAATGCAATCTTCACTAAGAACAAGATCTGATAAAGATTATTATGTAGAATCTAACCTTTGGACTGGAATAGGGTTAGCTAGATCTGGATGTGGAGCTGCAATTGTTGGAGATCCAGATCAGGTTTATAATAAATTAAAGAGATATGTAGATATGGGTATAAAATCATTTATTCTGTCTGGATATCCGCATCAAAATGAATGTGAGTTATTTGCTAAATATGTTTTACCAAAATTCAATAATATTCATTTTTCAAAAAAATTTAACAGAGTACCTAAATCGAATCCAGATAGTCCATTAGGAAACGGATTAAGAAAATAAATATTTATGATAGATTTTGCGATAGTTATATTCTATTTTATTTTAATTTTTTTCGTAGCACTAAAAGGAAAGGTTAATAAAAAAAGTTCAGCTGACGAGTATTTTCTTAGTAATAGAAATCTTAAATGGTACTCAGTTGCATTGTCCACAATTGCTACAAACATTCAAGGTTATCAATTTCTTGGTATGATGGGATCTGCATATTTGTATGGACTAGCTCAGGCAAATCTTGAAATTAATGCTGTCCAGGGTATTTTAATTGCCACATTTATTTTTGTTCCCCTTTTTTTAAAAGAAAGAATTACAACAATAACACAATTTATAAAAATAAAGTTAGGAGATAAAATTGCCCTTTTCTATTCATTAAGCAATATTGCGTTATTTTCTACTATTACACTTGGAGCTGCTCTTTTTTGGGGAGCATATGCTGCGGAAATGGTCTTTGGAGAACAGCTTTCTTTTCTACATGAAAATAGAATTTTAAGAATAGCAATACTTATTTGTATTTTAGGGATATTCTCAGCGATTTATACATATTTGGGTGGACTGAATGCTGTTGTTAAAACTGATATAATTCAATTTTCTATATTACTTATTGGCGGGATTGTAGTGTGTTTTATTGCTGTTAATCAATTAGGTGGGTGGGAACAATTATATGTTAAAACACCTGAAAAAATGCACCTTCATCTACCAGCTAGTCATTCTACTCTACCATGGACTCATTTGCTGGGATTATTTTTTTTAAATATTAATTATTGGTGTGCTAATCAGACTGTAATGCAAAGAGCCCTTGCGGCAAAAAGTGTTTCTCATGCTCAATCTGGATTAATGATTGGAGGATTAATTAAATATTTAATGGCTGTAATAATAGTGATTCCTGGAATTGCTTTGTATGGAATTTTGGGAGATAGTTTAGCTGAACCAGACTTAGCATTTCCATATTTAGTTAAAACTTATTTACCAATAGGTTTAAAAGGGATAGTTTTATGTGGTTTGTTTGCTTCACTTATGAGTACCGTAGATTCGACCTTTAATTCATTAGCTACTCTATGGTCAGTTGATATATATTCAAAATATATTAATAAAAAGGCGAATGATTTTGAAAAGATTAGATCTGGGAGAAGAGCTATTGTTTTTAGTTTATTCACAGCTCTTCTGATGGCAATGATATTACTTTATTTGAAATTTGACAATCCTGATTCTGCTTTTACACATACATTAAATAATCTTAGATATTATATTAATTGTGGTGTTGTAGTTTTGATATGTAGTGCTGTTATACTTTTAAAACCCTCTAAAAAATCAATTTTAATTGCATTTGTATTAACTCTTCCTTTAAATATATTTCTTCAGTTTTTATTCCCTGATATGAATTATTTCCTTAGAGCTTTTTGGGTTATTTTTTCTGGACTTTTTGTAGCAATTATTTTTAATCTTAATCGAATTAAAAATGTATTTAAATTAATTCATGTTTCTTCGGAAAAAAATAAAATTTTAGGGTGGTGTCTTTTAATAAGTTTGATATTAATTCATATTATTTTTCATTAATTTTAGTCGAAATGCAAAAAAAAATAACATTCAATACTTTACTTATTCTTGGGATATTAACTGAATTATTGATTTTTTTAAAAACAGAAATAAATTTAATTCTTTATGAAAAATTTTAATATCTATTTTCTTTTTCTAATATTTTTTATTTTTTCTTCTTTCAACTCATTTGATAAGTCTATTGTTTGGGGAAGTATTGGACATAAGGTTGTTGGAGAAATTGCTGAAAGAAAACTTAATCCTGACGTTAAACTTATTGTAAATGATCTATTAGATGGAGAATCAATGGCCAGTGCTAGTACATGGGCAGATGAAATAAAATCAGATCCTTTATATAAGAAATATAGTCCATGGCATTATGTTAATATGCCTTTAGATAAAGAATATTCGGATATTCAAAAAAATCCAAAAGGTGACATAGTAACGACTTTAAAAGAGTGTATTAGAGTTTTAAAAGATCCTGAATCAAGTAAAGAGTCTAAATCTTTTTATTTAAAATTTTTAATCCATTTAGTTGGTGACATTCACCAACCACTACATACAGGTATGTTTGAGGACAGGGGAGGTAATGACATTAAACTTTCGTTTTTAGGAAAGCCTACAAATTTTCATATTGTTTGGGATATCCATATTATTGAATATTTAAATATGGATTATCTTCAAATATCAGATGAATTAATGTATATGAAAGAAGTTGATTTTTCATTAAGTCCTGATGAATGGGTTTATGAAACACATCAAGATGTAAAAATATTATACACTGAAATAAAGAATGTTATAAATATTGAAAAAGATTATATAAATCGTAAAATACCTTTCATAAAACATAAATTATTTAAAGCTGGTTCAACTTTAGCCGGTGTTCTAAATGATATTTTTTCATAAAAAAAACGCCCATGAAGGACGTTTTTATTGTTATAAATATAATTCGAATTTTATTCAATATCAGTTGCTTTAGAATCTTTTGGAGTAGGGGGGACAGCTTTAAAACTAATTTCTCTACCTTGCATTTTTAACTTCATAGATCCTTTGTCAAAAGTAACCTCCATTCCCGCAATTTCTTGTTTGAAAGTATTTTTTGATGTTGCTTCAAGTACTAATTCTTGATCCATTCCAACAGGATTCATAGCTAAGTTTCCATCTTTGGTGTAAACTTCAAACTTAAGAGGCATCAAATCGGAAGCATATAAGCCGTGAAACTTTTTAAGATCATCCTCAGAAATAGAGAAAGATGCTTTTTCTGGCTTAGGATCAACTACTATTCTTTTATCTCTGTTTGCTATATTCCAAGCAGTGTAGAAAATTAGTCTTGATCTCATTTCCAGTAAATCGTATTCAATTTTGTCTGGTGTATCACTTGGCTGGTGATAATCTGCGTGAGTACCAGTAAAATAAAATATAATTGGAATACCATTTTTTGCAAAATTATAGTGATCACTTCTATAGTAAAATCTATTAGGATCATTTTTATCATTAAATCTGTAATCTAGTGTCATATTCACAGATTCTGAATTGGTTTGTTCTGATAAATTGTGTAAATCAACACTGTCATGGTCGGATCCAATTAAATAAATATAATCTCTGTTTTTTTCTCTTCTAGTAGGATCTATTCTTCCAATCATATCTACATTTAAATTTACAACTGTATTTGCTAATGGATATACTGGGTTATCTGCATAATAAGCAGAGCCTAGCAGTCCCTTTTCTTCACCTGTTACGTGTAAAAAAACAATTGATCTTTTAGGTCCTTTTCCCTTATCAGCAGCTTTCTTGAAAGCTTCAGCAATTTCTAATAAAGCGACAGTTCCTGAACCGTCATCGTCGGCACCATTATAGATTTCTCCGTCAGTAATACCAACGTGATCTAAATGTGCTGTTATAACTACATATTCATCTGGTTTTTCAGATCCTCTAATAATAGCTATTACGTTTTCAGTTTCTACAGTTTTTGGTTTTTGACCTCTTCTTCCTCTCATTGTCAGAGTCATTTCTTGAAAGTAATCTCCTTCTAAATCTCCTGGTTCAATTCCAATTGACTTGTAATAATTTCTAATATATTCTACAGCCTTTTTTTGACCTGGTGCCCCAGTATCTCTACCTTCAAATTCATCAGAAGCATAAGTATATAGATGTTCGCTTAATTCTTTTTCTGTAATTGTTTTAGCAAACTTTTTAGCTTTTGAAGTTTGAAAAGCAAATGAAAAATTGATAGTTATAATAGAAATAATAACTAATGATAAAAATGTTTTATTCATAATTTAAAATTTAGGAGCAGCCAAGGTAAAAAAAATAAGTTATTATTAACTTATTATTTTCTAATTTAGAATAGATTTAAGAATTTTATGTTTAATCGTTTTACATGTTTTTTTGCTTTTTTTTTATTTAGTTTATTTTCTTTTGGAATTCAGAAAAATCAAAAGCTAAATTTTATAATTGTTTTTGTAGATGACATGGGTTATGGTGATTTAGGAGTTTTTGGAAATCCGACTATTTCAACACCTAATCTAGATAAAATGGCCTATGAAGGTCAAAAATGGACACAGTTTTATTCTGCTTCACCAGTTTGTACACCAAGTAGAGCTGCTCTTTTAACAGGAAGGCTTCCAGTTAGAAGTGGTATGACTGGAGTTCTCTTCCCTAACTCTTTAAATGGTCTTCCATCAAGTGAATTTACAATAGCTGAGAAACTAAAAGAAAATAAATATAAGACAGCTATTGTAGGTAAGTGGCACCTTGGTCACAAAAAGAAATATTTACCTTTAAATCATGGTTTTGATTATTATTATGGTATTCCATATTCTAATGATATGGATAAAATTAACAAGAACCCTTATTGGTCAGAGTATAAAAGAAATGAACTTGATTCTAAAAGTTATAATGTACCATTGATTGAGAATTTTGATATAATTGAGCGTCCTGTCGATCAGACTACAATTACTGATAGATACACTAAAAAAACTATTGAATTAATTAATGAGTATAAAGACGATAGATTTTTTATTTATTTATCTCATAATCTTCCTCATATTCCGCTTTATGCTTCTAAAAAGTTCTTTGGGAAAAGTAAAAGAGGATTGTATGGTGATGTTATCGAAGAAATTGACCACGGAGTAGGTTTAATAACTGAAGAATTGAAGAAGCTAAACCTTGAAAAGAACACTGTAGTTGTTTTTACATCTGATAACGGTCCTTGGTTGGTGTATAAAAATCATTCTGGATCAGCTGGTCCGTTAAGAAATGGAAAAGGTACAACTTGGGAAGGAGGAGTCAGAGTACCAGCTATTTTTTGGGGTTCTAATATTAAACCAGGTGTTATTGATGATATAGGCTCAACACTTGACATTTATTCAACCTTTCTTAGTATTTCAGGAATTGAACAACAAAAAAATATGCTTGTAGACGGTTTTGACTTATCTAAAACTTTATTTGAAAGTAAGAAAAGTCCTAGAAAAGATATGTTTTTTTATAATGGTGATGAGTTGTATGCGGCAAGGCTAGGGAATTTTAAATTACATTTAAAAACTAAAGATTGGTTTAAAGAGCCAAAAACACATCATCCCCCTTTGTTATTTAATTTAAATAATGATCCTTCTGAAAAGTTTAATATTGCTAAAGAGAATCCTGAAAAAATTCAAGAAATTCTTAATTTAATTGAGCGTCATAATTTAAAATTAGTAAGAGGATAAGATCGGTAAAGGATAGGTTTTAATTAATTTTATTTTCAATATAATTCCAAAGTTTAATTCTCATTTCTAGAGCTTTTTTTGATGCAATCTCAGCTTCTTTCCATTTCGTTTCATCATCTCCACATAATTCTTCTATCATTTTAAGTGCCATTGGACCATGTTCGTCTGCATCAATCTCAATATGTCTTTCCAAATAATAAACTAAATTATCTGCTTCAATTTCATCACTATTTGACAGTTTTTTTACAATTTCAATAAACATGTCCGGAATTAAATCTTCTCTTCCAAATGTGAATACACTTGCTATTACATGATTTTTATTGGTATTAATAATATTAAATGTAAAATCCATAAACTCTTTAACAATAGGATTGATATTGATTTTTTCTATAGAATCACTGTAAGATTTTGAATTTTTTATTTTGGATATAAAATCGTTAATAATTTTTGTACTTGCTCCAATTTGACTCATAGATTCTAGATACAATTCAAAATGACTTTTAGGATCCCCATTTGAATCTACATCACTTTCTTCAGCTAAAACTATTTCATTTACAAGTCTTCCAGCAAGTCGATTTTCATTTGGAACCCAAGGAACATCCACACATGTTAGATTTTTTTGCAGAGCTTTAATTAATGACATAAAATCCCAAACTGCAAAAACATGATTTTCCATAAAATCAATAAGTTTTTGTTTAGAGTCAAGTTTTGAATATAGACTGTGACTTATAAGTGATTTTCTAGTAATTGATAAGTTCTTTTCTAAATTTTGGATATGGGACATTTTAATAAATTTTGCACAAAAATAATTTATAAACATTAAATTACAATCCTAAAATCAATAAATTATCTATGGATGTTGATGTTTTATTAACTTTTGTTTTAACATCGTTATTGTTGACGATTTCACCTGGTCCTGATATTATTTATGTTATTTCTCAAAGTATATCTAAGGGAGTAAAATCTGCTATTACGACTTCATTAGGTTTGACCTCTGGTTTATTAGTTCATACTTTTTTAGTCACAATAGGTCTATCATTAATAATTTCTCAAAATGAATATGTTTTTAATTTTATTAGATTATTAGGCATTCTTTACTTTTCATATTTAATTATTTTAGTTTTTTTTAGTAGGGATAAAAAAAAGGAATTAGATATTAAAAGTAAATCAAGTAATGATTTCTTTAAAGGTTTAATAATGAACTTGCTAAATCCCAAGGTTAGTTTGTTTTTTATAGCTTTCTTTCCTGGCTTTTTATTTCATAATGATCTTAGTAATGAAATTCAGTTTTTGATACTTGGAGGTATTTTTTGGTTACAAGCTACTTTGGTTTTTCTGCTAGTTTCTCTTTTGTCTTTTAAATTAAACTCATTTTCAAAAAGACAGAGTTTAATTAGTAACAATATATATTTATTTGAGATTGGAGTATATATATTTATTATATACTGGATAGTTAGTTAATAAAAACTAATTTTATAATATGTCTTCAATTAAAATAGTTGAATGTCCAAGAGATGCAATGCAAGGTATAAAGCAATGGATTCCATCTGAAATTAAACTTGATTATTTACAATCAGTTTTGTCGGTCGGTTTTGACGTGGTTGATTTTGGAAGTTTTGTTTCAAAAAGAGCAATTCCTCAGATGAGTGATTCAGCTTATATAATTGATCAATTAGATTTATCTAATACAACATCTAAATTATTAGCTATTGTAGCTAATGAAAGAGGAGCTTTAGATGCTTGCAGTCATTCATCATTAAGTTTTCTGGGATTTCCGTTTTCAATTTCAGAAATTTTTCAAATGAGAAATACTAATAAAAGTATTAATGAGTCTTTTGAAGAGTTAAAAAAAATCAAAACAATTTCAGAAAAATATAGTAAGAATTTGGTTGTTTATTTGTCTATGGGTTTTGGCAATCCATATGGTGAACCTTGGAATTATGAGATAGTGGAAAAATGGATTGATAAACTAAGTGATTTAAAAATTCAAGTAATATCTCTTTCCGATACTATAGGAACCGCAGTTCCTGATGATATTTTTAGAATTTTTTCAAATATAATTCCTAAATATACTCAAGTTGAATTTGGAGCTCATTTTCACACTAAGCCTGATGATTGGTTTAAAAAAATTGATTCAGCTTACAGAGCTGGATGTAAAAGATTTGATGGTGCAATTCAAGGTTTTGGCGGTTGTCCTATGGCAAAAGATGAATTAACAGGAAACTTACCAACTGAGAAATTGATTTCATATTTTAATACATTGAATAAAAAAACAAGTATCAATTCATTAAATTTTGAATCGTGTTACAACCATGCTCTCAGTTTATTTAATGATTTTAAATAACAATTATAAATTTTCACTATTTTTATTTAGATTAATTACAAATAAGCTTGTTTAATAAGTTTTTATCACTTATGTTTGCACCTTATTTGTAATTAATCTAAATAAAAATAACATGAAAAATCAAATAATTATATTTTCACTTTTAATTTCGTTTTCTGTGTTTTCTCAGAACAGTTCTGAAAAACAAATGTTAAATCTTCAAACAATGGCTACTGGACTTAAAATCGGTGGATACGGAGAAATTACTTACAATGATCCCGATTCTGGAGTTTCTGAAATTGATGTTCAAAGACTTGTAATGCTATTTGCTTATAAATTTGATGATAGAGTTTCTTTTATCACTGAAATTGAATTTGAGCACGTTAAGGAAGTTTACGTTGAGCAAGCTTTTTTAAATTATGGAGTTTCTGATAACTTTAATTTAAGAGGAGGATTAATGCTAGTTCCTATGGGAATCGTTAACGAATATCATGAGCCAACAACATATAATGGTGTAGAAAGACCTAGTCTTAATAATAAATTAGTTCCTACAACTTGGAGAGAAATGGGATTAGGAGTTTATGGTAGAATTAATAGTGCATCATTAAGATACCAAGCTTACGTAATGAATGGATTCATTTCTTATAATGGAGCTTATAAATTAAAAGGAACAAATGGACTTAGATCTGGAAGACAAAAAGGTGCTGAATCTGTAGGAAGCAATGCAAATTTTGCTGCTAGAGTTGACTATTATGGACTACCTGGTCTTAAATTTGGTTTAAGTTTATACAACGGAAAAACACAAACGACTGATAAAAGTGTTGTAGGTTCTCAGGTTGGATTATCTATGATTGGATTTGACGCTAGATATGTAAAAAATCGTTTTTCTGCAAGATCGGAATACATAAATGCTTCACTTTCAGATACAGACAAGTACAATCTTGCATCGGGAAAGGATTTGGGTTCGAAAATGAGTGGATATTATGTAGAGGGGGCTTATAATTTACTTCCATTAACAGCTAGACAAAAACTTGATGTTTTTTTAAGATATGAAGATTTTGATACTCACGCTGAGGTTGCAGGAAATTTAACTAAAAACGAATCTTTTCACAGAAAAGAAACTACTTTTGGTTTTTCTTATCATTTAGCTGACGGAGCTGTCTTTAAAATGGACTGGCAATCAAAAGGTACAGCTGTTCCTGATAGCGAATCAAAAGGTCAATTTAATATGGGTATTGGTGTATTCTTTTAAAAAATCAAATAATTAATTAGTAGATGGGACTGCATAGAAAAATAAATTGGAGCTTTGTTTTGTTATATTTTGTAGTAATACTATGCAGTTCTTTTTCTAATCATGAAAATGTTTTATACAAAAACATTTTAAAAAAAGTAAAAAAAGAAATTTCTAAAGTTTTTGTATTAGAAGATTTTGAATTGAATCCAGTACAAATTCAGCCTATTAATGAACTAACTGCAGATTTTTCTGGAAATAGACTTCTAGAAATTTCCTCTAATGACATTAAGCTTGGTTATGCATATGTCGGAACTGCACCAAGTAAAACTGAAACTTTTGAGTATTTAGTTCTTTTTGATAATCAATTTGTGATCAAAAAAGCAAAAGTTTTGTTATATCGAGAAAGCTGGGGAGGTGAAATTGGCAGTAAAAGATGGTTGAAGCAGTTTCTTTTAAAGGGTACTAAACATAAATTTATTTACAGACAAAATATTTCGGCAATTTCTGGTGCAACTATATCAGTTAAATCTATGACCAATGCTGTAAATGAATTATTAAGTTCTTTGAATTTTTTAATTCAAAACAAAATAATATAGTATTTTTGCCCTGTGCTCAAAATAAACAGTCTTTCTGATCTTTCAAAAGAACTAAAATATTTAATTGCAACTTTTGTAATAGTAACAAGTATTGGGTTTTTATCAAGTGTTGCTTTTGTTGATTATTCAAACAGTACTACACCTGATGGTTTAGTTGAGCAGTATAATGGAAATGAATCTATTGAAGATGACATTGAAGTTATGATGAAGGACCTATCAATCATAAATCACAATATCTAAGATGGCACCTGAATTAATTGAAAGTTAGAACAGACAGGCAATAGCTTTTCATAAATAACTCAGCCATCTTTTAATTTATATTAAAGTTCGTTCAATTAAGGCCAAAATAAAGATTATTAAAACTTTTGACTAAACAATGATGATGATGAATTAGTTGGAAGAAAAATTTGAAAATAAATATAATGAAAGATGGTTTAGTCCAATTGACAGAACTCTTAGAAGAGAATTAAAATCTAATTTTGATTCAGAAAAATACTTTAAAAAATGTCAGAAGATTATTAAAACTTATTACAAAAATCTAAAAAGAGTACCAGAAACATTTTGGAATGAAATGCCAATAGTAATAATTCCTTGGTCGGTTAATCAAATTACTATTATTGATTCCAATATTTCCAGTACTCATGATCTTAGATGTAGTTCACTCATGTCTATGGCAGACCAAGCATAAGATCTATTTTCATTTAACAATCAAAGTATTATAGATATAGGAAATTTTAAGATCATGTTCTAAAATATTAAATAAATTTTCATTTCTCAAAATGAGTTTTTGAAATCTATTGTTGTAATCTATTGTTGTAATCTATTGTTACAATCATCTACCAAATTAAATAGAATTCTAACAAACATTAGTTATGGCTGGCCCACACGCACATGACGATGATAAACCACATGAAGTAACACCAACTGATGCACCGACAGCAGCAATTGGACTTTATTTTGGGACTCAAACTGGTAAAACAGAACAAGTATGTGGCATCATTAAAAATGAATTAGGTGATGCAGTATCTGATGCTGTTGATGTTTCTGAAGGCGATTTAGAACATTTTCCAAATCTAGATGGTTTGATATGCGGAATTCCAACATGGAATACTGGAGCAGAAGAATTAAGATCTGGAACTAATTGGGATAACCTTTTAGAAAAAATTGC
>ERZ767285.495-NODE-495-length-13474-cov-4.170411_pt1 | contig 13474 bp, 10 predicted proteins | sample MGYA00374953_ERZ767285 | MGnify/ENA primary metagenome ERZ767285 (study PRJEB28947, sample SAMN06267186) | marine metagenome | isolation source: Columbia River Estuary | place: USA:Columbia River Estuary, USA | collected 2013-07-23 ...
GGCTGTAGGTTGGGGGAGAAGTTCGCATCGTTAAAGCCCTGTGGTTTAGCTGGTTATACGCAAGCCGAGACAATCAGGACCAATGCCGGTCTCAGAAGTCTGTGTTCCGCAACCGTGCGTAATCAGGTTATGACCTGACAGTCGCGAAATTAAACAAGGAGAGATCCAATGACCGTAGTCGTGAACGAAGAAGCTGTCGCCAAGGCGCAGGCCGGCGAGGAAATGTACCAGAGAGTGCTTGCCCTGCAACCGCAGTTACGCGCAAATGCTGCCAGCGCCCGCGAGGCGCGGCGTGTGCCGGAAGACAACATCCAGGCTTTGCAAGATGCAGGGTTTTTTCTGGCCCTGCAGCCAGCGGCGTGGGGCGGGTCGGAACTGGACCCCCAGGACTTTTTCCGCATGCAAATGGCGATTGCGGAATCGTGCATGTCGACTGCGTGGGCTGGCGGAATTGTTGCTGTTCATGCCTTTCAAATCGCTCTTATGGACTGTCGTGCCCAGCAAGACGTTTGGGGTGATGACATTCACACCCGGATTTCATCTTCTTACGCTCCTATGGGTAAGGTGGAGGAGGCCGAAGGTGGTTTCCGCTTTAGCGGCAGATGGGGTTGGAGTTCTGGCTGCGATCATTGTAGCTGGGTGCTACTGGGAGGCATTTTGCCGGACGGCAGCTATCGCACCTTCCTGGTGCCTCGCGCCGATTATGAGATCGTCGACACCTGGAACTCCATGGGACTGCAGGGCACCGGCTCTAATGACATCGTGGTGGACGATGTGTTTGTGCCAGATTACAGAACGCACAAGCAAACCGATGGATTCGCGGGCACCAACCCCGGTGTCACTGAACGCTCCCCTGCGCTCTACCACATGCCCTGGGCGCAGTTGTTTATTCGCGTAGTATCCACCCCCGCCATTGGTGCCGCACGCGATGCACTGAATTTATACGCTGGCCTGGTCACTAAGCGCGCCAGTGGTGACGTGACTAAATTAGCAGGGGATGTTACGACTCAGACCCGCATTGCCGAAGCAACAAATCAGCTGGAAGAAATGTCTGCCGTGCTGTTTGGAAACTTCGACCGAATGATGTCGGCTTTGCGTGATGGTCGAGAAGTCGAACTGCAAGACCGCATTCTTTATCGCTACCAGGCCTCGTTAGTGATTGAGAAGTCGATAGAGGTGGTGGACTCGCTATTTTCGTCTGCCGGTGGATCATCTGTTTTCGACGGCAGTGACATTCAGCAGCGATTTCTGGATATTCATACCGCCAGAGCCCATGTTGCAAACAACCCCACATCATTTGCACGTAACCTGGGAGCGGTTGCACTGGGGGCAGATAACTCGGATTTCTTTGTCTAAGGAGTCCGCCTGTTACTGCCATTGGAGTCGAGTCAGCTTCCAGTCGCCATCAAAGTTACGCCACTGGGAGGTGACCTGATAGAAGCCGGCAGCGTTAGGCAGGAGGTTTTCGCCACCGGCGAGGGCAACCCTGGCCGAAGCACTGGCTAAGAAATGCTCGTCAGGATAAATTTTGACCTCAATGTGAGTGACTGCCACACGAATCCGATGGTAGCGCAGGAAATAGACCGCTAGCATTTTTCTGGCCGCTTCCTTATCGGTGTCTAGTTGCCCTGACCTACCCCCCAGGAACGATTCCGCCAGGGTCGCCATAAACGTCATCGAGCTGCGCTTTGCCAGAGCGTCCTCCATACCAGTAATTTGGCCTTTTATAGCTTGCTCCGGTCCCTGCGGCTCGGCGCATGCTGTCAGTAACACGTTGGATATCAAAACTACTGCAATAAGTGTGCGAGTCATGGTGTATTTTGTCCGTCTACAATGGGCAGCGTTTAATTTATCATGGGGCAATGAAAATTAAGAGAAAAGGCCCTGGGCCTGCCCGCGGCCTGATGCCGGCGCTGGACCACCTTTATCGCCTCGATGAACAACTGCGGTCTGATCGGGCCAGCAAACTCGAGGATTTGCGTGAGCGTGATCACGCCATTGGAAAATCCTTATCGCAGGCTGAAGACAGGCAGTGCCTGATGCACTGGCTGGAGGAGGTGAACCCACCAGACGGCAATAAAGCGCCGCGCTGGCTGAGTGAAGCCCATGCTGCCCTGATCATGCGATTGGCCGCGATTCTTTTCGGGTTACTTGCCATGTCTGGCTTCTTGCTGGCCAGTGACCGTGCCCTGGTCAACGTGTTCCTATTATTGGCTCTGTTTGTGTTTCTCCCACTGGCTACGTCGTTGATTGCCGCCTGGGCAATTATTCGTTCCTTACGCGGCAGTACGGCGAGTGTTTTTCCTCTTAATCCGGCTCGGTTTGTCATTCGCTATGCGTTGCCAGACTGGCGCTACCTGCAAGAGAGCAGTTCGGTGGTTCGCCTGTTGCTGTTTAAATACGGACAGGAATTTGGTGCCCTGTTTGCGGCCGGTGCGATGATTTCATTTGTAGGCTTGCTGGCGTTCAACGATTTCAGCTTTGTTTGGGGTTCCACTTTTGCTTTCAGCGATGCGATGGTGACCCGATTCGCAGCAATATTGGCATTGCCGTGGTCAGCATTGTTGTCTTCGGCTGCTGTATCACCCGAGATTATTGCCGACACTCGCTATTACGCTGCGCAGCTTGACCTGGGACAAATATCTGCTGACAGTCGCCGTGCCTGGTGGCCTTTTCTATTTATGTGCTTGTCATTTTACTCATTGCTACCTCGCCTACTGCTCTGGTTGCTATCAACACGAGCCTACCGCAATGAAGTCAGCAGAGCTTTTCTATCAATGCCTGGCGCCAGCAGCGTGCTCACTCGTATGCGAACGCCAGTTGTTTCTACCCAAGCGGCGGACGAAGATCATGTGGACGCCCAGGTTCAACCTGTTGTCTGTGAGGCAGGAACAGTGTTGTTGGAATGGGCAGGTGCAATGGCATTGGCAAGTGGACTCATTGAGGTGGAAAACAGCTTTCAGGCTGGATTGGGTTCTCCCGCCGATGATTTAGACGCTATTGAAGGCATAAACCGGCTGCAGCCGTCACATTTGTTAGTTGCGGTGAAGGCCTGGGAGCCCCCTATGGCTGATTTAGCGGATGTGCTTGCCGAGGTTCACGGTGTCTCACGGTGCAGTTTGCAATTGGTATCCTTGCCCGGTCGAGAGTTGGGAGAAGCCTCGCTGCGAGACTGGCAGGCATTCGCCAGCGCACTGCCTTTTGCTGCCACGGCACTGGCGCCTCTGGGGGTAAAGTAACTAATGTCTGCTGGGAAAGAGGTAGAGTTGCTGCCTAGTTTTGCTGTCGTTGGCAGACCTAACAAGGGAAAGTCATCCATTGTTGCGACTCTGGCGCGAGATGACTCGGTGCATATCGCGGCGCGGGCGGGTTCTACCCGTGCTACCCGTCGTTTTCCATTGCAAGTGGATGGAACAACGTTATACGAATTGCTTGATACGCCGGGAATGCAGCGAGCCAGACAGATGCTGGCATGGTTAAAGACTGACTGTACTGACGCGGCGGCAAGGCCCGCAGCGGTTAAGCGTTTTCTGGAAGCACACAGTGATGACGATCAGTTCGCCGATGAATGCCTTGCCTTGCGGCCTATCGTTGATGGTGCAGGCATTATTTATGTGGTCGATGGTTCCGTGCCCTTTGGTGCGGACTATGAAGCAGAGATGGAAGTTTTGCGTTGGACCGGGCGGCCTAGTCTCGCCCTGGTAAATCCGATTGGGAATTCTGAGTTTGTGGCGCAATGGTCTGCCGGTTTGGGGCAGTATTTCCAGACGGTTCGCGTTTTTGATGCGCATCGCGCTGAACACGGCAAACAGTTGGATTTATTAACGCTGTTTGGTCACCTGGACCCCGAGTGGCAGCAGCCTTTGCAGCGCGCGGTAGAACTGCTCGAGGCAGACCGACATCGGCAGCATCAGGAAGCTGCAGAAATTATTGCAGATCTTATCTACGAAGGCCTCACCTACACAGTCGATCAAGCTGTGCCTGAAGGGGCGCCTGAAACCCCAGTGCGCAAGCTATTATTTGCGCGCTATCAACGACATCTAATAAAGCGTGAGCGAGAAAGTCGCAATCGGGTGGAAGAGCTTTTTTACTATCGGGATTTGCATAAATCAGAGCAGGGAATTGATTTTGCCGAGGAAGATTTATTTCATCAGCAAAACTACCTATACACTTAATATTAGATGATTGAGTTAGTGTTTGGTAATTCTGTATAGCCGCATTACCCAATGAGTTTTCTAAATTACCTACTTGAGAACCTTCAGATTTACTTATTTGTGCGTTTACAGCTTCTCTATATTCACCCTGAGGCAACAAGCGAGCGTCTAAGTCTTTATTCATCTTAGACTTTAGAAAACTATTTTTTACTTTAGCCATTTAATTTTAGTGTTTAATCCATTTAGACTTACCTCTCATTACTTGAGTAATCTCATCAGTCTTTATATTAGATAATCTTATTTTCGTGTTTCTTAATTTAGCAGATCTTTCTCTTCTAAGTCTTTGAACTACGTACTCTGGTTGATTAGCGCGTGTAGATATAACCGCATGTAATATGTGCGCGTATAAAGCCTCTTCTGCCATTTTAGGTATTCTAGTATCTGTGTCATACGCTAAGCCGTCAGAGATGTACTCTAGCACGATTAGACGATTAACTAGATGACTAGAAAAAGACATTTTGCCTTCTCGTTCGTTTAGATTAAAATAACCGTTCATATTAGCGTACTGAGGATCTATACCGTATAGTTGGCCAAAGTTTTGGTAATTAATCCACTCACCGTTTTGATTCCAATTTAAAGAGAAATCACTTATACCTGATAAATCACTGTTTAATAAGTTACCTCTATTATTACTGTGCCATCTTTCTTGAGTGATCGATGTACCTTCTATATCTGATCCAAAGTTGTCTTGAGTAGGAACTCCTTTAGAGTCTTGTATTTGAGTATAGTAAGGGCTTGTAGTTAAGTTGTTTGTTGGATATATAGGATGTAAAACACCTGATTGATCCACCCAAGAGCATTTAACATAGTTTACGTAATCTTGCGGTAGAGCTAGTGTCAAGCTTACTGGGATAGTTAGTTCAGCTGATTTAATACTCTTCAATGTATCATAACTAAACTCTTGTAAACCTCTTTTAGCAAAGAACAATATATCTGATTTCTTAGCTTTTTGAATTAACTTGCCTTCACCTACATAACCAACCATAAAGTTGTCTATAGCGTCGTGTAGAGTTATATATGAATAACCTCCGTAATTATCTTCAACTACCTGTCCATAGGCTTTTTCACTTTCTGTACTGCCATATAACCCACCATCTAGTTTCTTTAATTGAACGACTATATACAAACCAGTTGCTGGAGCTGCTAAAAAAGTTATTGCATTGTCTACAACAGAAAACTCCGTTACATACTCTGAGTAAGAACCTGGTAATCCAGTTGAACTAGTGTATAGTTTAAAGTTATTTAAAGCGTAGTTAATATCATTAGGATCGAAGCTACCTAAGATTAAGCTTGTATCAAATGTAGTTTTAAAATCTACTGTAGCATTATCACCTCTAAAGCCTTGAGCTCCTTGATAATATTGTTGATTTGTTTCAGTTATTAAACTCATTTATTAGCTTTTTTCGTTAATTTCCATTTGTTGAGCTTCTTGTGAAGCTGCTTGAATTATTGTTGGATCGTTTATAACTATTCCAAAATACTTTAATATATCTAGTATTAATAGAGTTTGCTCTGACCCGTCTAGTTGAAAGTCAGTAGATCCATTTGGATTGTAAACATATTGACCTAATCCTCCAACTGTAAAACCCCAGTTAGGAGGCGTAGGAGTTACTAGTGCATTTACTGTTACAGTGTTTGGGGTTGGGGTTACTTTTAATAACAAGCTACCCGCCGTGTTTGTAGTGAAGAATAAAGGGTTTTTATTATCTGGAGCTGTAAGTTTTGATCTTGAAATTTTATTAAAATCTGATTTACTAACCAGCTGTGTTATAGAAGCTAAGCTAGGATTAACATCAGTGTAGTTGGATATAACTTCCCCTATTTTGTATAATACATCAGTCGCAGGAGTTGTTTGTGAAAAACCACCTGTAACTGCGCTATATGTGAAAGGTACTTCCTGCTCAAAAGGATGTAGTTTGTATGAAATATCTTTAAACATATCAAAAAACTCAGTGTCGTTTTGAGAGTTAGTTTGGTTTTTGCGGAATTGCTGATTACCGTCCGGAAAGTAAGATTCAAATATTTGAAATTGAACTTGCTCTGCAATACTGTTAAACTCAGCAGGTGTTACATAACCTCTTTGCTCTTTGTTTAGTATGAACAAGACTGTTTTATATACTTTGTCTACGCTTACCGCCATTTGTTATTTTTTTAATTATAGTAATTAGGCCACTTTTAAAGTGACCTAGCTACTATAGTATTACTTGTTTTTATAGTTTTTTATCTATAGACTTATAGATTTCAACACCTTCGTCAGTTTTTAAGAAAGCCGCGAAAGCTGAGAAAGGATTTTCATCAAATGGTACATTCATTAATTTTCTACCGTTTGATCCCCATGTGAAAGTTCTTTGGTCTTGAGATAATTTAATTATACCGGCTTCTGAAGCTCTAATACCAAAGTTTCTTAGTATTACATTTTCATCATTAGCCAAGTTTATAAATAAGTCTGGATTACTTTTAGCAAATAAAAGTAAATCTCTTCTAAGTTCTTTTGAACTCATGCTAGCAACTTTAGATCCAAGCTCAACTCTTAATATTGCCTCTGCTTGATCTATATCCATACTGCGCGCAGCATTTAAAGCGTCTATTTGAAGATCTAATATTTCTAAATCATCTTTAGCTTCTTCAACAGCGTTAAACTCTGAATATATATTCTTACGAAGTGGATGATACAGAGATAGTATTTTTTGTAAGTTTTGTTGTTCTTTTGGAACATGCAGAGTTCCATTTTTAAAAGTGATATGACCCATTGTAGCCTGTCCTTTTTGTTCGTCTACGAATGGTGATTTTTGATTAGTAGCATATCTAAGCTCTCTTTGAGCCCCTTGCTCTTCATCAAAGTATAACAATGAATGTTTCATTGTATGTCTTGAAGGTATAGTAAAAGTTAAAGGTGATTTATTACCTTTTAAAAAATAGTTTCTATCCTTAATCTCCCAGCTTGGTTTAGCTGGCTCTTTTTTAATTGGTGCAGTTTTAACTGCTACCTCTTGAGTTGCAACCTCAATAGTTTCTTCTGCTTTTGTAGCTTTTTTAGCCATGATATAATATAATTAAATAGTTTAAAATTGTGACAATAGCCATAGTATATAAATAGTAATGGGCTAATGTCATATAAAAAACCCCCGCCCGAAGGCAGGGATTGTTATTTTTGTGATATTATGCTCCAGTAAACAATACGAAATTGTTAGCTGCTTGAACACATAAACATCTTTCTGACAAGAAGTTCACTTCCATAGCATCTAAATCAGATGTGTAAGCGCCTCCAGCAGAACCAGTTAACCAAGACTTCATACGACGATCGTCAGCTTGTGAAGCTCTGTATCGTACGTGTAAGAATGGTCGACGGATGTTAGTTCCTAAGATCTGATCGTAAACAGTAGAAGTTCCAGCTGGTACTAATACTCCTTCAATAGCTGCAGCAGTAGTAGCAAATCCACCACGTGTCGAAGCATCGTTTAAGTATTTCCAGTCAGTCTTATAGAAATCATAAGATCCTCTACGGAAACCACTAAATCCAAGATTTAAAGCCATTTCTTCAGAGTTTTCAAATAAACCATAAGCAGTTCCACCTTGTGCTCCAGAAGAAAGCTCAGCTAGCATATCATCAAAATCTAAAGATGTTTGGCGATTTAAGAAAAGCATGTTTTCTTCAATAGCACCTTGAGTATCTAGGTTTTTCAAAATAGCATCAAAAGCAGTAAGACCTGCAGCAGCAGTAAATCCTGCGTTTACATTTCCTCTATCTTTTACAGCAGCAAATAAACCTTGAGTACCTTTAGCTCCAGCTGCAGCAGCAGATCCAACACCAGTTGCAGAAGCTAGTTCTCCTTCAACTACAGACATTTCTAAGTAATCTTCAAAACGTAAACGAGTTTCAGATTCAGCTTTTAAATACCATAAATATCCAGATGTTCCGTCTTCAGTTGCAACTTCAACCCATCCAATTTGTGCCATATCAGATCCGTTTACAACGTATTTGTTTCTGATGATAACAGGTGAGTTAGAGTACTGTGTGAAAGATGGTGTAATTGTTTTGTATCCAGTAGTATCCGCAGCTCCAGTAGAATTAATGATGCTTTTTCCTTTTGCATATTCAGAACCGTATACAAATATCTTAAGGCCAGTAGCAGACAAAGATGAAGTGTTAGTTGCGGTATAAGGTGCAACTTCTACAGTAGCTAGAGCTCCTGCTTGGCTAGACTCTGTTACTAAAGCTTTTAACTCTACAGAGTTATTTGTATCTAAAATAACAATAGTTTGATCTTTAGAAATTACATTCTCTACGAAAGCATCTCCAGCTCCACCTACTGTGAAAGTTAAAGTATTAGTACCATCATTATCTACATCGTTGTAAGCAACGTGTAATCTATTTTGTTCAGACCAAATTACTTGATCAGAACTCATTGGCATTTCAGCTCCAACCATACGTAAGAATCCAGATAAAGTTCTGTTTCCGTAACGCTCTACTTCTTGTTCGTAGATTTCAGGTAAGTACTGTTGTGCAAAAGTGTCAGAGTCGCCAGGGTTAGTTCCTCCGTTAAATGATAAATAGTTATCACTTAATAATTGTTGTTTTTGACTCGGTTTAATTGAACCGAATGCTGGTGTTAAAGCCATGTTTTAAGTTTTTTAGTTAAATTTTTTTGTTTTAATTCTTAATTTTGTAGAATCAAGACCGGTTACCGCTTTAACTTTAAATCCGTTTACAAACACATCACCTTGAGTGGACCTAGCTTTGGTATCACTTAGATTTTTTGATTTGTTTAAAACTTCCTTTACTGCGTCAGCTTTTCCTTGCTCATAAAAATGAGAGGCAATCTTGTCTACGTTGTCAGCGGCATACATAGCTTTATGATAACCTTTCGCATCACTAACATTACCATCTGAGTCTAGGAACTTCCCGACAAGGTTATTAATGTTTGATTGGTTTTCTGCAACTTTATCACGGTTTTGAATATTGTACTTATAACTTTTATCACCGACTTTAATATCGAAACCTTCGAAATTATCGCTAAAAAGTTGTTTAGTACTTTCTTGAAACCGCTCGTGTTGTTGCTCAGCTACTTCCTGCTGCTTGTTGTATCGGTTGAAAAAGTCCATTGCTTTTTGCTGATCCTGAGTAACGCCCGGTCTCAACTTGATCTCGTCGTAATATTTACTCTTAGTCTCTTCTAAAAAGCCTTTGGCTTTTGCAACTTCTTCTTTAAACGCAAGTTTCTTTTTGCGTATATCTATATCCTCGTCTAGTTCTTCATCGTAAGAAAAGTCTTCTAATAGAAGCTCTACGTCTGACTCGTCTAAATAAGGTTTATTTTTTTTATAATACTCTTTTAATAATGTTGTTTCATTAATGCTAGAGTAATCAGCATTTAGTCTAGTGTAGTCTTCAATAGTTCCACCAGTTTCTTCCATGAAGCTAACTAGCTTTTCGATGTTCTCGGGTAATTGCCTGCCCAGTACTTTTTCATCTCTTAAAGCCTCTTTAACTTCAGCTTCCACTTTAGCTACTTCAACTTCTTTGATTGGTGTAAACTCTTTAACATCTTCGACGGGCTCTTGTACTTGTTCTCCCACCTTAATGCTATCTCCGGATGGTTCTTCCACAAGAACCTTCGTTGTTTCTCCGACTTGAATGGCATCTTCTGTTTTTGTTTCTTCTTTAGGTATTACCACCTTGGTAATTTCCTCTTGAACTTTTTTTACAGGTTCTTTTAATTCAACCTTTGTAATTTCGTTTTTTTTACCTAAGTTCTTAGGCTTTTTTGGCTTAGCCTTCATCTTGAAGTCGCCCTCTTGTTTTACTTCTGACATAATATAATATAATTAAATAATTGTTTACTTTCTACATGAAAGCTTGCATACCCATATCGGGTTCGTTTTCAAAGTCTTTAGGTAAGCTATCGTTCTGACGTTGGCTTATCATTTCACTTTGTTGTGTAGCTTCCATTTTGCTACGTTTATCTTTTCTATCTTCTATAGCTGCTTCTTTTTGCTGCATTGCCTGAACTTCGATTTGCTTAAGCTGCATATCATATTCAAACTTTTGCTGCATTTTAATTTTTTCTAAATCAGCTGCTATTTGCATTTTGTTTATTTCCATCTGAGATCTAGCTTGCTCGTACTGAACTTTAGACCCTGATATAGCTTCTTGTTTTTGAACTTCAGCCATAGCTGTTTTCTCTGCGGTTTCCGCTTGAGCAGCAGCTTGCGCTTGTATGTTAGCTTGTTGATTAGCTTGATCTTGAATGGCTTTTTGCTTACGTTTTACTTTAAGCATTTGATTAGCTAGTTTAAGATTTTTAATTTGTCTTAAATCAATAGCATCTTCTAAGTCAATACCTCCTTGGCCTAATGCAACTTGAATATTTTGTTCTAGTTTAGCTTGCTCTTCGTCGTCTGGTTCTAGTTCTAAGAATATACCAAAGTCATACAAGTTTAAATCAACAACCTGTTGTAATGTTTCAACATTAAAAGTTGATATAGAGTTTTTAAGTGATTCAGCTGTTAATGGAAAATACAAAGCATCTGCTATTTTAAGAGACACATTCTCTGCTAGCTTTAACGTAAGGTATAAACTAGCTTGTTTGATATGTCTAGTTGCTACATTGGATGCGTTAGCTGCCATCTTTTGAAGACCTACTAATGAGTTCTTATCTTGCGTGCTTCCATCTCTTGCTTCGTTTAACCCTGTCACATCACGTATCATTTGTAAATAATACTGATATGTTTGTATGAGCGCTTGTATTTTACCAAGTCCGCTAGAACTATTAAGTTCTTGAATAGGCACTTTACCTGGATTCATATCACCGTCTTGCGTCATTGATCTACCTACAATAGAACCAGTTTGGAAATACATATTTAATGCTTCCGCTGGGTTGTAATTAGTTCCATTACCAAGATCAACCTCAGCTAAGCCGTCCATATCTAAATAAACACCGTCTGGTACCATTCTAGACATTACCTGTTGCAGTTTAAGATGCGTTAGCTGAATCATATCTGCAAATCCAATACATTTACTTACAACAGATTCTATGCGTCCCTTATACATTCTAGGAGCACATATTGTGTAGTTCATTTCAACCTTAGTTGTGTCTGCCATTGGTCTAGACATGTTCTCTGCTAGATTCCAGTCTAATATAGTATTAGTTCCTAAAACTTTAGCTCCGGTGTATAAGACCTCTATTGACCTAGATACTCTTTCAAAGTTATCATTTCCAGGTGGATCAAACGTGTCTGGTTTTTCCAAAGCTTTTAATAATCCTGAATCTGTTTGCTTTATTTTAAAAACTTGATTGTGGTAAGTCTTATATTCAAAGTACATAACCTGTACAGTGTTTTCGTCGTAATTACCCCAACCAGTTATGTATTGTCTGTTACCAGGTGTTTCTTGTATTCTCTTTAACTCTTCTTCTGATATACCAGGGAACTCTTTTTTAAGCTCTGGTATTGTTATAGACTTTACTTCGCCTACGTAGTATATATCTTCGAAGTTTGGGTCTTCTGTATATGAGTGAACCATGTAAGCTGGATCGACGTAATCAACAGTAATTCCTTCAGCTGTGTTAAAATTAGTTTTACCAGCTGCAATACCGATTGTTGTAAGATCCATATTTAATCTACGTCTTACAAGATCGTATTTGTTTTGAGCAAACACAGTTGATATAGCTTCTTCTTCTGCTATTTCAATTGACTGCTTGTAGCTAAGTTGCATATGCAATTCTAGCTCTTCTTTAGATTCTGGGACTGTGATTCCACTTGGTGATTGATGTAAGTCAATGCCTAGCGTTTGCTTTAGGTTGTCTAAATATTCTTTAGCTACCATATCTTCTTGAAGCTTGCTAGCGTATTCAGTTCTTCTTTTTACCGAGCTAGGATCTTGAGAATAAGCTTTAATGTCATAAGACTTTTGTGATATACCATTAACTACAATGTCTACAAACTTAGATAAAATAGGTACAGGCTTCCAGTCTAAATTAAGATAAGACAAATCACCGTTTATAGATAATTCATCTTTATATTTCTGCACGGGTTGTTCACCTCTAGCGTATAGTCTTAACGAGTGGAAATTATTCCAGTTTGTTAAGTATCTATTACCTCCAGTTCTGCCTTGGTCAAACCACTCATACTCTATTGCTTGAGCAACTTGAGTTCCGTATTCCCAGCTAGCTTTTTCAGCATCGCTTACTACTTGGCTTGGAAAAGCGCTATTAGTGTTAGTGTATATACCCATTTAACTTATAATTTTTGATGTGACACCATTATTGTCATATTTTTTAATACCTAAATTTACAGCTTCTCTTCTAACTGGGTTAGACGGAGCATATCTGTGTTTGTTGCAAGCCATTAGAGCTAAACCAGAACTAATAGAAGCATCATGCTTTGTTCTGTTGTTTATATTAAACTTAGCCCAGTCTTCTAATGTTCTTTGAAAATACATATCACCATATCCAGTTTCTTTTAAACCAACGTATGATTCTATATAAGATTCAATTGCAGCAGCGTGTGCTTGTTTTATATCTTCACTTGAATTTGGTATTCCACCTAATTCTTTTTCTGTTACTGATAGTTTGTTATATTTTCTATCTGGTCTGTTTATAGAGAAGCGTCTATAACCTCTTCTTTTAAAATGGTATAATAATCTAGGTTTGTTATTCTCTGCTAGTATTGGCATTCCGTAAAACACGCAAGCCATTAGAACATCTTCAAAAAATATTTCGGCGGTTTGTGGTCTAGCTATATATTCTAAAAAGAAATGATTTGGAGGCACGTCCTCCATACTAAACTTAGTGAGTCCATGCAAAGATCCATTTGATCCTCTCTTATCAACAGTGCCTGATATATCATAACTATCACAGCCAAAAGCTCCACAGTGTTCATTACCTGGATATTTCAGTCCACCCTTTATTATCACACGATTTTGTAGATTTAAAGGTGGAATCCAGGAAACTCTGAATCTTCCACTATTATTTGGTACAAATATAACCTTCGTGTCTTTCTCTCCGTTTTGCCATTGAAAGCTTCCTTGAGTAACGTTAATCGAGTTTTTAAGATCTTCGTTGAAATCTATTTGCTCGTATATTTTTGTTAAGTTAAATAAAGATTCTTTAGACTCATCTCTAAACGCATGTTTTGTTGTGCGTGGAAACTGTCTGTAAAATTCATTTAAACCGTCTTGATCTTGCTTTAATCCTTCTACTTCATTATCCCAATACTCTATTACACCTTGAGTTATAGCATCCCCAAAAGGACCTACTATT
>ERZ767285.497-NODE-497-length-13460-cov-4.630427_pt1 | contig 13460 bp, 21 predicted proteins | sample MGYA00374953_ERZ767285 | MGnify/ENA primary metagenome ERZ767285 (study PRJEB28947, sample SAMN06267186) | marine metagenome | isolation source: Columbia River Estuary | place: USA:Columbia River Estuary, USA | collected 2013-07-23 ...
TTCAACCATTTCCGCACCTATTCGCTGCACTTCGGCACGCTTCACCTCAGGTGTAGCACGTGGCATATAAATTACAGCCTTACAATTGAGCGTCTTTGCGGCCAAAGCAACCCCCTGAGCATGATTACCTGCTGAAGCAGTCACTATGCCTTTGTCTCGTTGCTCAACGCTAAGGGCGGACATCGCATTGTAAGCCCCACGCCACTTGTAAGCCTTAATAGGCCCGAGGTCCTCACGCTTGACCCATACATTACAACTTGAACCAGGCACTTCTAAAGCCTGCAAAGGAGTCACATCACCGAGAGCATAGACTCGCTCCCGAGCCGCAAGTATCTCTTCGAATAATTTATCACTTTCTAGAGTCTTCATTGGGTCCTAGTAGCATGTGTTAAAAAAACAAACCTTCTTGACGGCACAAATGACTGAACAAAAAACCCGGAGTGCATAAAGCTACCCCGGGCCTTAAAAAAACGAATTTGTGAACTATCCCCCTTGGTAAATCCAATAAGAGACAGCAGCTACAATAAGCACAGCTACAAATACCCATAGATAGATGATGGTGCCTCCTGATGCACGCTCACCGGTATTTCTAAGACGATCATAACGCCCTTTTATTTTACCTTTACGCAAGAAGCCATCATAATGACGCTGTAGCAAGTGAGTCTCGACTTGGCGCATCATATCAAGCAATACACCCACTAGAATTAAAAGACTTGTTCCCCCGAAGAAGGACGTCACTAAGAATGGTAACTCCTTACCAATAATTCCACGTGGCATTTGAGACACAATCCATGGAAGAATGAAAATAATGGTGAGGAAGATGGCACCCGCGAAAGTGAGGCGTGTCATTGTGAAATCTAAAAACTCTGCCGTTGGCTTACCTGGACGAACTCCTGGAATATAACCACCACTGCGTTTCAGGTTTTCTGAAATTTCACTAGGTTGGAACATCGTAGCTACCCAGAAATAGGAGAAGAAAAAGATCATTATTCCAGCAACCAGGTAATAGGTTAGCCCACCACCAGCCAGTGCATTTTGAATGTTTTGCGACCATTGAGCCGTTGGGAAGGCAGAAGAAAGAACAAAGGCGGGCAATGATAAGATAGCCGTAGCAAAGATGATTGGCATCACTCCAGCATAGTTAACCTTAAGTGGAAGATACTGCGTCTGCCCACCGAGTTGCTTACGACCCATTACACGCTTGGCATACTGGACGGCTATACGACGCTGGGCTTGCGTGATAGCAATAACCGCAGCGATAACAAAAACGAGGAATGCCACCAAGAATACAAGGAAAGCAGCAGCACCAACACCTGCATCAGCACCCGATACGAGGGTCTGCCAAGTGATCACCAACGCTCCTGGAAGAGCTGAGATAATATTCACAGTAATGATGAGAGAAATACCGTTGCCCAAACCGCGTTCTGTGATTTGGTCACCCAGCCACATCAACAATAACGTGCCGGTTACGATTGTAAGAACTGTCATGGCAATGAAAACAAAGCCGTGATCAGGAACAACTTCACCAAACCTGGAAATCCCTTGAAGGCCGGGAATATTGCCCGGGTTTTTCAAACTAATTGCGAGCAAGTAACCTTGAACTAACGCAATAATAATAGTGATAACACGTGTATACTGATTGATTTTTTCACGACCACCGTCCTCACGTGCGAGCTTAGAAAGCTTTGGTACGACAGCTGTCATAAGCTGCATCATGATAGATGCCGAAATGTAAGGCATGATGCCCAAAGCAAACACACCCATCTTCTGGAGACCTCCACCGGAAAAGAATCCTAGCATTGCGCCGACTGCAGCTCCGGGACCACTATCCCCGCCACTTTTTTGTTTGTCGGCCAAATACTCGGCAATAACACTGGCATCGACTCCGGGAAGAGTGACGTGGACGCCCAAACGGACGATAACCACGATGGCCAATGTGAAAAGAATACGCTCCCGTAGTTCAGGAACTTTCCATGTGCTCGCGAATGCTGAAATCATGAGATTGCTGTGATCAGTTTATTTGTTATCAATTATCGTTATCTGCTTGGGCAGATGTGTGCATGTATCTCAAAGATCACATGCACAAAGAGGAAGTGCAAAAGCACCTCCTCCTCATAAATCCATTGTTTTTAGGAATGAAGAGTAATGCTTATTCGGCTGCTTTTAGTGTTTCAACAACAGAGCCACCTGCTTTTTCGATCTTCTCTTTTGCTGTTGCACTGACTTTACAGCCTTCAACAGTGAGCTTTTTAGCAAGATCTCCATTACCGAGTATTTTGACTGCATCATAGGTTCCCTTGACAAGACGTGCCGCCTTGAGGGTCTCCATGTTGATAGTATCACCATCCTCAAATCTCTCACTTAGTGAAGAAACATTGACGACTGCTATTTTGTCTTGGAAGCGAGTGTTGTTAAAACCCCGTTTAGGCAAACGGCGGTGAAGTGGCATTTGGCCACCTTCGAAACCTGGGCGAACGCCACCGCCAGAGCGAGACTTCTGACCCTTATGGCCACGTCCTGAGGTCTTGCCGAGGCCTGAGCTTTCGCCACAGCCTAGGCGCTTAACACGGTGCTTAGCTCCTCGATTTGGCTTGAGATTATGCAAATTCATATCTTTGTATGTTTATTTTAAAGTTGATTGTAAGCGCTGTTTATAGCGACTCCTTGACTTTTTTTCCACGACTAGCGAGGACTTCCTCACGAGTGCGCAGCTGGGAGAGAGCCTTCATAGTAGCCTTAACCACATTAGAGTGATTGTTGGATCCAAGAGACTTGCCGAGAACGTCGGTGATGCCTACCGCCTCACAAACAGCACGAACGCCACCACCGGCGATAATACCAGTTCCGGGACATGCTGGCTTGAGTAAAACAACGCCACCACCGTGCTCTGCTTGCACTTCATGAGGAATCGTTCCATCAACAAGTTTCATGCGGACTAGTGAACGCTTAGCGTCATCACTACCCTTGCGAATGCATTCGGAAACCTCTTGAGCCTTGCCGAAGCCAACTCCGACTCGACCTTCCTTGTCACCTGATACCATCAGGGCAGAGAAGCTAAAGCGGCGGCCACCTTTAGTAGCTGTAGCACAACGGTTGATGAAAACGACCTTCTCAGTCAGTTCCTTGCCGTCTTCAGTCATTGGTTTAGGAGGCGCTTGCCTCTGTCCACGACCACGTCCACGGCCACGTCCACGACCACGTCCACCACCGCCTCCATAACCACCCTGGCGATTGCCTGAGTCATTAGAGGATTCTGGTGTTTGAGTTGCTGGTTCAGATGCCGGTGCTTGAGATGCTGGTGCCGAAGCATTTTCAGCTTTGGCTTGTGGTGCTGGGGCGTTTGCCGCCTCAGCTGGTGTGCTATTTTCGTTTTGATTATCAGCCATGATTTTGAAATGGTTTAGAATTGAAGTCCTGCCTCACGTGCGGCCTCGGCGAGTGCCTTGATTTTGCCATGGTAGAGGTGACCACCACGATCGAATACCACCTTTGAAATATTAGCTTCCTTGGCGCGATTAGCGACGAGTTCACCAACTTTTTGTGCTGTGGCTTGGTTAGATGCTGCGTTTTCCAGACCCTTATCAAGGCTAGACGCCGCACATAATGTGACACCTGCGACATCATCGATAACTTGGGCATAGATATGCTGATTTGAGTAGCTTACAGCCAAACGGGGGCATGCTGCGTCACCTGATACCTTCTTACGAATGCGGCGGTGAATCCGTTGGCGGACTTTTTTGCGGTTGAGAGTGCTCATTGTTCTAAAATAAATTTGTGCTTAAATAATTATGCAATTTGTTAGTGATTACTGAACGCTCTTACCTGCTTTACGGCGAACTCGTTCACCTACGTAACGCACACCTTTACCTTTGAACGGCTCGGGTGGATAATAACGACGGACCTCAGCGGCAAACTGACCAACAACTTGTTTGTTGATGCCTTCGACTTTGATGTTGGTGTTTTGATCAACAGTGACTTTGATACCTTCAGGAATCGGGTGAAGAATCGGGTGGCTCTTTCCAAGGCTGAGGTCAAGGTTCTGACCCTTGACTGCTGCCCTGAAACCAACTCCCTGAATTTCCAGCTCTTTGACGAAGCCGTTATTCACACCTTCGATCATGTTACTAATAAGGCTACGTGATGTTCCGTGAAGTGCTCTCTGGGAACGGTGCTCAGATGCACGTTTCACAGTGACTGTGCCGTCGGCCTCATCGAGAGTGATACCAGCTGGCATTCTCCATTCGAGCTTTCCCTTGGGGCCTTCTACAGTGACTAAACCATTGCTATCAGATTTGACGCTGACTTTTTCTGGAAGAGAGATATTTTTTAATCCAATACGTGACATAGTGTTTTGTTCCTAAGTTGTATGTTTACGAATAACGATCTACCAGACAAAGGCGAGAATTTCGCCCCCTAGTTTCTCTCTGCGAGCAGTAGAACCGGTCTTTACCCCCTTAGAGGTGGACACGATAGATATACCCAGGCCATTAAGGACACGCGGGATTTCTCCTGCACCAACGTAGCGTCGTATACCAGGCTTGGATACACGCTTAAGGTCTGTGAGAATGGGGTTGCCATTGTCAGCATACTTCACCTTCACCTTGAGCTCAGGAAACTTACCTGTGGAATCTACCTCGTAGTTCCAGATATATCCTTCGTCTTGAAGAATCTTTGCGATAGCCTCCTTCATTTTGGAATGCGGGGCTTTGAACGTCTCATTGCCTGCGCGGGATGCGTTCTTCAGACGGGTGAGAAAGTCAGATATTGGGTCACTTAAAACTGCCATAGTGCTTGTAATTCTATTAAATAGTTAAATTTGGTTTGCTACGTATTATTAGGCAGCGTCGTCGGCTTTCTTAGGTTCACGGAATGGCATGCCGAGTGCCTTGAGGAGCGCACGGCCCTCATCATCTGTGTTTGCGGAAGTTACGAAAATGAGGTCGAATCCAAGCTGACGCTTGATCTTATCCAGCTCAATCTCAGGAAAGATAGACTGATCGTCAATGCCAAGGGCATAGTTACCACGACCGTCGAAACTCTTGGGTGTGATTCCACGGAAATCACGAATGTTAGGTGCCGTGATATTGATAAAACGATCCAAAAACTCCCACATGTGGTTGCTACGGAGTGTAACACGAGCACCCACTGCTTCACCCTCACGAACCTTAAAGTTCGCAACACTCTTTCGAGCATATGAGATACTTGGCTTTTGGCCGGTGATCTTGCAGATATCCTCAATCGCGTCTTCCACAGCCTGCTTTCGGTCGGATGCAGATCCAACGTGAGTGGTTACAACGATTTTTTCCAGTACTGGGACCTGGTGAGGGTTTGTGTAGCCTTGCTCTTCTGTCAGAGCAGAGACAACTTTGTCTTGGTAGTAGCTTTGTAATGTAGGTTTCATAATTTGCGGGTCAGCTTATTGTTTAGTCGCTTAAGCGCTAGGGTTATTGAATGACATCCTGTCGAGGACATCAAAATAGAGTTAGGATATTTTTTTGACGTTTGAAATAGCAATAGGGCCATCTTGTTCGATGATGCCACCATCAGGATTTTGCTCAGACTTGCGAATGGCTTTCTTCATGACGCGAGCACCTTCGACAACGACCTGGCCCTTGGCGGCGTTGACTTCGAGCACTGTGCCACGCTTGCCTTTGTGGTTGCCTGCAACAACTTCGACTTCGTCACCTTTCTTTACGTGTGTTTTGATACGCATTGTAAATTGAGTTAATAGTTTAATTAGAGAACCTCTGGTGCCAGAGATACGATTTTCATGTAGCGCTTGTCGCGCAATTCACGAGCAACGGGTCCGAAGATACGAGTACCCTTGGGGTTGCCGTCTTTGTCAATAATGACGATTGCATTGCTGTCAAAGCGTAGCACTGAACCATCGGCACGACGCACAGGATATGCAGAACGCACAACAACAGCTTTGACGACCTCGCCCTTTTTGATGCTTGCGGTCGGAATAGCTTCCCTTACGTGAGCTGTGATAACATCGCCGACACGAGCCACCTTGGTGCGCTTGCCGATGACGCCAATCATCTTGGCAACACGTGCACCGGTGTTATCGGCGATTTGAACTTTGGATTCCATTTGGATCATGGCAGTAAAATGATTTGTTGGTAATTAATGTTGAGTAATTGCCGGTGTTACCAGAAGGCAACATGACAATAAATTAGTGAGTAAGAACTTCTTGCAGCTTCCAACACTTCTTCTTGGAAATTGGCTTTGTTTCAATGATGCTTACTTTATCACCTACTGCAGCCTCACCATTTTCATCGTGGGCGTAAAACTTCTTGGATCGCTTGATAATCTTTTTGAAGCGCGGGTGAGGCACGCGGTTTGTGTATTCGACAACGATGGTTTTGTCCATAGATGTAGAGATGACAATACCGACGCGGGTCTTGCGGAGACCTTGTGTTTTGGTTTCAGATTCGCTCATGATTGATAATGTTAAATGATTCGATAATTAGCTGTTAACTCTGGAGACGGCGCTCGGAGAGTGTAGTTTGCACACGTGCAACTTCGCGACGAACGAGCTTACGGCGTGCTGTGTTTTCCAGCTGTCCCGTTGCTTGCTGCAAGCGGAGGTTGAGTGACTCCTGCTTGAGGTCACGCAGACGGCTGATGAGCTCCTCTGTAGTGAGCTCGCGGATTTCTGTGATATTGGTCTGTGCCATAACTTGAAATTGTTTGTGGTTTATCTGGGGTTTAAATCTTTAGCCGTGCTTTCCACGGACAACAAAGCGTGTTGGCACTCCAAGCTTGTATGATGCCAAACGGAGGGCCTCCTTAGCAGCTGTTTCAGAAACACCGGCAACTTCAAAGAGCATTGTGCCAGGGCGAATGACTGCCACCCAAGCCTCAACAGCACCCTTACCTTTACCCATACGAGTTTCAGCTGGCTTTGCTGTGACAGACTTGTGAGGAAACACACGAATCCAAACTTTTCCTTTACGCTTGAGCTTACGGTTGATGGCCACACGGCAGGCTTCGATCTGACGGTTGGTCATCCATCCGCGACCGAGGCACTGAAGGCCGAAGTCACCGAAACTCACGGTGTTTCCGCGCTGGGCGTTTCCGCCGCGGTTTCCGCGATGAGACTTGCGGAACTTCACTCTTTTTGGCATTAATGGCATGATATTGTCCTCCTAATTAAATTTGTTAGTTATATGAATTTGCTAGTCAGCAGATGTCGGCTAGCCGTTGCTACGATCGTTGCGTTCACGGCGTTGGCCACCGCGGGGACGACCACCGCCGCCACCTTTTTGTTCCTTCTCCTCCTTTTTGTTGATCCAGCACTTGATGCCAATGATACCGTAGACAGTAGCGGCTTCTGCGAAGCCGTAGTCGATTGGCACACGGAGCGTCTGGAGAGGCACTGTGCCTTCACGATATGATTCAGCACGGGCAATATCAGCACCACCGAGGCGACCTGCACAACGGACACGAATACCTTCTGCACCGAATTCCATACCTGTCTGGATGGCACGCTTCATTGCGCGACGAAATGCGATACGGCGCTCAAGCTGAACAGCGACGTTTTCTGCAACAAGTTGAGCATCAAGCTCAGGCTTGCGAATCTCAATGATATCGATTTTAACTTGGCAACCGCCACATAGCTGAGAAATCTCATTTGTCATTCTCTCAATCTCGGATCCTTTGCGACCAATAACGAGGCCAGGGCGAGCTGTTGAGAGTGTGACACGAACACTATTCCACGCGCGTTCGATGATAACCTTGGAAATGCCTGACATATGCAGACGCTTCTTGATATACTTTCTGATCTTCAGATCTTCATGAAGATTGTCGGTGTATTCTTTTCCAGTGGCATACCACTTGGAGCGCCAGTCTTTGGAGACTGCGAGACGAAATGAGATCGGATTGATTTTCTGGCCCATAGTTTTGTTTTTTAAATTTGATTACTTGTCTTCGCCTTTGCTCTCCTCAGCAGGAGCGGCTTCTTCACTTGTAGCTTCGACTTTGACATCTACTACTTCCTCGGGAGTTTCATTCACCTCTGCAGCCTCGACGACTTCCTCTGGTGCTTCTTCTACCTTTTCTTTCTTCGCTGCCTTCGTGGCCGCTTTCTTCTTTGGCTTGGAAACTTGATTGCGCTTCTTTGGCTTGGATGAACGCTCGCGTGGCTCAGGAATTTCCTCTTCATCAGTGAGCACAATGTAGAGATGGCTTGTGCGCTTGCGGATTGCACTGGCAGAACCACGTGCGCGCGGCTTGAAGCGCTTAAATGTGGGACCGTCACCGACGGTAGCTTCTTTAACCGTCAAATCATCGGCAATGAGTTCGTGATTATTTTCAGCATTGGCTATAGCACTCTTGAGCGTCTTGCCAACAATCTGTGCTGCTTTGCGAGGTGTGTATGCGAGAGCATCAAGAGCGTCAGAAACTGGCATGCCTTGTATGGCACGGGCAACGTCACGGGCCTTTTTGGGCGAGATGCGGGCGTATTTGTAAGTGGATTTAACTTCCATCGGTTTAGTTATTGGTAAAAGTGTTTAATTATCGTTGTGAAATTTTCACGGATGCAATGTCACCAGATCTTATGGTATCATTGGATTCGTCAAGCTGGGTTGGGAGTAGGCCACTGAAATCCTTGCGAACATCAGTAACAATAGCTTCTGCAAGTTTTTGTTTGCCTCGAGTGATGGTGAAGGTCATTCCGCGTCGAACAGCCTGATCTTCTCCTGCATTAACAACCAACACACCGCTTTCCGCGTCAATGCTGATAATCTTTGCATACTGCAAGCTTCCTTGTGCAAGCTGCGGGCGCGGGTTCTGCCTTAATCCGAGGGCTACGTCAAGCTCTCGTATTGAAGATTCTAAGCGAGCACGTGAATCTGGGTCAGATGCTACTGCCGTGCGAAGATATTCGCGCATGTCAGCCATTAAAGCTACAGCTGCCTTTTCAGCAGTTCGGTATTGCTTATCAATGACTTCCGCATTTTTGACGGCTTCGAGGATAGCATCCTCACCGCCATTTAGCAGATCATCTCCCAGTGCAGCAAAACGTAGTCGTAAATCATTAAGTCCCCCGCTCAGTTCAGCTACTCGCATTTTTGAAGCAGTAAGATCACGAGCAAGCGTATGATTTTGCTGCTGCGCTTTCTTAAGCTCAAGTTGAAGCTTGAGTATCTGGGAGTTCATACTGCTAACCTTACCATCAACTGATGACTGCCCATGACATACACCAACAGCACCAAGAAGAATAACTCCGGTGAAAGCTGAGGTGATGTAATTGAATGGGGTCATGAGTCTATGGAAAGATTACTTTGCAGATTAGCTAGGGGGGTAACGAATTAACGCTTGCCGATACCTCCGTGGGCTTTGAATATACGTGTTGGTGAAAATTCACCTAGTTTGTGACCTACCATGTTCTCGTTTACGTAGACAGTCATGAATGACTTTCCGTTGTGAACGTGGAATGTGTGGCCGACGAAATCAGGAGTAATAACAGACTTACGACTCCAGGTCTTGATTGGCTTCTTATCTTTGCTGGCTTCAGCTGCATCAATTTTTGCGAGCAACTTTTGGTCAACGAAGGCACCTTTTTTGAGTGATCTTGGCATATTGGTTATCAGTTAAAGATTTTTACTTCTTGCGACGAGCAACAATGAACTTGTTGGACGGCTTGTATTTCTTACGAGTTTTCTGGCCTTTAGTATGACCCCAAGGTGACTTGAGGTGTTGGCGACCACCACCAGACTTAGACTTACCCTCACCACCACCATTGGGGTGATCAACAGGGTTCATGCACATACCACGAACAGTTGGGCGAATACCCTTCCAGCGGCTACGACCAGCTTTAGCAGAAACTTCGTTCATGTGATCACGATTACCTACCTGGCCGATTGTGCAGTAACAGTTCTGGTTGAACTTACGAATTTCACCTGATGGCATCTTTACAAGAGCATGTCCACCTTCCTCGCGGTTGGAGAGAACAGCTTGTTGACCTGCGGAGCGAGCGATTTTACCGCCAGTGCCGGGAGTCATCTCGATATTGTGAATTGCTGTTCCAAGTGGAACGTGCTTGAGTTGCATTGCGTTACCTGGCTTGGGCGGTGCAGTTGCGCTTGAGATGACAGTATCACCAACACTGAGGCCAACAGGGGCCAAAATGTAGTTGAGAACACCATCTTCATACTTAATGAGAGCAATACGGCAGGTACGGTTAGGATCATACTCGATACTCTGAACAATCGCAGAAACGTCTACTTTGTTACGTTTGAAATCAACAAGACGATATTTTCGCTTGTGTCCACCACCTTTGTGGCGGCAGGTAATGCGACCCTGGTTGTTACGTCCACCACTCTTTTTGAGTGGACGAGTCAGGCTTTTTTCTGGAGTAGTTTTGGTAATCTCCTCGTAAGTTGGCCACTCTTTGTAGCGGTTTGAAGGAGTTACTGGTTTGAATTTTTTAAGAGGCATAATACGCTATTGGGTTCGATGTTATCGTTTTTCAGCGGAAATAGTTAATAAATGTGCGAGATCTTGATTAGACGAGGTCGAGTGTTTCTCCATCTTTGAGACGGACAATTGCTTTCTTCCAATGGGCTGTGCGGCCTGCGTCAGCACGACGATTACGCTTGCTCTTACCGCGGCAGTTCAGTGTGCGCACTGCAGCCACTTTCTTTCCGAAAAGTTGCTCAATTGCACGTTTGACTTCCAGCTTGTTCGCATTGCGATCAACCTTGAAAACATACTCGTTGTTTTCTTCCTGGAGAAGAGTGGCTTTCTCACTAATGAGAACGGTGTCGATGACCTGATAAATATCTTTCATGGATACGATTGTTGTTTAAATGGTTTAGGCTGTGCGGCGTGCTAAAGTTTCGTATGCGTCTTCGACGATAACGACTGAGTCCGCGAGAAGAAGTTGCTCGATGTTCATTTCCGCTGCAGTGATAAGCAACACGCTCTGAACGTTGCGAGCGGCAAGGTAAGTTTTGTCGTCGAACTTTTCGGCTACCACGAGCACATTACGGGCTTGGGTGATGCCCTTAATAGCTGCGGCGAATGACTTAGTCTTACCATCTTCAATGGAAAAATTGGGAACTGAAATGACGCGTTCTGCGCTGATGATGTCACCGAGCACTTTGCGCAAAGCAAGCTTACGTGTGCTTTTGTTAACGGTCTTTGCATACGAACGAGGGCGAGGTCCAAAAACGATGCCACCACCACGCCAAACGGGGTTTTTGTTGGTGCCAGCACGAGCACGACCAGTGCCTTTTTGCTTCCAGAGTTTTTTATTGGAACCTTTTACTTCACCACGAGTTTTCGTGCAAGCAGTGCCGCTGCGTCGGTTAGCGCGGTATGCGGTTACGAGGTCGTGCACAGCTTGATCGCCCTTGCGGCCTTCGACCACCTGGATGTTTGCAGCTTGTGCATCTTGAATTGAGAGTGTTTTAGACATGATTAGTTATCAGTTGATAGTTTTTCAGTTAATCAGATAAAATGTCCGACAGTAAAGCTGTCGATGACTTTATTAGCTGGCAGAGGTTGCTGTCTTTTTAACTGCAGGGCGGATGACAACATAAGCACCCTTGTGACCTGGAACAGCACCAGAGACGAGGATGACGTTGTCTTCAGGGCGAACCTGAACGACTTTGAGATTTTGGACGGTACGGCTATACACACCATGACGACCGGGCATTTTCTTGTTTTTCCAAATACGACCGGGCCATGTTCCAGCACCTACGCCACCAGGACGACGGTGCATCATGTGGCCGTGTGAATCAGGCTGACCTGAGAAATTGTAACGTTTAACAACACCTTGGAAGCCTTTTCCTTTTGTGGTGCCAATAACATCAATCCACTGACCTCCTTCAAACAGCTCAGCACCGGGATGTGGTTCTTCTGTGTTCGGGATGTCTGCGTCACTCTCAAAGCGAAACTCCTTAACAAGCTTCTTAGGTGAAGTGTTATATTTATTGAAGTGCCCACGCTTGGGGAGATTGAGGCGGAATTCACGCTGATCGTCATATCCAACCTGAACAGCGGAGTAACCGTCTGTTTCGGTGGTTTTGACTTGGAGAAACTCATTGCCTGATACGTCAACAACAGTAACGGGTATTGATGTGCCTGCCTCTGCGTCAAATACGCGAGTCATGCCGACTTTTTTTCCTAGTAGTCCTAATGCCATGGTATTGGTAAGATTTGTGTTTTAAAATTGGTAATTGTGATGGTGTCGCACTCGAGGTCAGATCTTGATTGCAATATCTACACCAGCTGGAAGATTCAGCTTTTTGAGCTCGTCTACAGTGCGTGCAGTTGGGTCGACGATATCGAGCATGCGTTTGTGCGTGCGGATCTCGAATTGTTCAGCTGACTTCTTGTTCTGGTTTACAGAACGGTTGACGCTGAATTTCTCAATGCGGGTGGGCAATGGGATAGGACCAGCAACTTTAGCACCGGTGCGTTTGGCTGTTTCGACAATTTCCATAGCGGATTTGTCAATGGCGCGGTGATCATAAGCGCGCAGGCGGATTCTGATTTTCTGCTGTTGCATATCGGATGTTAGTTAGAGTGTTTGAGAGTTGGTTTTTATTAGAGATAGATAGATAGGTAGTTAACTAGCGTAAGCGTATTCGTTAGTTAGCTCGTCGACGATAGCCTGGGGAACTTGCTCAAAGCTACATGGCTTCATGGTGTAGTCAGCACGTCCGCTTGACAAAGTTCTTATAGCTGTTGAGTAGCCGAACATTTCAGCCAATGGGACAAGCGCCCTGAGCACGGCATGAGTCGGCTTGTTTTCAATTTCTTGGATTTGGCCACGGCGGCGGTTCAAGTCACCCATGATATCACCTTGGTAATCCTCAGGGGTTGCTACCTCGACCTCCATAACTGGCTCCAGAAGGACTGGGTTAGCATTTTTGAATGCATCACGCATTCCAAGAATGGCTGCCATTTTGAAAGCGTTTTCGTTTGAGTCAACTTCGTGATACGAACCATCGGTAATATTAACATGCACATCAACAACTGGATAGCCAGCGATGATACCATTGGACATCGCAGTGCGCACACCGGTGAGAACAGAATTAACAAATTCTTTGGGTATAGCTCCACCAACGACTTTATTGTCGATAGTCAACCCCTTACCCTTTTCCTCAGGGACAACATCCAAAACAACGTGACCGTATTGACCGCGGCCACCGGATTGTTTCACGAGCTTGCCCTCGCCTGCCGCTGAACTAGTAATAGTTTCACGGTATGCAATTTGAGGTTTGCCTACGCGGCATTCGACCTTGAATTCACGCTTCATGCGGTCGACAATGACCTCTAAATGAAGTTCCCCCATGCCAGAAATAATTGTTTGACCAGTATCCTCATCTGTTTTTACAACGAAGGTAGGGTCTTCATCAGATAACCTCGCAAGAGCGAGGGCCATCTTATCCTGGTCAGCAACTGTTCTCGGCTCAACAGCCATCGAGATAACAGGCTCTGGG
>ERZ767285.501-NODE-501-length-13351-cov-2.746120_pt1 | contig 13351 bp, 9 predicted proteins | sample MGYA00374953_ERZ767285 | MGnify/ENA primary metagenome ERZ767285 (study PRJEB28947, sample SAMN06267186) | marine metagenome | isolation source: Columbia River Estuary | place: USA:Columbia River Estuary, USA | collected 2013-07-23 ...
ACATGCAGATGTACGGCCCGGGACTGCGCAAGAAATCGGAAAAAGCGTGGGGAACACACGCACTTGCCTTCAGAACCATTCTTGAAGTGATCGACGAAAAACAATGACGACAACCCAACGTATTTTCACACTTGAAAACGGACTTCAATGCTCGTTTCAGGCACAACGCAGCAGTGTTGCGCACGTAGTAGTGGCTATACGTGCCGGATCCAGAGATGAATTGGACCATCAGCAAGGTCTTGCCCATTTCCTAGAACATAATCTTTTTAAGGGCACCTCGAAGCGTAAAGCCTACCATATTCTTTCTCGACTCGACGATGTTGGCGGTGAATTGAACGCGTACACGACGAAAGAAGAAACCATTATACACGCAAGTTTTTTAAAAACGGACTTTAGGCGTGCCTTGGAACTCATATATGATGTCCTTGCCAATAGCACTTTCCCTGAAAAAGAATTAGAAAAGGAAAAGGAAGTTATCAAGGACGAAATTTCCAGTTACAAAGACGCACCTGGTGAAAGTATTTTCGACGATTTCGAAGACCATATGGTGCAGACCAGTGCCATCGTCGGTATCACCAATGTACATACCAGGCCGCTTTCGCACTGCATCCAAGCCTTTGAGGACTTTAATACTCGAAGAGTCGTAATTCTGTTCCGTATCGCTCATGTGTAGCTCTCGTTGTGCGTTCTATTTATATTAAGTGCGACGACCCGCCGGCTAAGGGGGTGACCGAGCCATGTTCCACGTGGAACATAGCCAATTCCTGTTGCTTTTCCTCGGGCCATACGGCCTGAATATCATTCTGATGAACGCAGGTTATAAACACCTGAGCGTTCATCCCTGCCAATAGCCCGCAAACAAGACTACTGTGCTGCAAATCCAGCTCGGAGGGCAGGTCATCAACCAGGTAGGTGCAATTCCCCCTACCCATCTCCGCCATAAGCTGACCCTGAGCCAGCTTAAGGCCACATACCACCAGCTTTTGCTGACCTCGGGACAGCGTATCTGCGGCAACATGACCCTCTGTCAGCACTCGCACATCGCCGCGCTGAGGCCCCACGTGCGTATATCCCTGCTCAATATCAGTCATTGTGCTATTTTCCAGCGCCTGCTGATACTCCAACTGCTTGTCCCAGCCTTTTCTATAACGCAGTTCCAACCCCGTGAGCGATGGCGCTAACTGGGCCATGATCTCAATAAACCTCGGCGTAAGCCGGTTAAAGTATGATTCGCGGTAGCCACTCAGGACTTCTCCTGACTGAGCAAGTTCGCGTGTCCAGACAGCGAGTTCCTCGGTTGGCATTTTAACACGCCGCAGCAGCTTATTCCGTTGTTTTATTCCTCTCTGAAAGCGCTGCCACTGATCAAAAAAACGATGTTCCACGTGGAACACGCCCCAGTCGAGATATTGCCTGCGAGCGCCGGGAGAGCCCGTGAGCAAGTTAAAGCTGTCGGCGTTTATTACCTGAACCGGCAAATACTCAACCAATTCGGCCACAGTTCGCACCGGCGAGCCTGCAATTTTGATTTTGACCTCACCGGTAACACCTCTCTGCACCCCCAACGTTGTGCTTCTGGGCTCTAGCGCTCCAAAAACCGTGCAGTGATCCTGCCCGTGGGTCACAAGGGATTTAATACTACCCCTGAAGGATCGAGCCATGCCTAAAAGGTGGATTGCCTCTAATACCGAGGTTTTACCACTACCATTGTGGCCAAAAAAGACGTTAACCCGCTGAATACCCTCAAGCCTGACGCCCAGAAGGTTCCGAACATGATTAATTTGCAATCGTGAGAGGCTGGAATCGGAAGACATCAGCACTAATAGCCGAAACGAGGGGCATAGCGCCTCTTTAGAGGCGCATCGGCATTACTACATAGAGGGAATCGCCTTCATCAGACTCCTCTAGCAGGGCACTGCTGTTTGGATCCGAAAGGGAAAGCTTGATTTGTTCTCCGCTCAGCACAGCCAGCACATCCAGCAAATAGCTGACATTAAAGCCTACTTCCAGGGATTCCCCTTGATAATCAACAGGTACCGCCTCTTCAGCCTCTTCCTGTTCAGGATTATTTGCTACGATATCAAGGCTGTTGTCGGTTAATTTCAGGCGTACCCCGCGATATTTCTCATTTGAAAGAATTGCTGTTCGAGTAAAAGCCTGGCGAAGCTCCAACCTGGACCCCAACACGATTTTATTAGGCGACCTCGGTAATACACGCTGATAATCAGGGAATTTTCCATCCACCAGCTTGGAAGTAAAAGTAAATTCTTCCGTGGTTGCTCGAATATGATTACTGCCAATAACTATGGCAATATCCTCATCTTCGGCCAGCAACAAGCGAGCGAGCTCCAACACCCCCTTACGTGGCAAGATAACCTGAGCATCATCGCCTGCTTCTATCTTTTCTGGCAGCGTGCACAAAGCCAGGCGGTGGCCGTCGGTTGCAACAACTTTCAGTTGCTTGTCTTTTAACTCCCACAGCATACCGTTCAGATAATAACGAACATCCTGTTGCGCCATGGCAAAGCCGGTGCGGTCAATGAGGCGCTTCAGCTGGCCTTGCTTTATCGTAAACTGATGCGTTCCCATACTGTCTTCAACATTGGGAAATTCTCGGGCCGGTAGTGTCGATAGAGTGAAGCGGCTTCTGCCCGACTTCACGGTCACCTTACTGTCTTCGGCTGCGAAGCTAATTTCACTGCCCTCTGGCAGCGACTTGCAAATGTCCACCAACTTGCGAGCGGGTAGAGTCAGTTCGCCTGAATCCCCGGCCGAAGCCAGCTTTACACGACCAACAAGCTCAACCTCAAGGTCGGTACCCGTTAGTGACAGACGATCGCCGTCTAATACCATTAGTACGTTAGCCAGAATGGGCAGGGTTTGGCGCCGCTCCACCACACCTGCAACAAGGTTTAGTGGCTTAAGTAATGCGTCCCTGGAAACTGTGAACTTCATATGCGTTGTTATTCCTCAACACGAGAAGGCGCTATACAAAGCACCTTTTAAATAAACGAAAAACTACTGTCCCTCTTCTACCTCAAGTAGTGAGTGACCGCAGCAAGTTCTTATAATCTTCACGAATATCCGAGTTGGTTTCCCGAAGCTCCTTGATTTTACGACATGCGTGAAGCACTGTCGTGTGATCTCTACCCCCAAAGCTATCGCCGATCTCTGGTAAGCTGTGATTGGTCAATTCTTTAGCCAAAGCCATCGCTACTTGCCTGGGCCGGGCTACTGAACGACTGCGTCGACGCGACATCAGGTCAGCCACCTTAATCTTGTAATACTCTGCCACAGTGCGCTGGATATTGTCCTGACTCACCTGTTTATCTTGCAGAGCTAACAAGTCTTTAAGGCTTTCCTTAATCAAATCAATATCGATGTCTTTACCTGTGAAGTGAGCGCTCGCTATCACCCTTTTTAGCGCTCCCTCTAACTCTCTAACGTTAGAGCGAATTCGTTGTGCGATAAAAAAAGCAGCATCTGGGGGTAGGTTAATACGCGCTTGCGTCGCTTTTTTCATCAAAATCGCGACCCTGGTCTCCAGTTCCGGAGGTTCCACTGCCACCGTCAAACCCCAACCAAAGCGTGATTTCAATCGCTCTTCAAGGCCATCAATTTCTTTAGGATAACGGTCACAGGTAAGAATCATTTGTTGTCCGCCTTCGAGCAAGGCGTTAAACGTATGAAAAAATTCTTCTTGGGAACGATCTTTCTTGGCAAAAAACTGAATATCGTCGATCAATAATGCGTCTACGGTCCGATAATAGCGTTTGAAATCACTAATAGCGTTGAGCTGCAGCGCTTTAACCATATCAGCTACAAACCGCTCTGAGTGCAAGTACACCACCTTTGCATTGGGCTTGTTGAGCCTCAAGGCATTACCAACGGCGTGCATCAAATGCGTTTTACCCAAGCCCACACCACCGTATAGAAATAACGGGTTATAGGAGTCGCCAGGGTTCTCTGCCACCTGCCTGGCCGCAGCCAGCGCAAGCTGGTTTGACTTGCCTTCGACAAAATTATCAAAGGTATAAGTTTCTACAAGGCTGTGTTGATGTTGCAAAGAGCCTTCAATTTCAGCCTGTCTTGCCTGTGCAGCGCCATTTGCAATGCCATTTCTTGTCACTACAGGTGCGGTGGGGCGGCTAAATACCGCAGCACCTGAAACCGCAGGCGGCATTTTATCAACGACCGGTACCGAAGGTTTTGTATGAGCCGCAGGTGTCATCGCTGCGGGCAAAGTCGGCTTGTTGACCTCACTTCCGATCTGAAGCACGACATCCAGGCCACCGCCAGGCTCCAGCTCTGCAATCAGCTCACTGATTCGTCTGGAAAACTTGTCAGACACGAAGTCTTTAATAAACCGATTTGGTGCAAACAAGGTCAGTGAATGCCCATCGGAACTGGCCTGCAGAGGCCGAATCCATGTGTTGAACTGTTGTGAAGGCAATTCGTCTTGCAGTCGATCGACGCATTGCTGCCATACTACGCCAGGCAAAGCTTTCCCCTTAGGCGAACGTGACCGTCAGCCTTAATTGATACACAATTAATTTTATTTTATCTGGCTTGAAAATCCCCTAACCAGGACACGATAATACTCTCCGCGAACTTACTTATCCACACTTATTTTCAAGTCACACCAAGGTGTTTATTTGTTATTTTTCAACAACTTATATTATTTAAGAGCGTTTTTTAAACAACTTAATAAAAACTTCATTGTATAAACCTCTGTGTTAATATCCTGTGTATAAACTCTGTAAAAAATGTGGGGGGATTCTCACGACCCAGAGCCCGCCTAGGACTAAAGAAAAACGGAGTAAGTCTCCCGGTCTCTTAGTGTCACACTTTCTAAACGGTGCAAAACTACCGCAAATGAACACACAAAAAAGCGCCGGCCTGCATTGAATTAACCGAAGCATTTCACTAGAATACCCCACCTTTTTTCCGGCCAGTGGCTGTCGCTCTTCGCGCAACCCCGGCTAACAGAATTCATTAATTGGACTATTGCCATGAAAAGAACATTCCAGCCCAGCGTACTAAAACGCAAGCGTACCCACGGTTTCCGCTCGCGCATGGCTACCAAAGGCGGTCGCGCAGTATTAAATCGCCGCCGTGCCAAGGGCCGCAAGAGCCTGTCTGCTTAAAAGGCCTTGCTCTGAGTGGGCACTGACAATAGTTTTGGCAAAGCCAGACGCCTACTCAATGCCGAAGACTACAGCCGGGTATTTGACGGCGCCGAGGCCAGAGCCTCGCATAAGCATTTATTGCTACTGGCAAGAACCAGCACTAGACCCGGGCATCGTCTGGGTTTAGTGATAGCCAAAAAAAATATCCGGTTGGCTGCACAGCGCAATCGCATCAAGAGAGTAGCCCGAGAGGTATTCCGGGTTCTGCCTGATTCAGAGCCCTCGTTAGATGTTATCTTGTTGGCCAGGCGCGGTTTAGATCAGTTGGATAATGAAGCGCTATCAACTATATTGCGTCAGCAGTGGCAGAAACTGATCGGTCACGCGTCCAAACTACATCAAGCCACGGAACACTGATGCGTCGCTTCTTTATATTCCTTATTTCCTGCTACAAAGTTCTATTGAGCCCGTTTGTGGGGCATCACTGTCGGTTCTACCCCACTTGCTCCAGCTACGCCCAGGAAGCAATCTCTCATCACGGTGTAATAAAGGGATGTTGGCTTACCGCCTGCCGCCTCTCCAAATGCCACCCCTGGCATGAAGGTGGTATCGATCCGGTACCTCCTTGCAGCCACTCACACTAAGCCACAGATATTATTATGGATTTGCAACGCTCTTTACTTATTGGCGCCATCGCCGTCTTGTCTTTCATGCTGCTCACCGAATGGGTTGCGTTCAAAGATGACAAAGCCGCTATAGAAACGGCGCAAGCAACGAGGCTCATCGCCAACACTGACTCCAATACTGCCGAGTTACCTCAGGTCAGCGAGCCGGCTCTGTTTGCAACTGATGATGATGTGCCTTCCACGCCCGAGCTGATAGAAGCAGAGGCACCGCCTCAAATTACGCAGAAGAACAGTGGCAGAATAATTCTTGTGCGCACCGATAGCCTGCAACTCGCCATCGACCTCAATGGCGGAGACATTATCGAACTCGCATTGCCACGCTATCTAGAAGAAATAGACAACCCTGACATTCCATTTGTATTGCTCGAACAAAACGACAGCCGCACCTACATTGCGCAGAGTGGCTTAATTGGGAGCAACGGAATTGATAGCACAGGCCGAGCATTGTTCACGGCCTCAGCAGACAACTTTGAACTCTCAGAAAGCGACGATACGCTGGTCGTGGACTTAAACCTGACTACCGCTGATAACATCAAAGTCACCAAACGGTTCACCTTTACTCGCGGCGAATACCTCGTAGAAATTGATTACATAGTAGTCAATAACAGTAATGCTCGCTGGCAAGCCAATTTGTTCGGGCAAATCAAACGTGATAGCACGCCTGCCCCGTCGGCAAGTCAGTCAGGCATGGGTATGCAACCTTTCCTTGGCGCAGCAATTACCCAACCGGACGTGCGCTTCACCAAATTTACTTTTGAAGACATGCTGGATGATCCGTTCAAAGCTCAATTACCAGGTGGCTGGATCGCAATGTTTCAACACTATTTTCTGAGCGCATGGATACCAAATAGCGATCAAAGCCATAACTACAGTACCCGAGTCACCCAAGCCGGGTTTAACATTGCTGGCTTCACCAGCCCAGCCCTCACTCTAGATCCGGGCCAATCAGGCACTACCGGCGCGCAATTCTACGCAGGACCGAAAGACCAATATCGCCTCGCTGAGATCTCTCCTTATCTGGATCTGGTTGTCGATTATGGCTGGCTTTGGTGGATCGCCAAACCCTTGTTCTGGCTGTTAACCAACATACACTCATTTGTAGGTAACTGGGGCACCGCCATCATTTTGCTCACCGTGGTTGTAAAGGCGGCATTCTTCAAGTTGTCGGCAACCAGTTACCGCTCTATGGCTAGAATGCGCAAAGTTCAGCCCCAGATGCTAGATATCCGCGAGCAATACGCAGATGACAAACAAAAACAATCCCAAGCGATGATGGAGCTTTATCGCAAAGAAAAGGTCAATCCCATGGGTGGTTGTCTGCCCATACTGGTGCAAATGCCTGTGTTTATCGCCTTGTACTGGGTGTTAATGGAGAGTGTGGAACTCAGACACGCTCCTTTTGCCCTTTGGATTAAAGATATGTCAGTGATGGATCCGTACTTTGTGCTACCGATCCTGATGGGCGCAAGTATGTGGTTTATGCAACGGCTAAACCCACCACCAACAGACCCCATGCAGGCCAAGATCATGCAATGGCTTCCCATTGTCTTTACCTTTTTCTTCCTCTGGTTCCCTGCCGGTCTTGTTCTGTACTGGGTCGTTAATAACCTGCTCTCAATGGCTCAACAGTACGTGATCACCAAACAAATTGAGAAAGCTGATCCCGCCTGATTTGTACGTCCCGTTCCTATCGCGAAACGGGGCGTTATAATCACGTCATGATTACCTCTAATATCCTCGATGGGGATACCATTGCCGCAATAGCCACAGCCCCCGGGCGCGGGGGTGTGGGCATCGTAAGACTATCAGGCCCTGAAGCCCTGGTAATAGGCGAGTCTATTAGCGGGCTTACCTTGTCTCCTCGGCACGCCCACTTCAGCAAGTTTAAAAACTCTAACGAAAATGTTCTTGATTCAGGCATAGCACTTTATTTCCCGGGGCCACATTCGTTCACTGGCGAAGACGTCGTAGAACTACACGGTCACGGTGGCCCAGTCGTCCTCGATTTGTTAATAAAAACCTGTATAAATTATGGCGCTCGACAGGCAAGGCCGGGAGAATTTTCTGAACGCGCTTACTTAAATGACAAGATAGATCTCACTCAAGCTGAAGCAATAGCAGACTTAATTAATAGCACGACCGAACATGCAGCGCTCAATGCCAGCCGCTCCTTACAAGGTGTATTTTCACAAAAAATAGACGCCCTGGTGACCTCGGTCACGCAACTGCGCGTTTATGTAGAAGCTGCCATCGACTTTCCTGAAGAGGAAATTGACTTCATCCAGGACGGTCAAGTAAGCAATCAACTGTCAGCAATCATTGCTCAACTAAATGCGGTAATGCATCAGGCAAAACAAGGCTCTTTACAACAGGAGGGGATGAAGCTGGTTATTGCCGGCAAGCCCAATGCTGGTAAATCCAGCCTCCTTAATGCTTTATCCGGGCAGGACACCGCCATAGTTACCGCCATTGAGGGCACCACCAGAGATGTTTTGCGAGAACATATTCAGATAGATGGTATGCCTTTACACATCGTCGATACCGCCGGTTTACGCAATAGCGCTGACGAAGTTGAAAAGGAAGGAATTCGTCGAGCCTGGAACGAAATTGAATCAGCAGATCACATTCTCTTGGTAGTTGACGGTTCTAATCCGGAACAACACAGTAATGATCCGTCTGTTATCTGGCCAGAATTCACCGAACACTTCAGCAGGAACATCCCGGTATCCGTTATTCGAAATAAATGTGATCTTAGCCAGCACGAGCCCTCAGTGACTGACAGTGTTAACTACTGCACTATTGAACTGTCAGCAAAGACCGGCGCAGGTATGACTTTACTCAAAGAGCACCTTAAAACCTGTATGGGTTATCGCCAGGGAAACGAAACAAATTTCAGCGCAAGACGTCGGCATTTGCTTTCCCTTGAAGGGGCCGCAAAAGCACTAACGGCAGGACAACACCAATTGGAAAATGCAGGTGCTGGCGAATTATTAGCCGAAGATTTACGAGCTTGTCAAAACCTACTTGGAGAAATAACAGGCGCCGTTAGTTCTGATCAGCTTCTGGGAGAAATATTTTCAAGTTTCTGCATTGGTAAGTAATACCCGCATATTCACAACAAGAGCACTGATTATCCACAGCTTCATTCTTTCGAAGTGACTTAACAACAGCTTGTTAAGCAAATATTTACTCAGATTTCTAATCGAAGAAAAATATTTTTCTGTTGGGGATAACCCTTGAATAAACACGGGGAGACTAACGTGGGTAATTTTTGGATAAGCCAACTAAAACGCCAAGACAAAAACAAACGCTTAACTTATCTCCAGCTCATCCCCTGATTAATCAGATGTTTTCAAGCCTGGTTTCAGGACATATCAGGGGGTTTATACTTGTTCTAACATGCTGTTATATATAGGTTTAGAAGGGTTAACCACAGAAAAGAGCCTCCCTAATAATAACAACAACAATAATCCTTATATATATACATACTATATATAAATACTTATTTAATAATTAAACACTAAGCTTTTTAAGAAGGGAAAATCATATTTATTTACATGCCTTATCGTTTGCAGCATGCGCAAGGTTGCTCTCTGTTCTAAAATAACTTTCTTAATAAATGTAATCAGAAGCATGAGCGAGATTGGATTTAAGAATATGTGTTAGACCTAGCCCTTAAGAAACCTCATGAGGCGTCCTGTAAGCTTTATGGTAGCCTTTCGGAGCAACAAGCATAGGGTTACCGGCAGTAACGTACTTTTCTCTGCCAGCTGGCGTTCAGTGGCTAAAGATTCGATCGAATGTCGTGCCAAATTCATGTTTTTAATGGCATGACTATTAGCCATCAGGTAACACAACAATAGATCGCGAAGTCTGATGAGCCGTTAAATTCTTCTTTTGCGCACCATTGCATTGACGCTTTGATAATATCTGATTCGCGATTGAAGGTGGTTCTAAAGAAATGATGCGTGACCTTGCAGTGCGCCGAATGGGCTTGTAATTTCTTTTTAAAGAGGTCCTCGCACCTTTAATCGGAAGCTTTTAATTTATGATTGTGTGCCTAAGCCCATCATTTTTCCAATGATTCCCAACATGACTTCATCGGCACCACCGCCGATGGAAGTTAAGCGCATATCGCGCATTGCCCTTCCAACGGGGTTATCCCACATATAACCCATGCCGCCCCAAAACTGCAGGCATTCGGTAGGTATACTATTACAAAGCTTACCCGCTTTTAGTTTCGCGTAAGACGCCAATAAAGTTGGGTCCCCTCCGTTAATATAAGTCTCACAGGCGCGATAGGTCAGTGCTCTTAATGACTCAATTTCCATCTGCATCTCTGCTAATTTCATGTTAACGATCTGGTTGTTTAAAAGGGGCTTGCCGAACGCCTGGCGCTGACTGGTGTACTCGATGGTTTCGTTAATACAATTTTCCAGACCTTTGATAGTGATAGCGCTGCCTGCTATGCGCTCCTCCTGGAACTGCATCATCTGATAGGTAAAGCCTTTACCCTCCTCTCCAATCAAATAGCGCTGCGGAACGACTACATCGTCGAAAAAAAGCTGTGCCGTATCAGAGGCACGCATGCCCAATTTGTTCAGTCGAGATGATGTAGAAAATCCAGGGACATCAGTGGGCACGATAATTAACGACTTGTTAACGTGTTTCTGATCGTCTGACGTATTTGCCAGAAGACAGATATAGTCGGCTTGAGTGGAATTAGTGATCCACATTTTAGTGCCATTAATCACATAATCATCACCGCGCTTTATGGCCGTAGTTTTAATAGCAGCAACGTCAGAGCCAGCATGTGGCTCGCTTACCCCGATAGAGGTGACCATATCTCCGGCGATAGCGGGCGTCAGGAAATTGCGTTTGAGTTCATCCGATCCAAACCTTGCAAGGGCAGGTGTCGCCATGTCAGTTTGTACCGCAATGGACAGTGGCACCGAGCCATGAGACGCACTCCCCCACTCTTCCTGGGCTACCAGCGCATAACTATAATCCAGGCCTAATCCACCATATTCTTCCGGCTTGTGTATACCCAGTAAACCCAGGTTCCCGGCTTTTTTAAAAACTTCATGTGCTGGAAATATACCTGCGTTTTCCCACTCTTCCACGAAGGGATTAATCTCTTTTTCCACAAACTGGGAGACCGTACGACGGATTTCGTTGTGCTGGTCGGTGAACTGCATTTATTGCTAACCTCTTGCTAGTACTTTTCGGTTATTTTTATCGGCCGAGTATAACCTAACAATATTGAAGTCACACTTAAGGTTGTTTAGCATCGTATTTGAATGGAGCCTGTTCTTTTCACCTGTTGAAAACGCGATAAACCTTAGTGTCCGAAATATGAGGTAACTACTCACTATGTCAAAACTTCCCAAGCTCCGTTTTATCCCTTTTCGACGTACTGATCTAGTGCACATGTGTCTGGCAGGAGAGGAGCTTAATGAACAGCAGCAAAATGATTTTGCGGCAGGTCTCAACAAAATAGAGTCTTATTTCCAATCTGAATTTCACCAGATTAAACAAGAACTCAAACATGCGTACAGTCCACTGGACCCTGACGCGGATACTCGAACAGTAGAGGAGTTCAGAGATGAGCAGGCAGCTGATCGACTGGCAATTCTTATCGAGCAAATACTGGACCGTGCAAATTATGAGCGCGTGAGCAGGGCAGAATTAGAGTTAGCGTTTGATAAAACCTCGCTTTTCAGTTTGAAACTGCATGTAGATTTGAACGAATTTGAAGAAGCTTTGCTATTTACTCGCGGGGCCTCTTCTCGCAGGGAAGAGATTACTCAATTGTTTGGTCTTTGGCGGCGCCAGGTTGAGTTTGTGAATTATGATCGCGTCGTGCTTTACCTTAGGTTTAAGGACAGCATTGACCCTGAGAGTACGCTCGGTGGGTGCCAGCCTGGCTCCACGATGATTAAACTATTCCAGAATGTGCCTGGCGCTGATGTCGAGATGCTCTTTCCAAATACCCGAGTGGGTATGCGAACCTGGGACAAGATATTGATCGGTGTCCCTGCTTTGGTGAGTGGTGGCATTGTTATGACGACCAAGCTGGGTACCACACTATTATTATTGGGATCCTTAGTGGGTTTTTGGCTAGGCACTAGTAGCGAACCTGTAGAATTAAACAAAACCACAGTGCTGGCTCTGTTGGCGGGGCTGGGAGCCCTTGTTGGCTATTTGTGGAAGCAATATTCCAGTTTTCGAAGTCGGAAAGCCCGCTTCTCACAGGCATTAACCGAAAGCCTTTATTTCAAGCTTCTGGATAACAACGCAGGCGTGATATTCAGGCTACTTGATGAAGCTGAAGATTCCGAGTGTAACGAAAGTTTGTTGGCCTACTATTTTCTGTTGGCCGCCGGCGATTCACTGTCAGCAGTAGAATTGGACAAGACAATAGAGCGCTGGTTTGAGCAACGTTGGCAATCGACCCTGGATTTCGAAGTTGAGGACGCGCTTGCCAAGTTATTGCGCTTAGGGCTGGCTCAACGTACTGATGATAAATGGGTAGCGATAACTAAGTGACCGTTTAATTGAATCAATAGGCTGTGTAATGGCCTGTAATCGAACGGTCAGCTGATGTGTGAGACGCTCCAAACGGTGCAAGGTTGCACTTCGGCGAACAAGGATGTTCGCACTTCTACGCCTCTTACTTTTCTCACAACTTTTACACTCCAGTTCTCCCGGTTTATGTTAATGCCGGCAACACTTTATTCTCGAATAAGCGAAGGCTCTGCCAGCCAACCTCTATGGGGACGCCACCACATAAGGGTGCCAGGTGCAGTGAACCGGTACTTTCAATGGCATGAATCGCCTGTTGCGGTGAGAGTACGCGATATTTTTCTTCAGCTTTTAATTCTTCTATATCGGTCGCAAAAGACTCAGCGTAGGCTCGTCGACTGGAATGCCGCCAAGCACCGTAAGCAATGGCATCGTGCAACAGGTAGGGCCCGATGAGATCCCATGTTGCTGTTGGATCTTCGGAGATGAACGTTGTGGCGGGCTTACGCGGGAAAATGGTCATGCCCCAGTTCGATAATCTTTCACACTCTTTCCGGTAGATGTGTTCCAACTCAGGGTCATCGATTGCCGGGCTGAATATCAAGCCCAGCCTGGCGGCGCGTCTGGCGGCAGCGCTGCTGTTGCCACCGATCATAAGCAGGCCTTGCAGGGATGAATTTGGCCCCGGCGCCAACGTGATTTCTGTGCCGTTATTAAAAACCGTATTGCCAGTGAGTAGTTTGCATAGCGAATCCAGCTTGCTGTCAAATACCTTGCCCCTGGTTTTCCAGTCTACCCCGGCTATCTGATATTCTTGCTCACGGTAGCCCAGTCCGCAGGTCGCAGAGAACCGACCACCGGAAGCCAGGTCCAGCACAGTGATGTCTTCCGCCAATCTTACTGGATCGTGCAGTGGAACAAGTAGTGCGCTAACGCTGATACGGATACGCTGGGTGACCGCAGCCATCATGCCGGCGAGTTGCAGAGGTGCTGAGAGAAAACCATCCTCAG
>ERZ767285.506-NODE-506-length-13320-cov-3.198520_pt1 | contig 13320 bp, 12 predicted proteins | sample MGYA00374953_ERZ767285 | MGnify/ENA primary metagenome ERZ767285 (study PRJEB28947, sample SAMN06267186) | marine metagenome | isolation source: Columbia River Estuary | place: USA:Columbia River Estuary, USA | collected 2013-07-23 ...
TGTACCTTTTTTCTAAAGCCATTAGAAAAATTGGTACTATTACCCAGCCACAACTTATGGAAGCTCGCTACAATAAAAAAGTAGCTTTTTTACTTTCGTTACTCATCTTAATTTTTATGATTTTAGGAGTAGCTACCCAAGCGGTTGTAATTGGTAATTTCTTTCAATCTTTTTTTGATATTGATTATAAAATAGCAGCTCTAATAGGCACTAGTATTGTGTTATTATATTCCTTCTTTGGAGGTTTTAAAGGAGTGGTTATTACAGATATTATTCAGTTTGTATTTTTACTTATAGCTGTTGTAGTTCTTTTTGTAGTTGCTTACCAACATTCTGGCGGTTTTGAAAAAGTACAAGAAATTGCTTTAGAACAAAACAAACCAGCATTCTTTTCCTTTTTTCATAACATTTCAAACAACCTAGTTTTTATTATAACCTTTGGCTGTTCTTGGATGATACAAGCCAATATTTGGCAAAGAATTTCTGCAACTAAGAAACCCAATGATGCAAAAAAAATGATGTCTTTAGCTTTCTTTGTATTTATTCCATTGTACCTTATTGTTACTTTAACAGGGGTGTTAAGTTTAGGTATTTTTGAATCTGTGCCAGAAGGCGGTATTGTACCAGCCATGATTGTTAAATTTATGCCTGTTGGTTTGGCTGCATTTATTTTTGTTGGCCTGTGTTCTGCAATTATGTCTACCATGGATTCTATGATAAATACAGGTGCTTTGGTGCTAAGTGTAGATATTTATAAAAGCAAAATAAACTCATCTGCCACTAACAAGCAAATGGTGCGTATAGGCAAACTAGCCACCGTACTTATTGCCTTTTTGGGCTTACTAATTAGTTTAGAAATACGCTCTATATTGCGCATTGCTTGGATAGGGTCAGACTTTTTAGCCACCGGAGCCTTTGTGCCTTTGGTTTTGGCTTTTATTTGGAAAGCAGGAAACTCTAAAGGAGCATTTGCCTCCATTATATTTGGTCTTATATTCTCTAGCTACAACATGCTTATAGCCCTGGGTGTAAAACTACCTACGGCCTGGGAAATTGCTTCAGTAGAACAGGCGCTTATTGGTATGGTAACTTCTGCTATTATCTTTATTGGTGTTAGTTTACTTACCAAACCAGAAACAGAAAAAGCAGAACAATTTATAAAGAAAGCAGGAATGGTATAAGTGAATTTAGTTTTATTAAAATCTTAATTTTATTTAAAAAATTTACGCAACCATTAAATGATTCTGACACCTTATATAAGATTCACTTATATAAAAATAATTTTTCTTTACATTATGTAATATTGGAGAGGTTTTTGATACTAAAGCTTAATATGTCCATCCCCAAAAAAAACTTTATGAGATTTTTAAAATATTTTTTGTTTTTTATTGCTTTTGCATTAGCTTTTAGTGTCATTAAAATCTCTGTTTTTGAAAACGAAGTCAATACTTTATTTATTTTAGAGACTTTTGTTGCAAGTTCAATTGCCACAATAGTAATTTATTTTTTTAATAACTATTCAAAAAATTAAAACATAATAGATTATATGAATATTAACTTTGCAGACTTCATACTTTTTACCCTATAATCCCCATAGATTTAGGGATTATGTATCATTATTTTTCACTTTGTTCAATTTCTAAGCTCATAAATTATAAGTATCTTTCGTGAAAATTTATACTTCATGAATATTACACCTAAAAGAATCAATAGATTTATGTTATTTAAATTGCCACTTGCCTATTTAGGTGGAGTTCGAGTAGCTTCTATAGAAAAAGAGACTGCCATTGTAAATATTAGACATAAATGGCTAAATCAAAACCCTTTTAAATCTATGTTTTGGGCAGCACAAGGCATGGCGGCAGAAATGGCTACAGGGGTATTGGTAATGAGAGGCATAGAAAATATCGGAAAAAAAGTATCTATGTTGGTCATTAACCAGCGAGGTAATTTTACCAAAAAAGCTACAGGTAAGATTAGATTTGAGTGCCACCACGGTGGCTTGGTAGCCAATGCTTTACAAGAATCTAACAAAACCGGAGAGGGTAGAGTAATTACCATGAAGGCAGAAGGCTTTAATACAGAAGGGGTGTCTGTGTGTAATTTTCACTTTGAGTGGAGTTTAAAAGTGAAGCAATAAATAGCTTTTTGTTATTTTTCTGTTTCCTTAATGGTACTAACAAAATCTGCTAGTTTCTTACCATAGTAAGATTGCTGTACTTTTTCAGATAATGAATTATTAATACTATCTAAGTACTTTATATTGGCGTTTACCAACTCTGTAAGGGTTATATATGCAGCGGCTTCTGTATCTGCATGGTTTAATGCAAAATTAATGGTGTAGATGTATTTTTTTAATTGCTGTTTTTCAGCTTGTTTTCTTAAAGATTCAGAGGTCTCTAAATCATTGTCTTTTTGTGCTTGCAAGTTGGCCGCTAATAAGTCTAATTGTTTTCCTTGAAACTTTTTAGCCACTTCTTTATAGTCTTCTAATACTTTTTGGTTGCTAGACCCTTTAATTAGGGGAGCTACTCCAAATTTTTCTATTTGGTCGTTTATAGTAATGGTTCCTTCTTCACCAAAGAAAGAAAGGGTACTTTGGTTTTGGTCTAAATTTAAAAAATACATTTCTGAAGAAGTTATGTTGTCTGTAAGTGTAAAAGTGTCTTCTCCAAACAAACGAATAGAATCTACAGAAACTACCACCGTATCTCTCATTTTTTGTAGGTATAACGTTCCTTTCTTTAACCCTTTAATTTTTCCTTGCACTACCATATTGCCAAGTTCTTTTTCTTGAGAACAACCTATAATTAAGAGCAATAAACAAACCACCAATACTTTCTTCATAATGTCATAAACTTTAGGTTGCAAATATGCAGATTTCTATTTAAACTGGCGCAGCTAATTCTAATAAAATAGTACAGCCAATGGCTGCTATGGTTCCAATAGCATAGCCAAAAACAGCTAACAATACACCCACAGTTGCCAACGATGGATGAAAAGCTGAAGCTACAATAGGAGCAGAGGCGGCTCCACCCACATTTGCCTGACTACCAACTGCTAAAAAGAAAAAGGGTGCTTTAATAAGTTTTGCCACCAGTATTAATAGCCCTGCATGTATTGTCATCCAGACAATACCAATAACAATTAAGCCCCAGTTATCAAAAATCATGCTTAGATCCATTTTCATTCCAATAGTAGCAACAAGCATATAAATAAAGATACTTCCAATTTTACTAGCTCCGGCGCCTTCATAATTTTTTGCTTTGGTATACGATAATAAAATAGCGATAATAGTAGATATACTTACCAGCCAGAAAAATTGAGATCCTAAGAAAGTAAAAATATTTTTTGCTATTTCAGAATTAATACCAACAACTACTTCATTAAAAAATGCGGCTAGATACCCTGCAGTAAAGTGGCCAAAACCAACGGTACCAAAGGCAATGGCTAGAATAATCATGTAATCTGTGAGTGTTGGGTTCTTTTTTATTTTTTGAGTAAAAGAAATTACTTTTTCTTTTAATTCTTCTATGGCAGAGGTGTCTGCTTTAAGCCATTTGTTAATAGCATCTTTTTTTCCAATACTTATAAGTAAAATAGCCATCCAAACGTTGGCAACAACAATGTCTACAAAGATCATACCTCCGTATTTTGCCGGATTGTATTTGTAAATTTCTAACATAGCAGTTTGGTTGGCACCTCCACCAATCCAACTTCCGGCCAGGGTAGAAAGACCTCGCCAAACAGCATCAAAATCTGCACCACCAACTGTTTCTGGAGATACTAAAGAAATTAATAAGATGGCAATAGGCCCACCTATAATAATACCCACAGTACCAGTAAAAAACATAATTAATGCTTTAGAACCCAAATTAAAAATGGCTTTTAAATCTATGCTTAATGTCATTAATACTAATGCGGCAGGTAGTAAGAACCTACTGGCAACATAGTATAATTGAGAACTTCCTTTTACAACTTCTCCACTAGAATTGGTGGTTTCCCAAGCTGGCGCGATAGCACCAATAGTGGTAAATATAGCTGGTATAAAATAGGCCATAAATAAGCCAGGTACTACTTTATAAAACTGATGCCAAAAGCCACTTGTTTTAGATTCTGTGTAAAATACAAACCCCAATGAAATCATTAGAATTCCAAATACGATTGCATCATTGGTGAAAAGTGGTTGTCCCATAATTTTGATTTTAGCTAAAGTACTAAAATAGGAGCATAAAAAAAGCGAAGTTTTTCAACTTCGCTTTTAGTATTAAAACTTCTGCACTTCTTTAAAAGGAGAAATACGAATAGTTTCTAATGTTGTTTTATACGCCTTCCAATCTGTCTCAAAAAACGCATTAGTTTGGCTTATGGCTGTCTCTAATGCCTTTTTGTAATGGCTAATTAATTGCTTTTCAGTAGCTGTTAAATGACCAAACCTACTCCCTACATATCTTCTTGCAGAAGAGTAACGTCTGCTTACGGTTACTTCTGGGTTTCTAGTAATTCCTTGGCGTTTGTCTACACTTCCTATATATACAGCAATAAGCTTGTCTATTTTTGTGATGATGTCTTTAGACGCCTTTATTTGATCTTTGTAGTTCTTTTTGTCTTCTTTCGTAAGATCTTTCTTAAATGCAGTAGCCGTATTTTTACTTTCTACCAATTGTTTTACAACATCTGCCATTAATTGCTGATCTTTTTCCATGTCTTTGCTGGCATTGTAGATTTCTGTAATGGCTTCTGTAGACATCTCCAATCTTGGATCAAACTCAACTTTTATGCTGCTTTCTGAAGTTTGACCTCCAAAAGACATTTTTAAATTATAGGTACCAGGTTTTACAGAAACACCTCTAGGCTCATTGGTTCTTTTTCTTATTTTTCTAGAAGGTCTGTCTGCACCTTTTTCGTTCATAGACCAATAAATTCTATGAATTCCGTTCTCTTTTGGTGCTTTTTGGTGTAAGGTTCTAATTAAACGCGCACCCTCAAAAATCTCTAATTTTATAGAATCAAATTTTACCTCAGAAGCTAGCTCTTTTTTAACAATAGGTGCTTCCATTTTTTTAGTTCCTTTTCGTTTCTTTTTTCTTGCAGTCTCCTTTTCTTTCTTCTCTTCTTTAGCGGCTGCTGGTCTGTTTATATAATATGAAATCATGGCTCCAGAACGTTTGTTTTCGCCATTAAATAAAGCATCTCCACCAAACCTACTTCCTGTAGGTTGTTGATAAGCTGCCTGATAGGCTGTTGGAGGTGCAAATAACTGTAGGTTTTTAGTAAGTACATTACCGTTAGCCATAGCACGAAGCGGTCTAATATCATCTAAAACCCATGCTGCTCTACCAAAAGTACCAATTACTAAATCATGTTCTCTAGGTTGTATTACCAAATCTTTTGTAGAAACTGTTGGAAAACCAGCAGTCCATTTCATCCATTGGTTTCCGGCATTTAAAGAGATATACAAGCCATCATCTGTTCCTAAGAACAGTAAATTAGCGTTCATAGGATCTTCAACAATACTTAAGGTGTAGCTTTTTACGTCATTTTCATCAACAATACGAGACCAGGTAGTACCGTAATCTTTTGTTCTGTAAGCATAAGGTGTAAAGTTAAAACGCCTGTAATCATTGGCAATTAATAAGGCTTCTCCTTTGTTTTTGTTGGAAGCTTTTATTTGTGCTATCCAACTACCTGCGGGTAATCCTGGAATATTAGCACTAACATCTGTCCAACTTTCGCCACCATTTCTAGTCATATGAACTCTACCGTCATCTGAACCAGTCCACAGCATATTTTGTTCAACCTCAGAAGGTTCTATTACTAAAATAGTGGTGTGGTTTTCTGCACCAGTAGCATCCATAGTTAAACCACCACTTTCTCCTTGTTTTTGTTTTTCTTTATCGTTGGTAGTTAAATCATCAGATATAATAGTCCAGGTAAGCCCTTTGTCTGTAGATTTATGCACAAACTGGCTTCCAAAATACAAGGTGCTAGTATCAAAAGGATCCATATTTATGGCAGAATTCCAGTTAAAACGAAGGGCCACATTAGGGTCTGGGTGTGTAGGTTTTACAGAATAATTATTTCCTGTGATATGGTCATATCTCACCACAGAACCCTGCTGGCTCATAGACCATCCGTAACGAGAATCGTCTTTGTCTGGCACCACATCAAAACCATCTCCAAAACTAATTTCTTGCCAATATGAATTTCTAATTCCTTGAGCTTTCCATACATATGCCGGACCTCTCCAAGAACCATTATCTTGCATTCCGCCATATACATTGTACGGATATTCATTATCTACATTAATATGATAAAATTGCGCTACAGGTAAATTTCCAATAAAACGCCAAGTTGCCCCTTTGTCTTTTGTGATGTTCATACCTCCATCATTTCCATCTATCATAAAAGAACCATCTTCTGGGTGAATCCACCATGCGTGATGATCTGGATGCACACCATTTGAAACTCCATAGGCAGGCATTAATTCTTTAAAGTTTTTTCCACCATCATCAGAAACATTCACGTAGGTAAATACTGAATAAATTCTGTTTTCATTTTGAGGGTCTACATAAATTTCTGAATAATAAAAAGGCCTATTCCCAATGCCCGGTTTATCATTTATTTTTTTCCAATTAAATCCGCCATCTTCACTTTTGTAGAGTGCATTCTTTTTTGCTTCTACCAAGGCATAAATAACATTTGGATTGCTTCTTGAAATAGCAACTCCAATTCTTCCCAGTTCTCCTTTAGGAAACCCTTCTTTTTCAGTCATTTTTTTCCAAGTATCACCACCATCATGGGTAATAAATAATCCACTGCCTTCACCACCAGATTTAAAAAACCAAGGATCGCGTTTGTGTTCCCACATGGCAGCAATTAATTTGTTTGGATTTGAAGGATCCATCACCAAGTCTGCAACACCAGTTTTAATATTCTTATACAGTATCTGTTTCCATGTTTTTCCACCATCTATGGTTTTGTAAACACCTCTTTCTTTGTGTTCTCCCCAAGGAGATCCAATAGCGCCCACATATACCGTATTAGGATTGGTTGGATCTATAATAATTCTATGAATATGACGGGTTTTTTGAAGCCCCATGGCCATCCAGTTTTTACCACCATCTAAAGACTTATAAATACCATACCCACCATTTAAACTATTTCTTGGATTTCCTTCACCAGTTCCTGCCCAAATAACACTTGGGTTAGATTGTTGAATAGCTACTGCACCAATAGAGGCAGTTATTTCTTTGTCAAAAATTGGGTCCCATTTAATCCCTCCAGAAGTAGATTTCCATAGGCCTCCAGAAGCAGTACCTACGTACATAATATCTGGATTTGAATTCACAACATCTATAGACGTTACTCGACCACTCATACCACCAGGGCCAATGTTTCTTGGGGTCATGTTTTTAACCAAATCCATCGAGAATTCTTGAGAGAAAAGAGAAAATGAGGCTACTAAAAATAGCACAGTGAAGATTTTTTTCATCGGTAAAGGTTTAATTGATTCTTTGTGATTGAAAGGTACGAGTTCTGATTTTTAAAAAATCTTAAAAAAATGTTAATGGAGTCTTTCTCAGTAAGAAAAGAGTACTAGCTAGTCTTCTTTATTTTTAGGTGTTCTTTTGGCGTTTTTTAGACTTTGCATTAAGATCCATTCTATTTGACCATTGGTAGATCTAAATTCATCTGAGGCCCATTTTTCAATAGATTTTAGCGTCTCCTCGTTGAGTCTTAAAGCGAAGGCTTTTTTCTTTGCCATGAGTTAGTTGGTTACAAATGCTGTAATAACAGCGATTAATTCTTTTGAAATGGGATACTCTGATGAATAATAAGAAGATAGATTATCTTCTTCTTTTTGAATATCTTTTAAAACATGATTCATATTTTCTATAAATATGGATTCTATATTTTTATTGCTAATGTGCAAGGGTTTGGCATCTTCTATAGGTACCTGAATGTCTTTTGTGCCATTAACAATTAAGACAGGCATGTTTAATTTTTTAAGTTCTTCTTTTGGATTGTATTGCATCCAGCTTAGAAAAAAAGGAAGATTTTGTTTAGAAAATATAGTAGCTAAAAAAGGATGTACTTCTTTAACATCTCCTGTTTTTTTTAATTCTTTAAAATAGCTGGTTGCAGTTTCTGCAAGTTCTGCACTTTGTTTGCTAAGTTGTTTAGAGATTGTAATATCTATAGGATCTGGGGTTCCTGCTAAAGAAATATACCCATCAATTTTTTCACTTGCAAGCATGGCTACTAATGAGCCCTGGCTATGACCTACAAGAATAATTTTTGAAAACCGTTGATCTTCTTTAAAATAATTGACGACTTTTTTTGCATCATTGGCAAAGTCATCAAAAAGTGTTTCTTTTAAGAATTTAAAATTCTTTTTATTTGAGGTTCTTTTATCATAGCTAAAAAAAGCAATCTCGTTTTTATTTATAGACTCTCTAAATTGTTGAATATAGTTGGCCTTTACCATAGCACCTTGGTTTCCGTTTCTGTCTACATTTCCAGAACCGTGAATCCAAATTAATAATGGGCTGTTTTTTTTAGAATAGGAGAGTGTGCCTGGCAATTCTATAGTATCATTTTTTATCAAAATTTCTTCAGTAGTTATCTGAGCAGATACTAGAGCAATACTAAATAGGTGTATAAAAAATAGTTGTACAATAACTCGCATACTAGGCTTCGTTTATAATTTTCTCTTGATAGTTTTCTAGCACTTTACTAGCCTCAGATTTCTTTTGAGTACCTATCAATAATAGTTTTCCGTTTTTTAACTTAAGTTGAATGCCAATATCTCCAGAAATAGTAACAGATTTTCCTTTTTTACCCCATAATAAGCCTCCTTTTATTCCCCAACCACCATAGTCTCCAATAGGATCATAATTTCTTATGATGGCTGAATTTATTTCAGACCAACCAATTGTTTTGATTGAAAAATGAATAGGAAAAAATTGATAATGAATTCCTTTTTCATCTATTCTTGTGCTTAGCTTAAAAAAGAAAATAAAACCAATAGAAACTGAAATTGCTACCATGGTTAAGATAAACTCATTACTAGATATGGTACTGTCTTCTGCAAGATATTCTTCCGTAATAATTAGCAAAGGAGCAATCACACTAATCGCTAAAAGTACTAGTAGCCATGTTTGTGTAAACCGTTGTTCTTCTTTAAAAATTCTCATTTGCTACTTGTCTATCGTTTAAATAATTAATGATTTAGTGTTCCTGTATTTAATACTGGAGATGCTTCTTTATCTCCACATAAAATAACCATTAGATTACTTACCATAGCAGCTTTTCTATCTTCATCTAAATTCACAATTTGTTTTTTACTAAGTTCTTCTAAAGCCATTTCTACCATGCTTACTGCTCCTTCAACAATTTTATGTCTTGCTGCAACAATAGCGGTAGCTTGTTGTCTTTTTAACATAGCATTTGCTATTTCTTGCGCATAGGCTAGATATCCAATTCTAGCTTCTAGCACTTCTATTCCTGCAATAGATAGACGTTCTTCTATTTCTTTTTCTAGTGCTTCACTTACTTCATTAACACTAGAGCGTAGGGTAATATCTTCTTCATGACCTTCATCTGCAAAATTATCATACGGATACATGCTAGCTAATTTTCTTACTGCTGCATCTGTTTGAACTCTTACAAAATTCTCAAAATTATCTACATCAAAAGCAGCTTTGTAGGTATTAGTAACTCTCCATACTAGGATTGTGCTAATCATAATAGGATTTCCAAGCTTGTCGTTTACTTTTAGACGTTCACTATCAAAGTTACTAGCTCTTAACGAGATGGTTTTTTTTCTAAACAATGGGTTTGCCCAATAAAGGCCGTTCTGTTTTATAGTACCTACATACTTACCAAATAGTAAAACAACTTTAGAGGTGTTTGGATTCACTAAAATAAAACCAAAAAAACCAAAAAATCCAACAATACTAGAAAGTAGATAGAATCCGTTTTCTTCACTTATACACATAACAATGCCTAAAATGAACAATGCAATTGTAATGGCTACCATTAGATACCCATTGGCAGGTTTGATAATTTTTTCTGAATCCATATATTTTTATTTAAAATGATATTAAAATGATATCATAAATATAGGTATAATTTTTTGATATTTTCAAATTTTTCAGACACTATTTTTTCTACCTTCGCATAAATACAAAACAAAAAATATTATGAGACATTATTTGATCTTCTTTTTTTTATGTGTTGGAATATCTTCATATGCTACTAAAAACATCCCAGTATGGGGTCAAACTGGTCATAGGGTTGTTGGTGAAATAGCCTACAGTCATCTTACAAAAAAAGCCAAAAAAAATCTAGAGAAATTACTCAAAGGAGAAGGTTTGGCAATTATTTCTACCTATGCAGATGAAATTAAATCTGATAACGCCTATAGAAAGTTTAGTGCGTGGCATTATGTAAACTTTAAAGAAGGAGAGGCCTATGAAACAGGAGAGAAAAATCCAAAAGGAGATCTAATTCAAGGAATTAAAGAATGTCAAAAAATTATTTCCAATCCTGCTTCTAGTGAAGAAGATAAGGTGTTTTATGTAAAGTTGTTAGTGCACTTAATAGGAGATTTACATCAGCCTTTGCATATTGGTAGGGCAGAAGATAAAGGTGGAAACGCTATAAAAGTAAAATGGTTTAGAGGAAAGACAAACTTACATTCTGTATGGGATACAAAAATGATTGAATCTTTTAATATGACTTATACCGAATTGTCTTCTAATTTGAATTATTTTTCTAAAAATCAAAAAGAAGCAATTCAAAAAGGATCTGTCTTAGATTGGGTAAATGAAACTAGAGTTATTACCATGAAAGTTTACGAATCTGCAGAGATTAATGACAACTTGAGTTACAGATATATGTACGATCATTTTTCTACAGTAAAATCTCAATTAAAAAAAGGAGGCCTTCGCTTGGCAAAAGTATTAAACGAGTTGTTTGGATAAAAGGCAGTAAGAAAGAGTAATAAAGATACTTTGTGTTCTTATTCTGAAACTTTTAGTCTGGCTACTGCTTTTACAGAGATGTCTGCATATCTTTTATCCTTATATTTTAAATATCCGGTAATAGCAATCATAGCAGCGTTGTCTGTGGTGTATTCAAATTTTGGTATATAGGTAGTCCATCCCCAGTGTTTTTGTGCCAGTTGTAATCTTTTTCTAATTTCAGAATTTGCAGAAACTCCACCTGCAATGGCAATATGTTTAATACCAGTTTGTTGTACAGTGTTTTTTAATTTTTCTAGTAAAATTTCAACAATGGTATGCTGTATGGAGGCGCAGATATCGTATAAATTCTCTTCAATGAACGCTGGGTTTTCTTTTAGGTTTTTTTGAATAAAATACAGAATTCCTGTTTTTAAACCGCTAAAACTAAAATCTAAATCACCCACTTTTGGTTTTGTAAATGAAAACTTTTTAGGATTTCCTTGTTGTGCATATTTATCAACTAATGGACCCCCTGGATACGGTAAGCCTAATATTTTTGCAGATTTGTCAAAAGCTTCTCCAACAGCGTCGTCTATAGTTTCTCCTAAAACTTCAAAAGTAAAATGATCAGTGACTTTTACAATTTGTGTATGACCTCCACTAATGGTCAGACAAACAAATGGAAAAGGAGGGAGGTCATTATCTTTCTCTTCTATAAAATGAGCTAGAATATGTGCTTGCATATGATTTACATCTATCAATGGGATGTCTAATCCTAAAGCTAATGATTTTGCAAATGAAGTACCTACAAGTAAAGACCCCATAAGACCAGGTCCTTTGGTAAAAGAAATGGCATGTAAGTCTTCTTTGGTGATACCAGCTTGTTCAATGGCTTGTTGAACAACAGGGACTATATGTTGTTGATGAGCTCTTGAGGCTAATTCAGGAACAACACCTCCATATTTTGCATGTATTTCTTGATTAGCTACAATATTACTTAAGACTATACCATCGCAAATAACAGAAGCACTTGTGTCATCACAAGAAGATTCTATTCCTAATATGTATATCTTTTTTGTAGTCATTTAATGATAAGAACAAAACTAACTATTATAAATAGTTTATTTCTTTTTAAATGAGAAATTTATTAGTTTATTAATTTTATCGTTCTTTGTATAGAAAGGCTTTATTTTTACGTTATTAAATAAAGTTTTAAGACATTTAACAATATACAAATCAAAAAAACCAGAAAAATACTGTTTAAGTTGTTCAAGTACCTTGCAATATTCTTGGTATTTCTTGTTGTAATTTTTTCAATTCCAGCTGTACAAACAAAACTAGCTAGAATTGTAACAGATGACTTAAACAAAGATTTTGGAACTAATTTAGAGATAAAAAAAGTAGATCTTTCCTTACTTGGATCTGTTTCGTTGAAAGGCATAGAGATAAAAGATCATCATCAAGATACTTTAATCTATGTAGAGAGATTGAGGTCCTCTCTTTTGGATGTTAAAAGAATTTTAGAAAATAACATTCAATTAAAAAGCACATCCCTTAAAGGTGTTTATGTGAATGTAAAAAAATATGAAGATGAACAAAGTGATAACTTAACGATTTTTGTCGATAAATTTGAAACTGATAATCCTAAAGACCCAAACTCTAATCCTTTTAAGTTAAGCTCTTCAAATATTTATTTTGAAGATATAAATTATAAACAAATAAATGAAAATAAGGAAGTTCCTTTAGATTTTGCTGCCTATCATGGTGGTGGAAGTCTTCAAGACCTTTCCATAATTGGGCCTAATGTTGCAATAAAAATAAGAGGACTTTATTTTACAGACAATAGGGGACTTGAAATAACTAATCTCACTACAGACTTTACCTACAGTAAGACTCAAATGAAGTTTTACAATACTACTATTCAAACAAAATCTTCAACAATAAAAACAGAAATAGATTTTAATTATGATAGAAAAAACTTAAGTAAGTTCAATGAATTAGTTTATATAAACGCAGATTTTAAGAATAGTTTTTTGTCAACTACAGATTTAAACAAGCTTTATAAAGAGATTAAAGGAAATGATATCTTAAGGTTTGAAACCTCTCTAAGAGGTTCTTTGAATAATTTTTCTTTAGAAAAATTATTCTGAGCAGTAATAGGTCCCGACACCTTTTTTCGCGCAGCGAAAAAAGCCGAGCTAAATTTTTCTGCAGAAAAATTTAGCTCGATAACTTGTTATGCGTCTGGACCCCTGGTCAGAAATTCCAGGGCGGGCCCTGCAGGGCCCGCCCAGACCAAAACCCGCCAAAACCAGATTTGGCCAAATCCGTGTTTGAAAAATCCGCA
>ERZ767285.509-NODE-509-length-13246-cov-2.330549_pt1 | contig 13246 bp, 8 predicted proteins | sample MGYA00374953_ERZ767285 | MGnify/ENA primary metagenome ERZ767285 (study PRJEB28947, sample SAMN06267186) | marine metagenome | isolation source: Columbia River Estuary | place: USA:Columbia River Estuary, USA | collected 2013-07-23 ...
CCTCTGGCTCCCCGGCACCGACCACGCCGGCATCGCCACCCAGTCCGTCGTCGAACGCGAATTACGCAAGGAGGGCAAATCCCGCATCGAACTCGGCCGCGAGGACTTCCTCAAGCAGGTCTGGGACTGGAAAGACAAACACGGCGGCATTATTCTGGAGCAATTAAAAACATTAGGCGCCTCCTGCGATTGGGACCGCACGGCATTTACCATGGACGAAACGCGCAGCGAAAGCGTCCTCAAAGTATTTGTCGATCTCTACGAAAAAGGGCACATCTACCGTGGACAGCGCATGGTGCATTGGGATCCTGAGGCCAAGACGTCGCTGAGTGACGAGGAGGTTCTTCACAAAGACGTCCAAGCGAAGCTCTACTACGTTCGGTATGAAGTGGTCGAAAAGCCCGGAACCTATCTAACCGTAGCCACCTCTCGCCCCGAAACCATCATGGCCGACCGTGCCATCGCCATCAATCCCAAGGACAAGCGCTACACGGCACTGCACGGGTTGCACGTTCGGGTTCCCCTGGGTGGCATGGAGATTCCTATCATCACGGATGAGTATGTGACACCTGATTTTGGCACGGGCTGCTTGAAAGTGACGCCTGCGCACGACTGGAACGACTTTGCAATTGGCCAAAAGCACGGCTTAGACGTCATCGACGTGCTGAACGAGGACGGTACTTTGAACGAGCACGGTTTGGAATGGGCGGGCATGGATCGTTTTGCGGCCCGAAAAGCCACCGCCGCCCACCTCGAAGAACGTGGCGATCTCGTCAAAGTCGAAACCTACGCGTCTACGGTAGGCACTTCCGAGCGCACCGGCGCCGTCGTCGAACCTCGCCTGTCCTTGCAGTGGTGGATCCGCATGCCTGAACTCGCTAAACCCGCTCTCGATGCTGTGATGGGCGACGAAATTCAGCTCATTCCGGAAAAATTTAAGAATACCTACCGCCACTGGATGGAAAACGTCAAAGACTGGTGCATCTCGCGCCAGCTTTGGTGGGGTCACCAGATTCCCGCCTACTTCTACGGAGAAGGCGAGGAGGACTTTGTGGTGGCCCTGTCGGTGGAAGAAGCGCTCGAAAAAGCTCGCCAAGCGAGTGGTAACAACCGCCTTCAAGCGAGCGATTTGCGCCAAGACGAAGATTGTTTGGACACTTGGTTCTCCAGCTGGCTTTGGCCCATTTCCGTTTTTGATGGCATCAATAAGCCCAACAATCCCGAACTCGACTACTATTATCCCACCCAAGATCTCGTTACGGCCCCCGAAATTCTTTTCTTCTGGGTCGCACGCATGGCGATGGCGGGCTATGAATACACGGGCAAAAAGCCCTTTGAAAAAGTTTACCTCACGGGCATCGTTCGCGACAAGCTGGGCCGTAAAATGTCCAAATCCCTCGGTAATTCACCGGATCCCCTGGCGCTCATAGAGCAATATGGGGCCGATGGCGTGCGCATGGGTATGCTGATGAGCTCTCCGGCGGGCAATGACTTGCCATTTGATGAAGACCTCTGCCTTCAAGGCCGAAACTTCTCCAACAAGGTCTGGAATGCCCTTCGGCTCGTTAAGGGCTGGGAAGCGGGAGACGGAGAAGTCGATGCGGCCTCGATCTGGGCGATGACCTGGTTTGAGCAAGTACTTTCCGAAACGCTCACGCAACTCGAAGACGATTTTATGAAGTACCGCTTGTCGGATGCCTTGATGCGTTTGTACAAGTTGATTTGGGACGATTTCTGCTCGTGGTACCTCGAGATGGTGAAACCGGCCTATGGCGAGCCTATCGCAGCACCCGTCCTGGCGAAGACCGTGGATTTCTTTGAGGCCCTCATGAAAGCGTTACATCCCTTTATGCCCTTCATCACCGAGGAAGCGTGGCATGTGCTGCGTGAGGTGGATTCGGACCGTTTCTTGAATCTTCAAGATTGGCCCAAACCAAGCACCGCCGACCGCAACCAACTCGCGGCCTTTGCGCATGTTGAAGAACTCATTGTGGCCCTCCGCAATGTTCGCAAGGAGCGCAATCTGTCTTTTAAGCAGCCCTTAGACCTTCGCTTTAAAGGCGAGGCGCCCTCCGGCCTGGCCGTCGTGGAAAAGCTCGTCCATGCGCCTGGAGCCTCCTCGGAGGTGCCCGACGGAGCCTTGGCCATTCTCGCAGGTACCCGCGAGTATTTCCTCGTTTTCTCTGCCGTCGAAGCGGCCTTGAGCGACGAAGACCGCGCTCAAATTGAGAAGGACATTGCCTACTACACCGGCTTCATTGCGTCCATCGAAAAGAAACTCAGTAATCCCGGCTTCGTGAATAATGCTCCTCCTGCGGTCATTGAGATTGAACGGAAAAAGGTCCACGACAGCCAGGCCAAATTGGCGGCGTTGCAGGCGCGTTTGGGCTAGGAAGCTTGAGGGCTTGAAAGCTAATGGGCTAGGAAGCTAGAGGGCTTGGATAAAAGCATGAACCGAACAGAGATCCATGGAGCTAGCAGGGCGCCGCGCACCCTTGCCCCTTAAACCTATACCCCCCTCTGTCGCAGCACCTCGTACAGGGCCATGCCGGCCGCTACGGACACGTTCAAGGAACCCAATTCGCCGACAGTGGGGATTTTGGCGTGCGTTCGGCAACCCTTCCACACGGCAGGGGAGATGCCATCTTCTTCAGAGCCTAGGACAAGGGCAAGTGGAAGTGTGAAGTCGGCTTCTGCCAGGAGGGAATCGCCCTTTTCGGTACACCCCACAATGGATAGGCCGCTGTTTTCTAAATCGGCGAGGGCATGCGAAAGGTTTTTGACGCGGCAGATGGGAAGTCGGAGTAGGGCGCCCGCAGAGGATTTGACGGCGTCGGCGTTCATGGGAGCAGATTGCTGCTCAGGGATGACTAAGGCGTGGGCTCCGCAGCATTCGGCACTCCGGGCAATAGCCCCGACATTGCGCACGTCCGTGACGCGGTCCAATACCACGATGAGAGGCGTTTCGCCGCGTTCGTAGCAGTCGCCGACGACGTGATCAAGTTCCGCAAAGCTGACGGCACTGAGGAAGGCGATCACGCCTTGGTGGTTCTTTTTGGTGAGGCGCTGCAGTTTTTCAACCGGCACAAATTTCACATGGATCCCTCGCTCTTTGGCGGCCTCCAAAATGGGATTGACCGATTCTTGGCGACCACGCGTGACAAAAATGCGGTCCACTTCTTGCCCTGATTCGAGCGCTTCCAGGACGGGGTGCACCCCGTAAATCATACCTTCCATTTTATTGCGGGGTCTCTGTCGATTCTTCCTCAGCGGCCGATCCATCCAAGGCGCGGTCCACCAAATTGGGATGGACGGATTTACTGTTTTTCAAGCCTAGCAAACGCAAGTTCTCGCTTCGTCGGACCAAGTTGCCTTTGCCTTCAACGAGCATCTTCATGCTATTCTCGTAGGTGCGTTTGGCGGTATCCATTTGGGTGCCCACCTTGATCAATTCTTCCGAAAAGCCGACGAATTTGTCGTAGAGGTCGGATGCCTGGCGAATAATTTCTTGGACATTGGCGTTCTGGCGCTCTTGACGCCAAAGGGTCCCTACCGTGCGCAGCGTCGACCACAAACTGGTGGCGCTGACCAACGCGATGTTCTTGTCAAAGGCTTCTTGGTAGAGTCCGGGCTCGGCTTGCAAGGCCACGGAATAGGCCCCTTCAATCGGCACGAAGAGGATGACAAAGTCGAGGGAAACACCGTAGAGATTTTGGTAATTCTTATCGCTGAGACCCCGAATATGCTGGCGAAGAGATTGCAAATGCTCTTTCAAGGCGATGGCCTGCTCCTCGGGCGTTTCGGCATTGACAAAGCGTTCGTAGGCAACCAAGGAAACTTTGGAGTCGACGATGATGTGCTTGTTTTCCGGAAGGTGGAGCACGACGTCTGGTTGGTAGCGTTTGCCGTCCTCCGCGGTGATGCTCTCTTGAACGGAATACTCTTGACCCTTGGTGAGGCCGGTACGCTCCAAAAGGCGCTCTAGAACCATTTCACCCCAGTTGCCCTGCATTTTTACGTCCCCCCGCAAGGCTTTTGTGAGCTGGTTGGCTTCGTTCTTGAGTTTTTCGTTTTGTTCGACCAGCTTAGTGACCTCCGTTTTCAATTCGATCCGCTCGCGCTGGCCTTTTTCGTGGGTTTCTTGGACGCGCTGGCCAAACATGTCCAGTTTCTCCCGAAACGGGGCCAAAATCACAGACAATTGAGCCGAATTGGCTTCTTTCATTTGTTTCTGGAGCGCATCGGTCTGCGCCTGAAGCGCCTCGTGGGCCATGAGTTTGAATTCCTGGCTCATTTGCTCCTTTTGGCTCTCCATTTGGTTCAATCGCTCCTGCAGGCGCGCCCCTTCCAATTCCGCTTCACGAAGGGCATCTTCCAGCTGCTTGATACGGGAAGTTAAGTCCGAAGTGTCCGGGCCAAGCCCTGCCTGCCTTTGGAGCCAAACCAGATAAACCGAGGCTCCTGCAGCCACCGCGATAAGAAGAATGAGGAGAACGTTGCTCATAGTTTCAAAGGTACATCGTCCAGGCACCAATTGACGGGAGGAAGGCCCTGGGCTTGGAAGAATTCATTGGTTTGACCAAATGGCTTGGACCCCCAAAACCCCCGGTATGCACCGAGAGGAGAGGGGTGGGCGCTTTCGATGATGAGGTGCCCTTCTTTGCGGATGCTTTGGCCCGCCTTCTGGGCGTGCTTTCCCCAAAGCCAAAAGGCCTTGGGTCCGCCCGTGGTGCTTAGGTGGGATAGTAGGCCAGCGGTCAATTCCCCATAGCCCAATCGGCTGTGGCTACCCGGTTGGCCTTCCACGACAGTGAGTGCGGTATTCCAGAGTAGCACCCCTTGCCGCGCCCAAGGCCGCAAATCACCCGATTGGGGAAACGCATGGCCTGTATCCTGCACGTATTCGGTAAAAATGTTTCGCAAGGAGGGTGGAATGGCACATCCTGGGGGCACCGAAAAGGCGTAGCCGTGGGCTTGGCCGGCCCCGTGGTAGGGATCTTGACCGAGTACCACGACGCGCACATCTTCTGGCCGCATTGATTCCAAGGCCGCCCAAATTTCCGATTCTGGGGGGAATACGGTGGATGTGGTGTAGGCGGATTCTATTCGGCCCATCAGGGTCTGCCAACCGGAAGTACCCATGGCGCATTCGAAGGCAAATTTCCAAGCGGGGGGAAGCGGGGGGAGGAGCATACCACGAAAGTCGTACTTTTGAACAAATTCCTTGGAATGAAACGAGTACTTGCTTTTGCCCTAGTGATCCTTTTTGTTGTCGGTATAGCCGCATGTGGCTCCGCAGAAAAATGCCCTGCATTTATCGGTGCTGCATCGACGACCTCCACCACACACACGGCATAAATGAATTGGACCGTTCTCGAAGGAACGGCGGATTTGCATGCTTTAGAGGCGGCCTCGGGTGACCGGGGCTTCTTGGTTTTCAAGCATAGCACACGTTGTCCTGTAAGTAGCCAAGCGGCCCTTTCCCTTCAACGATGGGAGGCCCCTGCGGGTACGCCGCCGATGTACCTCGTACATGTCGTTGAAGACCGCACGCTTTCCATGTCCATGGCGGATCGTTGGGAAGTGCGACACGAAAGCCCTCAACTGCTTTGGTGGTTGAACGGAAAAATTCAGCACCACACTAGCCATTTTGAGGTCCGCGGCACAACGATTTCTGCTTGGATGGACCAAACAAATGCCCCAAATTTGGGTTAACTAACACACCATGTCAGACGTCACCCCTGCAGTCCCTACACGCAAGCCAAAATGGCTCCGCGTGAAGTTGCCCACCGGAGAGAACTACAAACACGTTCGGTCACTGGTCGATCAATACAAGCTGCATACCATTTGTGAGTCAGGCCACTGCCCGAATATGGGCGAATGTTGGGGAGAGGGGACCGCGACCTTTATGATTCTCGGCAACATTTGCACCCGCTCATGCGGTTTCTGCAACGTAGCCACGGGGCGCCCGCTTCCCGTTGATTGGGATGAACCCGATCGCGTGGGCCGTTCCATCAAGCTTATGAAAGTGAAGCACGCCGTGCTGACTTCTGTTGACCGCGACGACTTGCCGGATGGCGGCTCGATCCTTTGGGCGGAAACCATCAAAGTGGTTCGCCGCATCAGTCCCGGCACGACCATGGAAACCCTGATTCCTGACTTTCGCGGGAACGAGCGCCAATTGGACCGCATCCTGGAAGCGGCCCCAGAGGTGATCTCCCACAACATGGAAACGGTTCGTCGATTAACTCGGCAAGTGCGCATTCAAGCCCAATACGACCGCAGTTTAGCGGTGCTCAAATACCTGAAAGACCACGGCGCGCACCGCACAAAAACCGGGATTATGCTGGGCTTGGGAGAGACTGTGGAGGAAGTGCGGACGGCCTTGTACGAGCTTCGGGAAGCCCGGGTGGATGTGGTGACATTAGGTCAATACCTCCAACCCACGCCGAAGCATCTACCGGTCCAAGCTTTCATCGAACCCGAGATTTTCGACGCCCTTGGCGAAGAAGCCAAAGCCCTCGGATTCATCCATGTGGAGTCCGGACCCCTAGTTCGTTCTTCCTATCATGCCGAAAAACACATTCTGTAAGCCATTTGCGCCTTATTTTTAACGAATTGAAAACCATCCGAACGATGCAAACACGTACGAAAATCTATATCCTCAGTTCTCTTGGCGCCGCAGCAGTGGCTGCTATGGCCTTCTTACCTGCAGCGCCTACGGCCTCAAAGTACCAACCTCGTCCTGTGGAAGGAACGATGGCTATTGCCGGCACGCAGGAATACCTGCACATGCTCCGTGCCAACGGTGTGACCGGTGAAATTGACCCGGCCGGCGTCGCGCAGGCATGGCAATCGTTGCAAAACATGCCCTCGGCCAAAACCACCACTTTGGCATGGGACAGCAAGGGTCCGGACAACTATGGGGGACGTACGCGTGCCCTACTCGTGGACAAAAACAACTCGGCGCACGTGTTTGCGGGTTCTGTCGGCGGAGGTTTGTTCAAATCCACCAATGGCGGAGCCACATGGAATGTGGTGAGTGATCCAGGAGCCAACCAATCCGTGGCGTCCATCACACAAGCCGCCAATGGCGATATCTACTTCGGTACAGGGGAGATCTTCCTCGGATACGGTGGTACGGGCCAGAACACCACTCCGAACTTTGCGGGTGGCGGAATCTACAAATCCACGGATGGAGGCAACACCTTTACCCACCTGGCCTCTACCATGCCAGCCAGTGTCTCGGGCTCCGGTGATTGGGCGGCCGTAGCAGACATTGCGGCGCACCCTACGGATGCGAGTACCATTTATGCGGCAACCAACACGGGCTTCAAAAAGTCAACCGATGGTGGCGCCACTTGGACCACGGTCTTGACCGGCGGCATTACGGATTTTGCTATCTCCAACTCGGGCAAAATTTTCCTGAACCGCTCTGGCCAAACGATGTACTCCACGGACGGAAATACCTTCAACGAAATTTCTTCGCCCGTGGTGACGGCCACGAGCTTGCCTCGCCGCACAGGCAGCCGCATGCGCTACGCGATCAGCCCACAGGATGAGAATTACGTTTATGTGATCCAAACGAACGGCAGCAAATTGGCGGCCGTATACCGTTCAACGGACGGCGGAACGACATGGAGCAAGATTGGCCAACGTGGCAACAATTTTGACCCCTTGTGCAATGGATCGGGAACGGGCCAGTACTGCCAGGGTATCTATGACTTGCTATTCGCGATTTCTCCCACCGACAAGAACCATATTTGGTTAGGCGGCATCACCGTGTGGCAGTGGCAAGAAACCCAAGGTTGGAGCCAAGTCAGCACCCTGAACAACTTTGGTGGGGGCAATCCGTACTACCTGCATGCGGACAGCCATGAAATGATTTTTGACCCTAACAACGGCAACATCGCTTACGCGGCGAACGATGGCGGTGTCTTTAAATCCACGGATGGAGGTCAGACCTGGACCGAGCGGAATTTGGGCTACACGACGTTCCAATACTTTGGTTTTGGTGTAGGCAAGGACCGCAAGCTCATCGGCGGATGCCAGGACAATGGTACATCCTACTTGGATGGTACGTTGGTGTCTCCCAATGGCGCGAAGGATGTGTTTGGTGGGGACGGTGGTCACTCGGACATTTCGTGGTTGCGCCCCAAAGTCATGTTTGCGGAGACCCAGAGTGGGAACTTCTACCGTTCAGATAACGAGGGGGCTTCGTGGAGCTCTTTTGCCTCACCTGTGATGAACTTGGCCAGTCAGCGCGGCTTCCCCTTGTCCAACTGGATGATGCCTTTTGAGTTGTGGGAAACGGCGAACGATGCCAATTCAGAAGATACGGTCACCTTCGAACTTTTGCCAGCCCTCCGTTCCATGGGGTATGGAGATGGCATCAAAAAGATTTTCAAAGGCAAAATGCGCCATGGCCAAGATGCGGCCGAATACCTGGCAGGCACGTTCCAAGTGACGGCTGGTCCGGTAACCCTGACGGCGGATGCCCAAGGGAATATTTCAGGTACGGGCGGTTCCGGAACCTTTGTGGCGGATTCGGGATATTTCGAAGTCACCTTCACGTCTGCACCTTTGGCGGAGGTCATCATGACTTGTGATGTATTCTTGCCTGCGGGATCAGATTTGAGCTTGGCATCTGCCATTGGTGGTTTGCCCATTGATGTGACTACCGCGGCGGTGATGAACGTCGGGGATACCTATAAGGCCCAAGACCCCGTTCAATCGATGTTCTTTGCTGGCTTGAGCTCTTGGAGCGACGCGGCCTTCCCCACGATTGGGGGCATTTGGATGACCCGTGAAGTGCATCAGTTTGGCAGCACAGAATGGTGGCAAATCGCCCACTTGGGCTACGGTACCACACCGCAATACATGAAGATTTCCAACGACGGCAATCACTTGTTTGTGGGAACCACCAATGGACGTCTCTACCGCATTTCAAATCTGCAGCAGGCCCGTTCCAAGAGCGAGGCGAGCATTGATTCGGTGAGCTCCTATGTCTTGACAGTGAACCAAATTGGCACTTTCCCCAACCGCGTGGTGACGGGCATTGATGTAGATCCCAACGATGCCAACCGCGTGGCGGTTTCTCTGGGGAACTACGGAAATACCAACTTCGTCTATGTTTCAACCAACGCATTGTCGGCTTCTCCGACGTTCTCTCCCAAGCAAGGCAACATGCCCAATGTTCCGGCCTACGCCGTGTCCTTTGACAAGGGCAATGCTTCCCGCTTGGTGGTAGGAACTGAATGGGGCATTTTCGTCACGGACAACGTAACGAGCGGCGCCCCCACGTATACGGAGGAAAACGATGGCATGGCTCGAATTCCTGTCTTCGAAATCGAGCAATACCGCACCAACGAGAACTACGACCCCAATGCTCCGGGCAGCAGTGCCACGGAAGGGGATTTCTTCATTGCCACGCATGGTCGTGGGTTGTTCCACTCGGTGAGCACCTCTACCAGCCGTCCTGTCAGCATCGACGAGCGTCCCCGTGCGAATGAGGGCTTGGCCTTGGGAATATATCCCAATCCGGCGAGCGAACGTGTCCAAGTGCCTGTAGAGGCCCAAGGCGAAGTGCGCATTTCTATCCGCACGCTCGAAGGCCGTGTGGTGCGCCGTGTAGATATGAAGCGCGTACCAACGGGCATGGAAAGCTACACGATGGACCTCACCGGCTTGGCTAAGGGCAGCTACGTGGTGACACGCACGCAGAATGGCTCCGCAGCGAGCGAAATCATGATCGTGCGCTAAGCATCCTCAGTGCCCATGAAAAAGCCCTGGCCATTGGCGAGGGCTTTTTTTATTTCCTTTAAAAGGATAGTTGAAAGGGTGGTTCGCGTCCTACTGGCCCGGCATGGCATTGGACATGCGAGCCACCTCTTGGGCAAAAATTTGAGCCAAGGGGTGTGTCGGGTACGCTTTGATGAAGGCGTCTGCGTAGGCTTGCATCATACCGATATCCGTGGTGGGACGGAAAATGGGTACTTGACCCACTTGTTGGAAAAATCCAAAGACATTTGAAAGATTGGTGGAATCTTGGGCCATCACCGCCAGAATTTCCTCCCGGTGCGCGAGGTAGCGGCTCTCTAGGCGTTCAAAATGACGTTGTTCACGCGCCAAGGATCCCTCTGTGGAATCACTTCGGTGTGCATTCCGGTACTGGTCCAACGAGTCCAAGAGCAGGGAGGAGCGCAAAACAGGACGGTAGAGGGCCTGCAATTGTTCGCTCAATACAGAACCTTCTATGGTGTAGTCGGTGAGCGGGGTGCTTGCTTGGATATGACCGGCAATGCGGTCACCCGGTTGAATGCCCAACCGCATGCTGCCTCCCGTGTCAAATAAGAGGTAGTAAAAGGTCTGCAGGGTACTATCGACGGGTAAATCCAAGGATAGTTGGCCATCGGAAATGGCGACCGTATCCCAGGGCACGGTATGGTCTCCCTCGATGCGCACAATGATGGCCTCAGTTGCACCTTCAATGGTTACATCGAGCTGGCCATGGTCTGATGTACAGGCTGTGAGGCTTGCAAAGAGGGCAGAGGCCCACAAGGCGGCGCGGAAAAATGGTTTTTTCATATGAAATTCAGGCGTCGGCACCCGGTTCACTTAGGAACCCAGGCGCTGTTGAATGAGTTTGGTCGCCACTTTGGGATCCGCAGCTCCACGGCTTCGCTTCATCACTTCACCCATGAAGAGGCCCATCAAGCCTTTTTTGCCGGCTTGGTATTCGGCCACTTTGTCGGGGAAGGCAGCCAGGGCTGCTTCCACGTGCGCCATGAGGGCGGATTCGTCCGACTCTTGAACTAGGCCCTGTGCTTCGGCCAACGTGCGAGGATCTGCATCAGGCTGAGCCACGAGCAGAGGGAAAAGTTGCTGGGCGGCCGCGCTAAAGCTTACCGTTCGGTCTTCAACCAGGGCAATCAGTTTAGCGAGGGCTTGGGCAGGAAGTGTCCACTGGGTCCAGTCCAAGGCGCGCTCATTGAGCCAAGCTTGAACGGGCCCCATCAGCCAGTTCGCGCCGGACTTAGCCGGACACCCTGTGCTCAGGAGTGACTCGTAGTAGAGGGCCGTTTCTTTGGATTCGGTCAGGAGTTGGGCATCATAGCGGCTCAATCCCAATTCTTCTTGGTAGCGCTTGACTAAAGCTTGAGGGAGCGGAGGCATGGCCTCAGCAATTTCTGCCTTGAGGGCTTCAGTAACGCGCACGGGAGCCAAGTCGGGCTCAATGAAATAGCGGTAATCGTTGGCATCCTCCTTGGAGCGCATCGCTGTGGTACTCCCTTTGGCGGCATCAAACGTGCGGGTTTCTTGAGATAGACTTCCGCCTGCATTCAACACCGCGCATTGCCGATCAAATTCAAAGTCAATGGCCCGTTGTACGTTTCGGAAGGAATTCAAGTTTTTCACCTCGACCTTGGTTCCAAAGGCTTCACGGCCGACGGGACGAATGGATATATTCACGTCGCACCGCAACGAGCCCTCCTCCATGTTGCCGTCTGAAATGTCCAAATAGCGCACGAGCTTGCGAATCTCTTGCAAGTAGAGATAGGCCTCCTCTCCACTGCGGAAATCGGGCTCAGAAACAATTTCCAAAAGTGGGACGCCTGCACGGTTGAGGTCCAGTAGGGTATGGAAAGGATCCAAATCGTGGATGGATTTGCCGGTATCCTCCTCCATGTGAATACGTGTTAGATTGATTCGCTTTGATGTTCCATCAGATAACGAAATTTCTATTCCACCTCCATTACATATTGGAGTATCTAATTGAGTAATTTGGTATCCCTTTGGTAAATCTGCATAAAAATAATTCTTTCGTGCAAACTCGTTAAACTCTCTAATATCGCTTCCAACAGCCAAACCCAAGCGCACTGCGTACTCCACAGTTTTCTTATTCATCAGCGGCAACGTGCCAGGGTGACCTAAAGAAACAGGACTTACATTGGTGTTTGGAGATTCACCATATGTAGTGGAATCGCTTGAATACGCCTTTGATTTTGAACTCAACTGAATGTGAATTTCAAGACCAATTACTGGCGCATATTTAGAATAATCTACAGGCATCATCATCAATTTTCTAAGACCCGCAAAGAAAGGTAAATTGCCTTAAATAGAGGCTTCTTTACCCCAAAACAAATGAAAGTATTTGCGATTCAATTTCATTGCCACCACTCAAAAATTTCACTTCAATTGGTAGCTGCAAAATCTCAAGTCCTTTTAGGTCCTCATGCTCAGTGTTTAGCCTAGCGTAGTCTTTGCATGTAGTAAGAATAGTAAGGCTGCCATTTGCTTTACAAGTTTCACCAATTGTCTTGTAATCGTCATTGCTGAAATTGTGATGATCTTTAAAACTTAAATGTTTGAACTCACATTCTTGATGATCGAGGTAGTCTGTTAAATAGTCAGTTTTTGCGATGCCAGTTAAGAGAACAAATCGTTTTGGCAATTTGGTCTCAATTCCTTTTTTATCGAAAGGGTTTCCATAATCGAAATAGCTAAAGCCAATTTTTTGATATGTCTGTAAATTGATTTGAGATTTTATTTTCTCTTGATCAACAAGACTTAAGCCCTTATCGCACTTTGTTATGATTATAATATCTGCGCGTTTGTAACCAGATTTACCTTCACGTAAATTTCCACTAGGAAGCATTACATCTTCAGTGAAAATTTCTTTTTGAGTACTCAGAAGAATGTAAAGGCCTGCATTTACATGACGATGCTGAAATGCATCATCTAGAATTATTGCTTTTGGAGAATCGGTTAATTCTAATAAATTAGAAATGCCTTCAACTCTTTTTTCGGCAACAGCCAATTGAATGTTTGGAAATCGAGTTAATATTTCTTTGGGTTCATCACCAATTTCTTCGCCAGTAGAATTTGAATCTGCTAAAATATAACCCTTCGTTTTTCGTCCATAGCCGCGACTTACAACTGCTGTTGAAATTTTTGAACTAATCAAATTCAATACCCAAATTGTATGGGGTGTTTTTCCAGTTCCGCCAACGTTAAGATTGCCTACTGCTGCAATAGGAACGTCAAAACTCTGGCTTTTTAAAACTCCTAAATCAAAGAGTTTATTCCTGATCCAAGTTATGGCTCCATATATGGGAGAAAAGGGAAGAAGTAGAGGTCGTTTAATTTTCACGGGTTAAATATACGCTGCTATAATATTTTGGGCTGCTTTAAAATCGCTAGGCTCTATCCAATTAATTTCGGAATCTTTTCTAAACCAAGTCAT